>MDTG01291383.1_pt1 | contig 10461 bp, 9 predicted proteins | sample 811421 | NCBI WGS metagenome assembly MDTG01 (sample SAMN05326645, study PRJNA326480) | marine metagenome | isolation source: seawater | place: Pacific Ocean: South East | collected 2011
AAATGAATTTTATTGAAGATAATTATATAAGAACTGGTGATTTATATTCAATTATGAATATTTATTTATTTAATGAAAATAATCTTACAAATAAAATACTACAATTGGCATTAGTTCTATTTGGAAATATTTATTTTTTATATCAAATAAAAAGTGTTAAAAATAAATTAGCTAAGCTGTCAGTAATTTGTTTTTTGCCTCTAATTTTCATGCCTCACTCAAATTATGATTATGTTTTAATGCTGCCTTTGTTAATCTATACAATTAAAAATTATAAATTAGACATAAATAAATATGGGTTATATTTAACAATATATTATTTTTATTTTCATAGAATTATTAGACATTGGATTGATAATGATATGATTTATCAATCAGGAATGTTATTTATTTTTATAATTTTTTTAATTTTCTTTGTTAAACATGTAAAAAAATTAAATTAAATTTAAAATGAAAAAAAAAATACTAATTACAGGTTCAAATGGTTTTTTAGGAAATCTTGCAAAAGAGCATTTTAGCAAAAATTATGATTTAATTTTAGTTGATTTATCTAGTGCAAATGATTCAAATTTTTATAAAGCAGATATAGGAAATTTTGCAGAAATAGATTTAATCATTTCAAAAGAAAAACCAAATATAATTTTCCATTTTGCATCAGAGATATTTGATACTTATGATAAAAAGAAAGTTTACAAAACAAATGTTAGTGGTTCAGAAAATATTAAAAAATCAGCAGTCAAAAATAATGTTGAAAATTTAATTTTTACATCAACATTTTCTCTTTTTGAAAAAAATTATGATTATTTAATTAGTGAAGAGGAGCCAATTTCATGTAAAAATTATTACGGTGTTACAAAATTTGAAGTAGAAAAAATTTTATTGAGTCCAAATTCTAACTTAAATATTTCAATTTTCAGATGTCCAATTATTGTTGATAAATCAAGAGCGCATCGTCTTGGTGTACTTTTTGAATTTTTAAAAGATGATTGTACACTATGGATTCTAGGAGATGGTTCAAACAAGTTACAATTTGTTTCTGCATCAGATCTATTTTTTGCAATTGAAAAATCATTAAATTTAAAAGGGAAGAATTTATACAATATAGGTTGTGATAGAGTTGAAACTATGAAACAAACATTTGAATATCTTATAAATAAAACTGGGTCAAAATCTAGAATAAGATTTTTTAATAAAACTTTAGGACTCATTATTTTAAAAATATTGTCTTTTTTGCGTTTGATAAATTTTATTGATTATCATAACAAAATTCTTGTTAGCAATATTGTATTGGATATATCAAAGATTAAAAAAGACTTAAATTTTAAACCCACAAAAAGTACTGCTGAACTTATGTTAGATGCTCATAATTATTATTTAAACAATTCTAATGATAATCAAAAAGGCTCATCTGTAAGGCCAAAAATGGGTTTTTTTTCAGTGATTAAATTTATATCTAGAATTATCTGATTATTTAGGAAAAAGTTTTAAATTTAACAATTAAAAATTAAAATTTTTAAATTTCTTTTTATAATTCTTTGAATTATTTTCTTAATTATAAACTGGTATAATTATACTCAACATATTAACCTACATTTAGTATTTAGATATTAAAAATGCAATTATTTACATCACATCTACTTGTTTTTTTACAAATTTATACTGCAGGTTTGTTTTTTTCTATAAGTGGATTTATTCTTAAGTATTTAATTTTTAAAAAAAAGGATTTTAATTCATTTTATGAAAATGGATTATTAGGTTTTATTTTAATTGGATTTATTTCTCTTAGTCTTAATTTTTTTTTTTCCCTTAAATCTATTAACAAATAATATTTGTTTTATAATAATTGTTTATTTAGGTTATAAATTGGGTTTTTTTAATCAAAACTTATTTATACTTGTAAAATATACATTTTTAGTTGCTTCAATTGCCTATTTATTTTTAATTTACTCTAACGTTAATAGGCCGGATGCTTTTACATATCATCTTCCATATTCACAAATACTTAATGATCATAAAATAATAATTGGATTATCAAATTTACAATTCAGATACGGTCATATTTCAATATTTCAATATATCTCAAGTTTTTTTGTTAATAGCATATATTTTAAAAATGGTTTACTCGTACCAATTAGTTTAGTTCCATCTTTTTTTTATTTTTATTGTGTAAATAAATTTTTTAAAGAATTTGATAATATTAAAACAAGATTAAATTCTTATTTAACTTTTTTAATTCTTATAATATCAATATATTTATTTAGTAGATATAGTGGATGGGGTAATGACGCACAAGTGCATATATTTTATTTCTTAACTGTCATCTATCTTTTAGATCTAAATAACAAAAAAAATAATTTAGATTTATTTCATAAATTGTCCTTAACAAGCCTTTTTACTTTTTTAATAAAACCATTTCATTTAATTTCTATCTTAATACCCTTTGCATATTTTATTTTTTACAAAAAAAAAATTAATTTAATTAAATCAAACACATCTTATTTTTTTCTTATTTTTTTCTTCATGTGGATTTTTAAAAATATTTTAATTAGCTCATGCGCTGTGTATCCAGTGCTAATAACTTGTAATGATAAATTATCTTGGTTTAATAAAGATGATATTATTAAACAATCTTTAAGTGGTGAGGCTTGGTCTAAAGATTGGATAAACAGAGAAAATAAATCTCTTGATCATCAGGAGTTTATTAAGTCTTTTAATTGGTTAAGCACGTGGAGTAAAAATCATTTTAAAATTGTTATAGAAAAGATTTTTCCCGTTTTATTGTTTTTAATAATAAATTTTTTATTATTTTATTTTACTAAATGTATAAAAAAAAATTCTTCTTCTGAAAAAAATAATTTTTTTAAAAGTTTTTTTTTATTCAGTTTTTTAGCTGTGTTTTTATGGTTTATGAAATTCCCATTATATAGGTTTGGTGTCTCTTACATTTATATTTTAATGATTTTAACTTTTTATTTTATTTTTATAAAAAATTTAAATTTAAAAAAATTAATTAAATTAAAATCATTATTTATATTTATAATATACATTTCTTTTTTTGGATTAATAATAAAGAATGTTTCAAGAATTTATGAAACTAAAAATGTATCTATCTATCCTCACTTATTGAATGTAAACGATACATCTAATGCAAAGGAAGTATATGATATAAATGGTAATTTTACACACTATAAAAGCATTGGCGCAGAAGGATGTGGTCTATCACAATCACCGTGCACAAATTTTGACGTTAATGTTACAAAAAATACAATTTTAGGATACAAAAAATTTATACTTGCCGAATAATACAAAATTATAATTTAATTTCTGGAAGCTCTATTAAATATAAATCAATGTAAAAATAAATTAGTTTAATTAGTTTTACAAATTCAGCAAATAAACTACTTTTAAATATTGTTGTATCTTTTCCTTGATAAGCAAATCCTGCTCCCTGATCTAATTTCCATAAAAATAAATAAAAAAATAAAAAAAATATTAACAATGTAAGTTTATTTATATTTTTATAAATTTTTTTTTCTAATAATTCTAAATTTGATTTATCATAATTGAGTATTAGAAAATAAACTATCAGATGTGTAGAAACTAAACTTATATTTCGCCCATGATCTAACGCTAATATAAAACATATTATTGATGGTAAAAAAAAGATTAAATAGCCCCATCTGTAAAAATTATTAACGTTAATTATTTTATTATCTAAAAAATTTCCATAAATGATTATAGGCACTAATAAGCTTAAAATACTTGAAAGAAAGAGATTTATAAAATCATTATATGAAAAATAAAAAAAATGCCATTTATAAAATCCACCAAATTTTTTATAAAACCCACCTTCAAGTTGATCATGTAGAGTTACATCAAATTTACTAAGTAAGCTTCCTAATTCAGAATATACTTCGCTATTTCCAATGAAAATAAATACAAATAGTGTTGGAAGAATTAAGAATGAATAAATTTTACATATTGATCTAAAATTCATGTAATTATTTAATTTTGAAATTGTAAACAATAAGTGAACTCCTAAAAAAAGAACTTGGTATTCATGAATCAATATTGAGACTGTTAAAACTGGAATCAAAATATAATTCAAATATCTATGATATGTTTTTGAATCATAGAATAAAATCAAATATGCATGAAAAAGAATTGTAATTTTTGAAAAAACATCTTTAACAAAAAAAACTTTCGGATCATAAATTGAAAAAAGAATTAAAGCAGGAGAAAAAAAAATAAATATATAAAATAATTTATTATTTAAATTTTTTTTAATTACTAAGTATAAAAAAAGTATTTGGATGATGTATAAGATATAAAAAAGATAACCAAAAAATAGTCTTGGATCTAAATTATTATAGGAGTGTATTTTCCAAAAAATTTCACCTAATAGTCCTCTTCTTACTAAACCAGCTTGGTAGTTAATGAATAATTCATCGAATGCGTATTTGTCGGGATTCTGATATAGATCAGTGTATATATGAATATAACTATATATAGAAAATATTAAAAAAATTAATAAAGCAAATATTTCAATCTTAAATATATTTTTCATAAATTTATTTATAATTTAATGTAATAGTAATATAAATGACTATTATTATTTTAAACAAATAGAAATTAAACATTCATAAAGTGACATTCAATATAAGAAATATAGGCTTTATTTTACTTTATATAAGTATTTGGCTATCACTTGATAGTAGCATTTATAATTTCTTAAATATAAAAAAAGGAAATTTTTTTCAATTATTAATTGGTTTAAGATTTATTTTTCCATTTTTACTATTTTTGATTTTAATATTTTTATTCAAAAAAGATTTCTTTTTAATCAAATTAAACAAACAGTTTAAATATGTTATTTATTTAATTTTTTTTTCTTTTTCTCTTCAAGCGATAACACCTTTTTTTAATGATAATGATATTTTTAATGTGCCTTTTGCTTTAACATCAATAATTTTGTTACTCAATTTAATTTATTTTTATCAGTATTTTGATTTAAAAAAAATAATTTTGATAGGGTTCTTGATATTATTTGTTATTAACATGCTCTATGGATCAACACTAATTGATTATTTAATTTTTAGATCAAATAATCTAAATCTTTATGGAGGTTGGCCACAAAATTTAGAAGCCCTTCAGCTTTTAAGTGATAATGTTCCAAGATCATCTGGAATTAGTCGTTCTTCATTAATTTTAATGATCCCTATCAGCATGTATATATTGGTAAATGAAAAATTAAATTATAAAATTTATATCTTTTTTTTGTTCTTTAGTTTCTTAATGCTCGCGACACAATCAAGGATATCACTTTTCGGATATTTTTTGGGACTTATAGTATTAACTTATTATATTTTTTTTACTTTTAAAGAGAACAAATTAAAAGAAAAGCTAAAAAATATTTTAATAATTATAATTTTACCAATATTCACATGGGTTTTCACTTTGGAGATATTAAGCATAATAAAAGAAAAACCAGCCTACATTGAATTTTTTTCTGACAAATTAAGTGAAAGATTGGGAAATACTGAAGTAGATGAAGAAAAGTATATTCAGTTAATAAGAAAACAAGAAAATTTTTCTTCTAACAGATTTCAAGATTGGGAGAATATTATCAATACTAATCAAAATTATCTTATAGGAAACGGTGCATTAGGAGATAGACATTTGATAAACCAAAGTGCTTCAAGTTTGTATCTTTATAATTATGCTAGTGGTGGAATCTTGTCGGTATTTATTTTTTTATTATTGATATTAAGATCAATCTTTTTATGCTATACATTTATTTTTAAAATTCACACTGTACCTGATAAAAATAATTATTTAGTTTTAAGCTCATCATTTATAATATTATTTTTATTAGTAAGATCAATTGTAGAGTCTTCATTTGCAGTTTTTGGAATTGATAGTCTTATATTTTTTTCAAGCTATTTTTATTTGGAACAGTCTTATAATAAAATTAATAATTAATTTTATTTTTTTAAATAAACTTGATGTGTAAATATGATAAATGCATAGAATTAATAAATTTACTTATTGACATTGTTAAATTTTAAATAAAACATTGCAATTTAGATCAAAAATATTTAATAAAAACTCTTATCAATTCAACAATTTTAAAAATGAGTAAAGTTTTAGTAGTAATCTTTTGTTATAATGTTGAGGAAAATATTGGATTTATTTTAAAAAAAATTAAAAAAAATAAATTAAATAATAAAAGAGATATATTATTTATTGATGATAGCTCTCAAGATAAAACTAATAAGATATTAAAATCTTACAAAATCAAAAACTCAAAAATAATTAAAAATAAAAAAAATCAAGGTTTTGGTCTTAATTATAAATTTAGTATTAAATATGCTATCAAAAAAAATTATAAAAAATTAATTTTTCTTCATGGAGACAATCAATATCCTGCTAATAAAATTCCTAATGTTGACAAAAAATTAGACATTTCCTCATTATGTTATGGTTCAAGAAAATTAAACATGCAAAGTATGAAAAAAAATATGCCAAAAATGAGATTAATAGCAAACATAATTCTTACATTTTTTATTAATTTTATGTTGAGAAATAATGCTACTGAATATTTTAGTGGCTTCCGAGGTATTAGAGTAGAAAAACTCAAAGAAATTAAACTTAATAATTTTGCAAACAAATGGATAATTGAACAACAGATTCATTTTTATTTCATAATTAAAAAATATAAAGTGACCGAAATACCGATACCAACTGTTTACAAAGAAAATCAAATTTCAAAACTGCCACCTTTTAACTATGTTTTTTCAGTATTGATTAATACCTTTAGATTTTCTTTCTTAAAAAATTTTTTTTAGCGTAATCATAAAATAATCTAAGTCCTAAATCTATATTTATTGATGGCCTATATCTAAATTCATTTTTTAAATTACTTGTATCAGGACATCTTCTCATAGGTTCACTTGACGGGTAAGTATTAGGATATGGAATATTTTTAATTACGACTGATTTGTTATTGATAACTTTTTTAATTTTTTTTGCTAATTCTGATGCTTTTAGTTCTTGTGATGAATTACCAATATTATAAACAAATTTCTTCCCATAAAAACAAACATTAATAATTTGTGGAATTGCATCAATTATATGACAATATGATCTCGTTTGTTTACCATCTGAAAAAGGTAAAATTTTCTTTTTGTTTAAAGCAGTATTAAAAAATTGTGGTATTACTCTTTTATCATTTTGTTTCATGCCATTTCCATAAAAATTGAATGGTCTAATAATATTGCAATTTATTTTATATAAAGATTTATAAATAAAGGTATAAGTTTCACCAGCACGTTTACTTTCGTCATAACAAGATCTGTCTCCTATCGATGAGACACGCCCTTCGTAACTTTCTTTAGTTGGAATATTTTTAAAATCTGGGTTACCGTAAATTTCACTTGAGCTGAAATATACAAATTTACTTTTTTTTAATTTAGCAAAATCTAAAAAAATTTTACAAAGTTCACTATTTAGATAAAAAGTTTCTAATGGTTTTAATTTATAAAAACTAGGTGAAGGTATTCCAGCTAAATGAACTATCAAATCAATCTTTTTATTTAAATTGAATGTTTTAATTTTAAATAAATCTTTTTTATAAAAATGAAAATTATTAATTTTTCTGTTTGGAAAAATTTTTGGCTCAATAATATCAATTCCATAAATTTGGAAATTATTTTTTATTTTTTTATTTAAAAGAGTATTTATTAAATAATTTCCAATAAACCCAGAACAGCCTGTTATCAGAATTTTTTTAATCTTATTTTTTTGTAATCTATTAATGTTTAATTTATTTGATATTATATCTAGTGATTTTAAATCCATTACTTAAAGATTTTTAATTTTGGTAACATTAATATATATTTTGTACTCTTAGGCAATCCTTTTGCTTTCCACTTATTTTTTATTTCTTTAAATAGATGCCAAGCAAAAATAATGATTATATCAGGTTTTAATTTTTTTAATATTTTACTATTTACAATTTTTATACTTGTACCTGCGATATAATAATTCAATTTTAAAGATGTTGGTTGCTCAGCTATAAAATTCATTTTATCTTTTAAAAAAGAAAAATAATTTAAAATTACTGATGCTCTTGCTGGGTAAGATTTACCAATAATTAAAGAATTTGGATATTTACTTAAATATTTAAATAAATCAGTTTTAGCTTTTTCAATTTTTTTTGAGAAATTTTGGTATGTATTTAAACTATCTAATTTAGCTTTTTTTTCTTTTTTTAAAATATTTAATACGTTTTTAGATAATTTAATTTTTTTACTTTTTGTAAAATGAGCTTGTATATTTCCGTTATATCTTTCTGTTGTATATGCATCAACAATCCTTAATTTATAATAATTCAATAATTTAATTAAACTTTTTAAAGAATAAGTTCTCAAATGTTCATGATAAAAACTATCAAATTGAACTTTATCTATTATGTCTTTTAAGTAGTGATTTTCGATTACAAAAAGACCATTTTTTTTTAAAATCAGATTTACTCCTAATATAAACTCTTTTAATTCACCAGTATGAGCAAAAACGTTAGTAGTAGTTATAAGTTTTGCTTTTCCATATTTTTTTAGAATTTTAGATGCTGATTTTGTATTAAAAAATTCATTAAGTGTTTTAATTCCTTTTTGTTTTGCAAATTTGTAAGTATTTGTAGGTTCTACTCCTACAACATTTTTGTAACCAAGTTTCTTAAAACAATTTAATAAAGTTCCATCACTACAACCAACGTCAACTATTAAATCTTTTTCCTTAAGTTTATATAAATTTATAAGTTTAAGTGCCAGATTATTAAGATTATTTTCTACGGTTTTTGATATTCCAGGTCGATAATGATATTCTTTACTATAAAGTTTTTTATCACCAACAATAAAATTATTTTGCAACAATCTACAAGATTTACATAGATAAATTTTGATAGGATAGCTAGTACAAGGATTGTTATTATTTTTTTCTTTTAAAAGATCATCAGCAAGAGGTTGAAAACCTAAATCTAAAACTAAATCTATTCGTTTTGAATTGCAAATTTGACAATGATTTATAAAACCTTCTTTGAAAGTATGTTTCATTTTGTTTTGTTAATCTTATTAATTAATTCAAATGTTTTATAAGTTAAAGACTTATTTGTTTCAACGTTTTTAGTTGAAAAGTAGGAGTTTATTTTTGAGTAAATATCTATCAAAATTTTTTCTCTACCATCACTGCTACTACTAATTTTTTTTGTATTATCTATTTGTTTATTTTGAGAATAAATCTTAAAATTTGATAGCCATTTATTTGATTTATTGCATATAGTTAAATTAATATTATTAGAACTAATGTTGAATTCTAACTTATGTAAATTAATATTCGAGTTGTTATTTATTCGTAAAATTGAAAAATTTTTATTTAACAAAAACTTTATTTCTAAAAAAGTAAGTAAATTTTGATGATATCTTTTTTTTATAATTTCAATAAATTTTACATTTTTGTATATACTAAGAATATTAAATATCGCATGTGGTAAATAATAATTTATTAAACCACCACCATGAATTGGATTTGTTTTCCATGTTTTTTTTTTATTTACAAAATATGCTTGCTTAAAAAACCAATTGTATTCAAAATTTCCTTTAAAATTAGAATTCATAATTTTTTTTTGAAAAATTTTCCATTTCTTAGAAAATAAAAAAATAAAATTTGTTAATATATGGCTTTTTTTTGGAAATTTTTTTAAAATACTTATAGATTCTTTTAGCAAAGGTTTTTCTAAAAAAATATATTTAGGAAAGATTTTCTCCTGTAATAAATACTTTAAAACTTTATTTTGTATTTTAGGTTTTGTAGCAATTGTAATCATATCTATTTTTGAATTTTTTAAAGGTATTCTGAAATTTTTGTATTTATAAATTTTTTTTGGTAATTTTTTTTTTAAAATATTAGGACTAGATATGATTATTTTATCGAATTTTTTTGATTTTATAGATGCATTTAAATGATATTTACCAAAATTAGATCCGATAATAAGTAATTTGAGTTTTTTCATAATCAATTATAATTACATTAAAACTTTGTATATGAATCATGTAGATTAATTTAGATTAAATTAAAACATATATTTATGAATATTTTAGTTGAACCTTTTTTTATTGGATTTTTTCAATTTATTATTTCCTTAATGCTTATTTCTGGCCTAGCTTTTACTGGAAGATATATAAATAATTTTCTATTTAAAGATTATCAAACCATTTTATTAGATATTATAATTGGATTAATTATTTTTTCACAATTATTAAAGATAATTACTTATTTAGGTTTCTTTAATAAATTTTATATAATTTTTTCTTTTTTTTTTCTCTTAGTAGGAATTTATAATTTAAAAAATATCATTCCTCATTTTCATTATAAAAATTATTTAGTTAGAGATTCAAAGTTTAG
>MDTG01352942.1_pt1 | contig 10461 bp, 9 predicted proteins | sample 811421 | NCBI WGS metagenome assembly MDTG01 (sample SAMN05326645, study PRJNA326480) | marine metagenome | isolation source: seawater | place: Pacific Ocean: South East | collected 2011
CTCTATTTCCTTAACGTATTTATTTACTTTCCAGATCTCATCTTTAAACCATTTATCCTCTATATCCCAAAAAGTGATCTTCTCTATTTTTTTGCGTTTTATAAAGGATATTAAGGAATCTCTATAAGTTCCTGAATTAATTTGTAATTCTTGATATTCAATATTTATTTTATTTTTCTTGATCTCATCTCGATAAGACCTCATTGCTGATAAAAATAGTATTATTTTGTGTTTATGATGTTTCTCATATGTGCATAAACCTAGATCCTCTTTCATGAAGACTGCAGTTGGTTTTATTTTTTTTATGTACTTTATAGGAAATAATTGATTTCCCAGTATCACAAGTAAATCTGTCATATTATATGATTTCCTTATCCCTTATTAGAAGGATAGGCCATACTCTTTTATTTATCTAGATATATATATGTTCGTATAATATATATTATGTAATTAGTCTACATAAAATACTTGTGATCCATTTATAGTGAAGTCTGATATGTGCTTTTTGGCGTCCTCTGATACAAGCCAATTATACAGGGATAAAGAATCAGGATAGTTCATGTGTGGGCAATGATCAGGATTAATAAGTATGACCCCATATGTGTTAGCAAGCTCAGTGGAGTTTTCATAAAGTATTGAATGACCTTGCTTGTTCTTAAAATTCTCCCATGACGACCTGTCAGTCAATATATATGACTGAGTGGATACTGCTACATTCAGAGATTGCCCCATTCCTTGCCCGGTCTCTAAATACCATTTACCGCTATGCATTTTTGGATCTATTTTAGCAGCATCCCATACAGATAGTTCAAATGAGTGAGTACCGCTCGAATCTGATCTAGACACAAACATATGGCTGCCATTGAATATTTTCTTGAATGAACTTTCGATAGATGGTGAATTTTTAACATTAGCAGGGTCACTTGTCGGCCCAATCAAAACATAATCATTATACATTAGATTTTCTCTTTTTATTCCAAAATTATTATTCATAAAATCAATTTCTTTTACGGAATCATGTACAATTAATAAATCAGCATCACAATTTTTTGCATTTTTTATTGCCTGTCCAGTACCAACAGCAACGACTTTAATTTGAGAGTTGTTATAACGAGGATATTTAGGAAGTATAAAATCATAAAATCCAGAATCTCTTGTAGAAGTTGTCGATTGAATCAAAATTTCAGATGCATGTATATGAGACAAGGAGGAAAAAACTAAGAATATAAAAATTAAAAAATATTTTTTAATCATCTATTAACCTCTCCATTTAATAGTCTTATAATTTCGCAATCAAGCTTTGTTAGTAAATTATTATCGTGTGTTACGATAATCAATTTAACCTCATTGTCATGTAACTGCTTAAGTATGTTTATTATAAAGTTCATGCTATCGCTATCTAAATTATTTAAAGGCTCATCATAAAATATTACTTTTGGTTTCAGAATAATAGAGCGGATTAAAGCAATAATTTGTTTCTCACCGCCTGACAGCACTTTTATATGTTTATTTTTAAAACTCTGTATTTTATATTTGTCCAAACATTCATTTATAATTTCTAATCTCTCAGATTTTTTGACGTTTTTGCAAAATAGCACGTGATTGAATATCTCAAATACTGTCATATTAAGAAATGTATGCTGTTGAAAAATGAAAGATGAATCATGGACACTATAATTTCTATAAATGCTGCCTTTAGTAGAAGCATTTAAGCCAAACAATATTTTAAGCAAGCTAGTCTTTCCTGATCCATTTGGTCCTACTATAGCAGTTACTGAATTTGAAGAAATATTCAAACTAATATTTTTCAATACATCAATACTATTAGGTTGATATGAAATATTGTTACACTGAAGTAGTATATTATTCATAAGTCATCTTTTTTTTAAATAAAAAATAATTATATTTAATAGTATAGCGATAAATAATAATGTTACTCCCAAGCTGAGGGCTAAATTTAAATCTCCACGTGAAGTTTCCAATACTATACTTGTAGTCATAACTCGTGTATTATGGGCAATATTGCCACCAACAATTATCACTGCCCCTACCTCTGATAATGCTCTTCCAAGTCCAGTCAATAATGTAATCAATAAATCATTTCTACCCTCTAATATTATGGTATATAACTTTTTTGAAGTTGATGTATGTAATGAAAACAAATATTCATGGTGAATGACATACAGATTAGATAGAACTTGATAAGAAAGAGTAATGACTATTGGTGTAATTATTAATAATTGGGCTAATATCATAATACTAGGTGTGTATAATAAATTCATAAAACCTAATGCACCCGATGAGGAAAAAAGAATATATAAAATTAATCCAATAACAACTGGTGGTAGACTCATGAGTGAGCTAAACAATAATAATATAAATTCTTTTCCTTTGAAGTTATTTACAACAAGGCTTGAAGAGATAAGAATTGAAAACGCTGCACTCAGTGCTACAGCAATTATCGATACATATAAGGAGAGAAAAACAATATTCAAGTAAGGCCCTGTAAAAATCATATATCTAATCCATTATTATTTTGATTTATATATCTCCTCTACGTACCCTTCCCTAACCCATGACCTTTCCCTCTGAATCAATTCCAATGAATCATTATTTAGAAATATTTTCTTAATATCGGTTTGTTTAGTAGTATTATGTCGATCATAGGCATTACACTCATGATTAAAAGAATGTAAAATACCTCCACTACACTTTCCTGCAAATTGAACATAATCTATAACAGTGTCTAAAGGCATTTCTGGAAATGAATCATGATTAATAATCAGATCATAATCTTGTTTAAGATTCTTTAAATACGTATTCGGATATATAGTAATCCCAATTGATTCTTTATCATCTTCATAAAAATTAATTTCCTTTTCAAGGTTTTTATTAAGAAAATAATATTGAAATGTATTAATGATTGGTAAATCTATAATATCGTACCTCGCAATATTAAAATAACCTGATTTATTTAAATAGTAGCAAAGACCTCCGTAGCCAGCACCTATCTCGAGTATTTTAATAGGCCCCTTGTGTCTTAGACTATCAATTGATTTTATCCTTTTACATGAATAAATATGTCTAAGTGATTCATTTGTGATTAACTTATCATCTACTAATAAACCAAATGAACCAGAACATTGAGGGAAACCAACTTTAAAACCAATTTCTGACTCTAATTCATTTACAATATGTGATAGATTTTTGTGAAAAGATGATGTAATTCTAGAATACTCAGGACAATCAACATTAGTTATTGCTAAAAATTCTGAAAATGATTGAATATCATGAAGAATCTTTTCTTTAAGATAAAGATACCTATGAGGTAATGGCTCATAGAAGTCAGCTGCACTGATACCATGGAGTTCCTTCTGCCTAAAAAAATTACCGTAAATCTTATTTAAATCGTCTATTTTATGCTTGAGCAAGTAGCTATGAAGTTCCTTCATATCTTGGCTTATATTTTGCTGCCAGTGCCCAGATGTATCTGCGTAATTAGAATTGTAATAGTTTGAAATATTTTTAAGTAAAGATAAACTATATTCATCAAATTTATCAGTTTGACTGAAATAAAGCTTTGTCTCTTCAGTATGCTTCATCACCAACGGGTTATAGAGCCAGTTAATCTTATTGACATGCTTACTTAAAGTTTTGGAGTCAAGCAACTTTGCGGGGAAATAAATAAACTTGTGGATTAAAAAATATAATGTAGGAAATTTATACAGTACATACGATAGTATGCCGAAAACTCTTTTTAGCAGTTTTTTCATATTAGTTATACTACCTTACAAGGGATATTGTATCTATACTTATTGATTAACATCAAATACCCTTGCATCATAAAACCAAAAATCATTATCTGATATATCCTCATAATCAAGTTTGTAATCATGCCTATAATATCTTTTTATCACAATCATTATCTTTAATTCTACTAACCTAATATTTTATTTATAGCATAGGATATATTTTTACATACGTAAGTTGCTTCTACTGAATATTTCTGATCACTGCCTCCATGACCAGTTTCTAATAGTATGGTCGATAACCCCGATCTCTTGCCAGCTAAAATATCACCAGTCTGATCTCCAATAAACCATGAGTCCTCTCTGGAGATGTTATATTTTTTTATAGAGTCTTCGATCAGCTTTGTACCAGGCTTTCGACAATCGCATTTTATTTTAAGATTAGCAATTTCACCAGCAAAACCGCTGTCAGGATGATGAGGACAGTAAATAAGGTCGTCTATATACGCGCCCTCTTTGCCAAGTTGGAATTCCATGAAGTTGTGAATATCTGTTAGCTCATCCTCTGTTATATCACCTCTTGCAATAACCGGTTGATTTGTAATTACAATACAGAGATAGCCTGAATCATTAATTCTTTTGAGTGACTCAGCAGTGAATGGAAACAAGTTTATTTGAGAGATGTCTGTGATGTAACCATTTTCCTCTATCAATGTACCGTCTCTATCTAAAAATATAGCCTTCCTTTTGTTTTCACATGAGAGAGATTCAGGCTTTCTATTATTAATATCCCTTTTAACCATCTCTAATCTTTCAGGCGTACCCATATCTTTGATATATTCGACAGATTTATAAGAATGAACTCTCCTTGTTTCATTAATTAAATGAGGTATTAGATGAGACGACAGATCTATTTTCTCTAATTGTGAATCATAAGACTTAATCGCATCTCTATTAAATACGTAGACACCAGAGCTAACTAGATTAGGTAGTTTTTTGTGATCATGAGGTGGCACTTCTATTGATTCAACTTCATCTATATTATTAGATATTATGATATCAGAATCGTAAGGGTGATTATTTGGATGAGTAAATAATGTTAGAGCTGATTTCCTGTTCTTATGGTACTTATAAAACTTTTCAAGATTTATGTTAAAGTATGTATCACCACATAAAACAATAAAATCATCATCAAGTGTTTTTAGTCCATCAATAATAGCTCCTGCGGTACCCCTTGGCGTATTCTCTAAACAATACTCTATCTTTAGACCCATGTTTGCCCCATCTCCAAAATAGTCTTTTATAATATCTGACTTGTAATGGAGGAACATAGTTATACTGTCAAAACCATACTTTTTACATTCTAACAACTGATGATAAAGTAATGGCTTTCCGTTAATTGTAGTCATTGATTTTGGGATGTTTAAGTTAATATTTCTTAACCTCGTCCCAAAACCACCTGCTAATATCGCTATTTGACTTCTTTTTTCCATGAATAAAATATTATTGAACTATTAACCAAAGTAGCAACTATTGCCAGAATAATCATAAAAAATGTAACATTAGAGAGATATAAACTTGGAATCATTAATATCAATAATGCCAAAAAGTTATTAAATGTCAGTAACTTAATACTTCCTTTTCTAAAAAGAACAGTAAATTGATTGAAGAAGAGTTCTAGGCCAAGGTAAGCATAGAACACGAAACCAAGTAAATAGTAATAATAAATTTCTACATTCATGAAAATTGGAATAACAAGTAAAAGTGCGAAGAAGTAGAACGCGAAATTTAAAGATACTTTAATTTTGTCATAATACTCAACTATGAGATCGTTCTTTTCTCTCATATTTCTAAGGATGGTATACAACATATTCAGTATCCAAATTAGCATTCTAGAGAATATATTTACAATAAAAAATAAATCATTCGATAAAAAACCTTGTATTATTCTTAGAGTAAAATATTCTCTAAATCTTGAAAATGTTACTAATAGTATCCCATACTTAAGTTCACTAAAGGATGCATGTGCAGAGTTATATTCATATGTACCTATCTTTGATGTAAACAAATAATGAGAAATTATTAAAGGAATTATCAGTAAATACGGAACAGAGAGGTAAATAAATACTAAGGAAAATATTCTATTTATATTAAAAAGATAGTTTGTCTTATCAGAATTATTTGGTGTACATGATAGGAGAATATGGTCATGGAGGGTAAAAATTATGAGCAAATATAGAAAATCATAGCTTATTTGATAAATTTCCATAGCACCTATAAACATAAACCATGTAATTATGAAAAAAATTCCGATCATTCGAGTGGTTTTTAATATCAGATCTCTCTTTATTTTTAATGAATTGTCGTAGAAAAGTGTTAGTAGTTCTGGGACAAATTGAGCCAGCGAGTATATTAGTACGTAGTCCTTATAACTAGATCCAGAAAAAATAAAAAATATAAGAATTAGTCTAAAAAAAGGAATGCCAATAAAGAGAAGTGAGTTTATTTTATTTAATGTCAATTATCTTCTCGCAACTTATTTATGTAATTGATGTATGATTATTTATATAGTCGTGAATAGTTTATCTATGTTTCAATTACAACCAAAAATTTTTTATTTTATGATAACATATTAACTTAGTATGTTCGTATATAAGTCAAATCATTTATGATGGATAACCAAATACCAAATTTAAAGAGTCAAAATATTGGCTTTATATTGTCACTAAGCTTTATTATTCTTAATTTTTTTGATAGAAATTTCTCAAATATCGCTCTGATTGCCCTGCTCCTTATATCAATAGTTTATATGTTTCAGAATAGAAATAGCCTGTCTATTAATAACGATGAAAAATTAATCATATACTCATTTTTGAGTTTTACATTTACTGTAATACTATTTGTAATCTATCATTCATCAAGCCTACATGAATTAGATAACTACACTAGATTTACATTATTGTTGCCAATATACTTTTATCTTCGAACATTCAAACTCAGTCCAAAAATTATTATTTACGTTCTTATAGTGTCGTCACTCATATCTTTTGGCTCTGTGATCTATGAATTCGATGATACTTACAAAGCTGGTAATTCTATAATACCGGGTAGACATAATCCTGTCTCTAGCTCGGCATTGACATATGGAAATCTCAATATGACATTGTTCGTACTTTTAATTGGTAGTTGGATTTTTAGAGAGAAATTTAAAATAAATTCAATATTACTGATAATTGGACTGTGTGCATCATTCATATCATGGAGTTTAACATATTCGAAGGGAGCCATGATTGGATTAGCCTTTGTATTGATTTATCTTAATATAATAAATAAAATTTTTAGGGTGTTAAGCCTGATTATAGCAATATCAGGGACATTAATTATAAGTTCAACAGACTTAAATCAACGATTTAAAGTTTTCATAAATGACTCAATATTGCTGATCAATGGTCAAAGTGTAATGTCAGAGAATATTGATCTATCTATTCGCGAAAGAGTTTTCTATTATAGTAATGCTATTGATATTATAAAAAATAATCCGTTTGAAGGCATAGGGTTCGATAGCTTTGAAGATTATCTGAAACAAAAAAAAATAGAGCAAAATCTTAATATAGGGACTTCTGATCATGCACATAATGAATTTTTAGATATAGCGGTAAAGACTGGCGTAATAGGATTATTTGTTTTTTTAGTGCTATTTATAAATGTGTTTAGATTTTTCTCATCGTCCAGTTTTGAGGACACTGATTGTAATTTTTATGATTACTCAGGAAAAATTATGTTGCTATCTCAAATAGGTTACATGCTCACACAATCCCAATTAGCTCATCATCAATCTACAGTTTTTTTTATAATGCTCGTGTTGCTCTTTGCATCTCAAATAACGAGCAGAAAAAATACTAATATCTGATATAGAATATTATTTGTTGCAAAATTTTATCAACTCTCTAGAGTTCGTAATAGAGAATATTTTTAAAACATAAAGAGTATATAAAATTATAGCATCCCTTTTTTTTCTTCTCATACTAAAAAACATCCTAAATTTCATGAGTCTTTCAAGAAGGCTTCTCTCTTTCAGAAGTGTATCAATTTCTTTTTCATATCCTAAAATATAAGATAAATATAAAATTTGTTGTATGAACCACCCTGACTTGATGTTTTTAAGCCTAATCAAAAAAGATCTAAGGCCGCCACTATTAACGCCAGTTTCGTTCTTATCATGCTGTCTATACATCATCGTAAATTCATCATCTAGAAACCATATATAGTTATTAGATCTAGCAAATGCATATATAAACCAATCATGTTTAAAGACCTTCGATACTGATTCCTGATTTTTGACAATAAAGCTTCTCAAGTCAATGAATAATCTTTTTGTTAAAACGTAGGTGCATCCTGCGCCTGCAGACTCAAACATATAATCAAATTGAGTTTGCGAATGATTCTTGTAAATTTTTAGCTTTTTTTCACCCCAAAAAGCAATATGATTTGCGCTGTAGCCATCTGCTTTGTTAATTGTTAGCTTCTGACAAGCGATATCTAGTTTAGATTTCATCCAGATATCATCTTGATCACTGAAAGCATAGTAATCATATTCGCCATCACTTGATAATATCATGCTATAAAAGTTGAGGCCTGCAGACCCACTATTTTTGACACTATTAACAACAAAAAAATTCTTATTTGATGATTGATATTCTTTAATAATTTTAGATGTATTATCAGATGATCCGTCATCATTACAATAAATATCAACATGAACATTACTTTGTGACAGTATTGAATTAATCTGCTCTTTAAGATATTTTTCACCGTTGTAAGTTGCTAAAAAAACTGCAACTTTTGGAATTTCTTTTAAATTAAAATTATTCATTTATTATTCTATTATATAAATCAATATACTGTTTGCAGGCATTTTCACCTGAGAATAATTTAGACCTTTTTTCTGCACGACTTATTAAATCTTGCCGCAACTCACTGTCATCTGTGAGTTTGATCATTGCATCAGTTATGCTCTCTTTTTTAGTTGGTTCAATCAAAATTCCAGTATCTCCAATCACTTCGGGCATTGATGATATATTACTAGTGATGACAGGAACACGATTTATCATGGCTTCTAAAATAGGAATTCCGAAACCTTCATAGAATGATGGATAGATAAAAATTAATGAATTTGAGAGAATGATAGATTTTTCTACTTCACTAACATAACCAAGCATTTTAATTCTTTGTAGAACTGATGAGTCTAGGTCTTTAAAATGATTATCATATTTCCAACCGATCATACCAATAATAGCTAGGTTAATATTATCATTATGCATGCAATATTTGCTAAATGCTGATAGAAGGCCAGCTAAGTTTTTTCTAGGCTCAATCGTACCAATAAAGAGAATATATTTTTTATGCTCTAGTGAATTCTTACTAAGGACATCATTGACATCTTTATCTCTTATACTTACATCGTTATCGATACCGACGTATATTTGCATGATCTTGGATTTTTTAGTATTGGGAAAATATCTTAAGAAGTCATTTTGTGTTGATTTTGAAACAAAAACAATTTTGTGAGCAAAATATGGAATCAGTCTTATAAAGAATCTAAAATAAAGAACTTTAACTTTTAAATGATACTCAGGATATAAGAAAAATGTCATATCATGTACTGATATTAAACGTTTACAGAATAATAGGAATGGAAATGAATAATGCATGGAATGAACTAGATTAATTTTCAATTTTATTGATAGATAAGGAATATACAGTTGCTCAATCAATGTTCTAAGAAAAATGTTTCTAAATAATTTAGATCTAAGTCTTATAAGCGATATATTGTCATTTTGATAACCATCATAGTCCGTTTCATCTTTCTGTATCAGTAAGTAATATTGATTTGCTGTGTCTTTTAGCTTTGATAGATAGCCTTTGGCGTATATCGCTACACCAGTCTTGATACTTGGGATCTGAGTTAAATCTATTAGAATATTTGCCATGTTATTTTAATCTTTCACCATTTTTATAAAGATAGGAACAAGCGAGCAAAAAAAGATAAAAGTGTGATGTAAAATAACCGGGGCTCCTTACAAAAAGATCGATAAAAAAAGTCATATATACTGATAACATGAAAAAAAGAATAGGGTTAGATCTTATATAATCTAAATTAGATTTAAGTATAAATATCATATTTCTGAAAAAGAATATTAAGTAAAAAATTATAACTAATATCCCAAATATACCAAACTCACCAATCAGTTTCGCTGACAGAATTGTGCCATCTAGTTTGTTGGCAACTACTCCAGAATTTATGGATAATCCATATACATAATGAGAAGTTATTGTATCTAAATCAGATAAGCCAAACTGATTAAATCCAAAGCCAAGAAAATTAGTCTCGAATAGAGAGATATATGCTCGCATCACACCACTAATAAATGCATTTACCGATAAACTCCTATTTTCTGAGAAAAAATCTATTCTTGAGTAGTAATAATCAAAACTTAAGAATACTGGAATTGTAAGCAGTAGAAGGAATACAAAAAAATATTTCTTATATGATAGAAAAGAGTAAATCAGCAATTGAACAGCAAATACCATACTTTTTACTTTTGCTAGTATAAAGAGCAAACATAGCATAAAAATGTTCTTAAATTTTGAATTAATCAAAAAGTATAAAATAAATGCTCCATATGTTAAAAAAAAGTGGGATGGCTCTCCA
>MDTG01328905.1_pt1 | contig 10460 bp, 9 predicted proteins | sample 811421 | NCBI WGS metagenome assembly MDTG01 (sample SAMN05326645, study PRJNA326480) | marine metagenome | isolation source: seawater | place: Pacific Ocean: South East | collected 2011
AAAATAGATGGCCCTGTAAAAATTATACCATTTGAAAAGAGAATGCCGTTAGAGATAGAGTTAAACTATTTTATAAATCATTTAGGTGAAAATAAACCTAGTATATCAAATATATATCAAGGATTAGAAGTCATAAAAATTCTAGAAGAAGCAAGCAAACAAATATTAAAATGAAAAATAAATTGTCAAAATACTTTTGCCATGAATCATCATACATTGATGATGATGTTAAAATTGGAGATAATACGAAAATATGGCATTTTTCTCATATTCAATCAGGAGCTATTGTTGGTTCTAACTGTTCATTAGGTCAAAATGTTAACGTAGGCAACAATGTAAGAATTGGCAATAATGTTAAGATTCAAAATAATGTTTCAGTCTATGAAGGTGTTGAATTAGAAGATTTTGTTTTTTGTGGACCCTCTATGGTTTTCACTAATATTAAATTACCAAGGTCAGAATTTCCTCAAAAAGGAACAGAATTTTATTCAAAAACACTTGTCAAAAAATCTGCAAGTATTGGAGCAAATGCCACAATTGTATGTGGAGTGACTATTGGAGAATATGCAATAATTGGCTCTGGTGCAATTGTTACTAAAGATGTACCACCATATTCGTTAGTTATTGGTAATCCTGGGATAGTAGTGGGAAGGGTGAATAAAAAAGGTGAAAGAGTTTTAGAAAAGTAATGAGAAATAAAAAAGTAGCAATCATCGGACTAGGTTATGTTGGTCTTCCACTTGCAGTCGAGCTTAGTAAAAATTATGTGACCATAGGTTTAGATTTAGATGAATCTAGAGTAAGTGAGCTCAATAAAAAAATTGACAGGACCAATGAATTGTCAAAAGATCAATTATTATTTCTTGGGAATTTTACTATAACATCTAATGAGAAAACAATTTCTGATGCTGATATTTATATTATCACCGTTCCTACTCCAGTTGATAAAAATAATAAACCTAATTTGAGGCCCATTATCGGTGCTACAGAAATTGTAGGTAGATATTTAAAAAACGATAACTTAGTGATATACGAATCGACTGTTTTCCCTGGTTGCACTGAGGAAATATGCGTACCTATTCTTGAAGAAAAATCAAACTTAGTTTACAACTTGAATTTTTTTTGTGGATATAGCCCTGAAAGGATAAATCCTGGCGATAAAAACAATACATTAACTAAAGTTGTTAAGATTGTATCTGGCTCAAATAAAAAAACACTCGACATTGTAGATAGTTTATACAGCAGTATTATTGAGGCTGGTACATACAGAGCTTCATCTATTGCTGTCGCAGAGGCTGCAAAAGTAATAGAAAACACTCAGAGGGATGTAAATATTGCATTGATTAATGAATTAGCATTGATTTTTAACAAGCTAGATATAAGCACAAGGGAAGTTCTTGAAGCAGCAGAAACAAAGTGGAACTTTCTACCATTTAAACCTGGACTGGTCGGAGGGCATTGCATTGGTGTAGATCCATATTATTTAACCCACAAAGCAATTGAAGTGGGGCATCATCCAGAGATAATTCTAGCTGGTAGGAAGATAAATGACAAAATGGGGGATTTCATTGCAGAGAAAACAATATCTGAGATTGTAAAAAAGGGAATAAGTCCCCTAAAAGCTAAAATCACTATTCTAGGCTTATCTTTTAAAGAAAATTGCCCTGACTTAAGAAATACAAAAGTGATCACTATCTTGAAAAAGCTAAGTCATTATAACTGTTTAGTTCAAGTTGTAGATCCTAATGTATACTCCGATGAAGCTTTCAATCAGTATGGAATAAAACTTCATAAAATTGAATCAATTGAGCAGCAGGATGCTATTATATTAGCAGTCTCCCATAAGCAATTTTTAAATTATAAAAAGGATGATTGGTTGAAGATGATAAAAAGTAGTGGAGTCTTTATAGATGTAAAATCATCGTATTCTAAGCAACTTTTTAGTCGTGCTGGTATAAAATATTGGTCATTGTAGGTTATCATGGAAAAAATATTAGTTACTGGAAGTTCTGGGTTTATTGGAATGCACTTATGCAAGAGCCTTCTAGAGGATGGATTTGTTGTTTGTGGAATTGATAATATGAATGATTATTATGATATATCGCTTAAAATTTCTCGATTAAAACAGCTTAGTAAATCTGATAATTTTATTTTTGAAAAGATTGATATTTCAAACCTTTCTCAAATAAATAGAGTATTTAAAAAATTCAAACCTGATAAAGTTGTCAACTTAGCTGCCCAAGCAGGAGTGAGATATAGTATCGAAAATCCTCATGAATATATTAGGACTAATATAGTTGGGTTTACAAATATTATTGAAGCCTGCAAGGAGTATAGTGTTAAAGGTTTGATATATGCTTCAAGCTCTTCAGTTTATGGTGACAACTCTAAATTACCATTCTCTGTTAACGATGAAGTGAATAACCCAATATCCATTTATGCGGTATCAAAGAGGTCAAATGAATTAATTGCAAGAACTTATAGCACATTATTTGGAATGCACACAACTGGATTAAGATTTTTTACAGTATATGGACCATGGGGTAGACCAGATATGGCGGCATATATTTTTGCTGACAAAATTTATAAAGGTGATGAAATAACTATCTTTAATCATGGTGATATGCAACGTGATTTTACATTTATAGATGATATAATTAGAGGTATTCGCATTGCAATTAAAAAAAATTACCCGTGTGAGATATTTAACCTTGGTAATAATAAGTCTGAAAAATTAATTGACTTAGTTAATTGTATTGAATTTTCATTAAACAAAAAAGCTAAAATAAATTTTAAAGATATTCAGTTAGGGGACGTTAAAGAAACATTTGCAGATATAAAGTATAGCAAAAAGTTGTTGAACTATAAACCTCAAATAGGAATTCAGGATGGCATTCCTTGCTTTATAGATTGGTATATGAAGTATGCTAAACGTATTATTGCATAAAAAGCGAAGCAAAGATTTTAGCTTTTTACTTTAATAATTTTTGAATTACAACTACCCTTTAAAATAGTAAAATAATGGTAGTTGCAATGGTAGTTGTAGGTATGTATATTTACTTTTCAATTCAACACCATTCATAAATAGAACTAATGTCTAGTATTTACAGAAAGGGAAGAGATGGGTATTTTTACTATCAAACCTATGTATTGAACCCCGAAACTAAAAAGAAAAACAAAAGGATATTTCACTCTTTAGGAACTAAAGATAGATTTATAGCTATCAAATTAAAGCGAAAGTATGATAGTAGATATGAGAAATCTAGTGAGGGTAAGACTGTAATTGATAAAAGTAAACTCAAATTGGCTTTACTCCTATCAATTCCACTAGCGGTCTTTTTATTCTTTTATAGTTATAATATTTTTTTCAATAGCCGTGATTTAGGAAATGCATCTTTCACCTTCAGTGAAAAAGATATGATAAATGAAATAAAAACTACTAAAATGGATACTCTCTTCAACGGAATGATGGATATGGATTCAAGTATAGTTTGGGATGAACAATTTAATATTGAAATTGAAACTTTTGAAAATGGAGTAATTCCAAATTATACAATAGCAAGAGTTGAACAAATTTCAGATGCATTTTCACAAGCGAAAATCTATATGTTCGTTGAAGGGCAACCTAGCTCAAGATCTCTTCAATCATTATGTGATAAGGTAACAAAAAAATTTTCTGAATATTCCAATCTTGTAATTTGTATATATGATGACACAAAAGTTGGGCAGGGGCTTGCATATGGGCGTATTAGCAAATACGATTCACAGATAGAAAATAAAACCTGGATAGCATTTTATACTTATAATGAAGTTGAGGGACCGTATTTTGACAATAATCCAACTGGTTACTTAGGAGTAGTAAATGAATAAAATATGTACATTCTTTTCTTGTGTTTTATTGATGGTTAATCAAAAAATTTATAGTCAAACAGAATCTCAAATACAGCAGGCAAAGTCTGTAATAAAAAGTTCAGCTTTATCAAAATCCCAAGTGATTGAAGCTGCAAAGTCTAGAGGTTTTTCCGATAAACAAATAAATGATGTAATTGAAAAGGAAAGTCGTAAGTCAAAAAATCAACTTGATATAAATCTTGAAGATAGCATGATAAAGTTTGAGGAGAAAAATATAGATTCTAAAGAAAAATATGAAAACTTTACTGTCGACAATGAAGAAGCTGAAAAAAGTATTGAAACAAAGGGTGATATTGATACAGAAAAACTAGAATACTTTGGGTACAATGTTTTCAAAAGAGATCCATCAATTTTTCAATCTTCCACAATTGGAGCTGTTGATCCTGATTATTTAATTGGTCCTGGAGATGAAATCATTGTAACCCTTTGGGGCGAAACTGAATTTCGGCAAGCTTTGAAAGTAAATAGGGAAGGCTTTATTTTTATATCTGAAATAGGCCAAGTTTTCGTTAATGGACTAAACTTAAAACTATTAGAATCCAAATTATTTAGAGTTTTATCACAGTCTTATGCTAGTTTAAGTTCCCAAGGAAGCAGGGCAACAACTTTTCTCGATGTCAGTTTAGGTAATTTAAGACCTTTAAGGATACAAGTTCTAGGTCAAGTAGAGCAACCCGGAGGATATACAGTCAGTACTTCAGCTACTCTCTTTTCTGCACTGTATTATTTCAATGGTCCAACAACTCTTGGATCATTAAGAGATATAAGATTAATTAGAGGAAACAAAGAGATTGCCTCTGTGGACTATTATGATTTTCTTTTAAGCGGTAAGAAGCCGAAAGATGAGAAACTAAAATTAGATGATGTTATTTTCATACCAAAGAGGTTAAAAACTGTTTCTATTCAAGGAGAAGTTAATCAGCCAGGAATTTATGAAGTCAAGCCTGAAGAAACATTTAATGATCTTTTATTAATGTGCGGAGGTTTAAAAATAACCGCCTACACTAATAGAGTTCAGATTGATAGAGTAATTTCATTCGATGAACGCTTGCATCAAGGAGCTGACAGAGCATACATAGATATCGACCTTGACAAAATTATTAATAAAAAAGAAGTCTTTGAATTAAAAGATGGTGATAAAATTGTCATAAATTCAATTTTAGATAGCCGACCGAACATAATATATCTAAATGGTGCTGTGACTCGTCCAGGTAGGTACGAATTATTGGATTCATTAAGATTAAATGATTTAATTACTAGAGCAGAAGGCTTGCTAGGTAATGCTTACAAAGAAAGAGCTGACATTATAAGATTAAAAGAAGATTTGAGTGAAGAAATAATTAAAATAAGTTTAACAAAAGCAATGGAGGGCGACGTACTTCATAATTTGAATCTCAAAAAGTTGGATAAAATAATTATATATAACAAAAGTGAAATCATGTCAGAAAACTTTGTATCTATAGATGGCTTCACTCAAAGACCAGGACAATATCCCCTCTTCAAGAACATGAAAATAGCTGATTTGATATTTTTAGCTGGTGGTTTTTCGGATTCCCTTCATGTTAAAAGTGCCTATCTTGAAAGAGCAGATCTTATTAGGGATGATCAAGACGGAATCAATAAGATTATCTATTCGTTTAACTTAGGGGAGATTTTGAACAACCCAGATTCAAATGAAAATCTGGAATTAAAACCAGATGATATGGTACGTTTATATTCGAAAGACATTTTTGAAATTAAAAAAACAGTTTCAATATCTGGTCTTATTAGGTCTAGAGGTAATTTTGATTATAAACTAGGAATGAACTTGAAAGATTTAATTTTAGAAGCTGGAGGTTTATCTAATGATATTTATGCTTATAAAGTTGAGATCGTAAGTTTAATTCAGAATAATTATAAACAATTAGCTAAATCAATTGAAGTTCAAATAAATAGTAATTACGATATTATCGAAAAATCAGAAAGTTCAATTTCTAGTATCAACGATATAAAATTAAAACCTTATGATTTTGTTTCTGTAAGAAGAATTCCTGATTTTGATATGATTAAAAAAGTCAATATCTCTGGAGCAATAAAATATCCTGGAGATTATGCTTTGATTAATATTGATGAAAAATTAAGTAATCTCATTAAAAGAGCAGGAGGGATAAGAGAGAATGCTTATCCTATAGCATCGACTTTCTTGAGGGGTGGAAACAAAATAAATCTAGATGTTAAAAGGTTAATGAATAATCCTTCTTCAAAACATGATATCGTTTTGCAAAATGGCGATCAAATTATAATTAATAAAAAACCTGATTTAATTTCAATAGTTGGACAAGTTAATGTACCTGGATTCTATAAATTTACAAAAGGTTTAAAAGTTGACGATGTTATTAAACAAGCTGGTGGATTAACTAAAGATGCCAACAAGGATGAAATATACATTACATATCCAAGCGGAAAATCATTTAAATATTCATTTTTCAGCAATAAAAAAGTAATTGATGGATCAAAAATTGTTGTAAATGCAAAACCTGAAGAAGAACCATTTGATAAAACTGAGTTTTTAACAGAAATGACATCAATCATTGCAAATATGGCCCAAGCTATCTCAATAATACTCTTGGTTAGAAACTAAATGTCCCATCAAGAAAATAAAAATAAAGATTATTTTGATATATCTGATTTTTTAGTAGTAATCGCTAAAAACTTTCACAAAATTAGTTTGTTTACTTTCTTAATTATTATTCTGTCTGTTGTCTACCTTTTTTTAAGACAAGACTTGTTTATTTCAACCTCCAAAATCACCTCTTCTCACAACACTGGAGGACAATTATCACAAATGTCCAACATCGCCTCAAGTTTTGGTATTACAAACCCGTTTTCTAATTCGAATGAGAAATATGTCTACACTGATTTAATTAGAAGTAGATACATTACCCTTCCGCTGTTGGAAGAAAAAGTAAGCGTTAATGGAGGAAAGTATCTTGCCCTATATATTCTGCTTACCAATAGCCAAGATTTACATGGTGTCTCTGAAAATCAAATCAAGGAAATTGCACATTACAGATTATTGGATATGATAAAAGTAAATGAGGACAAGAAATCTGGCATATTTACAATAAATATTGTTTCCGATGACCCGCTTTTTTCATATGAAATAAATAGTAGACTGATTAAATCTATTGATACTCATCAAAAATCTCATTTTAAGCAAAAAAGTTTTAAAACCAGATTATTTATCGAAAAAAGAATTTCTGAAACAAAAATTGAGTTAACAAAATCAGAGAATGATCTTAAAAGTTTTATGGATAGTAATAGAAGAATAGAAAACTCACCAACTCTTTTACTTGAACAGCAAAGACTTCAAAGAGATGTAAATGTATTGACGCAAGTTTTTACTGCATTAAAACAACAACTTGAAAGTACAAAAATTGAAGAGGTTAGAGATTCAGATTATGTAGTGATTGTTGACCCACCAAATATTCCGTTAAAAACGGCAAATGCAAATCCGTTTCGAGTTACTCTTTTTGCTGCTCTAGGAAGCTTTTTTATTTCTCTACTATTTGTTACTTTTAGTAATAGCTTAAGCAAAATTGATTCATCTGAAAAAGAGAAATTAAGTTATGCTAAAAATATACTTTTTGATAAGTTTGTTAATATATTTAAAAGTAATGTTTAAGAATACTTTTATCAAACAGGCAATCGATTATCAAATGAAAGCTTAAATTAATTTCGGAATAACTATTTTATGAAAATGAAGGATAATTATGCGAATTTGTATTGATATTGATGGAGTAATTTGTAAACTGAAAAAAAAAGGTCAATCATATTCTGAACTTGAGCCCATGGATGGCGCCGTAGATAAAATAAATGAAATAAGAAACAATGGTCACTATATAATTCTTTATACAGCAAGAAGAATGAAAACACATCAATCAAACACTGGAAAAATTATCAAGGATATTGGAAAAATTACATTGGAATGGTTGGATAAATATGGCATTGAATATGATGAAATTTATTTTGGTAAGCCTTGGGCTAATGTTTATTTGGATGATAACGCACTTCGATTTTCTTCATGGGATGATATAAGTGGCGATGGCTCTTCTTTTCCTCCATCAAATGAATCAAAATTTTTGAAACAAAAAAATATTATTAAATGAAAATTGTTATTCCAATGGCAGGTAAAAGTAGCCGATTTTATGCTGCTGGGTATAAGATTCCTAAATTTTTGATTAAAGTTAAAGGTAAAACTTTAATGGAATATTCGTTAAAAAGCATTCCTTTATCATCGAATGATCAAGTTGTATTTATAGCCTTAAAAAGTCATAATAAGCTGTATAGATTAGATAAACATATCAGCCATACTTTTCGTAATTTGAATTTTAATTTGATCCTTCTTGAAAATGAAACTCGTGGCCAATCTGAAACTGTCATGGCATCCAGAGATATCATTGATGAAGAGGATGAGTTATTAATTTACAATATAGATACATGTTTTAAATCAAAGACCCTTAAAAAGAAAATTACAGAAGAAAAGCACATGCATGATGGAATTTTGGGTGCGTTCATAAACCGTTCAGATGAATATCATTGGAGTTTTGCTAAGATAAATAAAGACAAAAACGTTATTAAAGTTCGTGAGAAAGTAAAAATTTCAGATTTCGCTTTAACAGGCTTATATCATTTTTCTAAAGCTAAATATTTTTTTGAAACTGCAGAGTATCACATCAGAAATAACTTGCTAACAAAGGGTGAATTTTATATTGCACCTTTGTATAATGATCTTATTTTACAAGGTAAAAACTTTAAGCTTGATATTGTTGATGAGTTTATACCTTTAGGCACTCCAAAAGAGGTTGAGAATTTCGAAAGAACTTAGAGGAGCTATTTTAACTGCATCAAAAGCTGATCTTGCAATATGTAATGTTTTTGGTAATTTGCCTTCTGGCTTAATACCTGTTAATGGCAAACCAATTTTATTTTATATTTTAAATCAGTTTTATGATAAGGGAATCAAGGATATTTACATTGGCGTTGATTATAGAAAAGAAAAATTAATTAATGTAGTAGATAACTATTTTTCTAAAAAATTAAATATTAAATATATCCATACTAAAAAAGAAAAGGGTGTTGGTAATTCTTTATTAAAATTATTACAGAACATTAAAAATGGCCCTGTTTGCGTTAATCTGGCTGATACGTTCATAAAGAATTATGATATAAAATTAGATGATATTATAGTTTCAGATACATTTGATTATAGTCGAAGATGGAGTTATGTAAAAGTTGATGACAATTTTAAAATTGATAAGTTTATCAATAAAAAGAAAGTTAGCTATGGAAATAATAATTTATACACTATTGCTGGAGTTTATACATTTAGTGAGGCTGAAGTTTTTGAAGAGTTCAATGAATCCTCTGATAAATTAGAAATAACTGACTTATTAGAATTTTATATGTCTATAAAAAACAGGTTGACTTTTCAGCTCTCAAATGAATGGATGGATTTTGGACATATTGATAACTACTACTCATCCAAAAAGAGGCTGATCCAATCAAGGGAGTTTAATGAGTTGACTTACGAGGATTTTCTTGGAACGATTACTAAAAAAAGTAGAAACATAGAAAAATTAAAAAAAGAAATTAAATGGTATAAAAATCTACCAAAAAACTTAAAGGTGATATCTCCTCGTATTATAAAATCATCTATTGGAAATGATACATACATCCAGTCTGAGTATTATAGTTATCCTCCATTATCAGAAATATGGCTTTTCTCAGAAGTTAATGAACATGTCATGCAATCAATGATAAATAAATTATTTAAAATAATAAGGTTATTTCAATCGTACAGTAAAAAAGTTCCAATAGAAGATTATGAATCGATATATATAGATAAAACGAATCAGAGGTTAGCATCCATAAAAAATAATGATATAAAATCTTTGCTTATAGCAGAAAGCATTATAATTAACGGTAAAAAATATCAAAGTTGGAATTTTATTAAAGATAAGATATTCCATAAAATTAAAGATCTATATGATATTAAACATAATTGCTTCATTCATGGTGATTTTTGTTTATCAAATATTTTATATGATTTGCAGAGTGGTTTGTTTAAGCTTATTGACCCTAGAGGCTCCTTTGGCCAAAATGAAAATGGCGATATTAAATACGATATTGCAAAATTAAGGCATAGTATATGTGGTGATTATGATTATATAATGGCAGATTTATTTGTTATTGAAAAAAAATCAAAAAATGAACTCCAATTCACAATCTTTGACAAGAATAGAAAAAATATTAAAAATTATTTTGATTACGTATTATCTAAGGAGTTTGATTTAAAACAAATAAAACTGATTGAGGGTCTTTTGTTTTTAAGTATGATTCCTTTGCATAGTGACAATTCAAAGCGACAATTAATTATGTTGGCTAGGGGTATAAAACTTTTAAATCAAGTTTTGTAAATCTTAATACTCATAGTTGTAGGAATTAGAGAGTTTATTTGTGCCGTAGCATTATTATAAGGAGTGGATAGATATTAGATTATTAGAATC
>MDTG01038312.1_pt1 | contig 10459 bp, 5 predicted proteins | sample 811421 | NCBI WGS metagenome assembly MDTG01 (sample SAMN05326645, study PRJNA326480) | marine metagenome | isolation source: seawater | place: Pacific Ocean: South East | collected 2011
AGATTGGCTTGAAAGAGAAAACTTTGATAACTCTCAATGCTGGGTATCAGGATTTTCTTTTGGATCATTAATAGCTATGCAACTATTAATGAGAAGACCCGAGATAAATAGATTTATAGCAATTTCTCCTCAGCCAAATGTTTATGATTTTTCTTTTTTATCTCCTTGCCCTACATCTGGATTAATGATTTATGGGAAAAAAGACGAATTAGTTCCCTTGGAATTTATCACCGAACTAGATAAAAGATTAAGTGCTCAAAAAGGTATAAAGGTTGAATTCCAATCTGTACTTGAAGCTAATCATTTTTTTTCAAAAACTGAAGACTCTTTAATTAAAAATCTGGATAAGTACATAAAAAAAGAAACTGCACTTTATTAAAAGTTTTTGACTAACTTACCTCCTACTGCAGGAGTCTCGCAACCAGTAGTTTTTGGATATGATATTGGTAAATTTAAAAAAGATCTGATACCAAGATAACCAAATGCTTGAGACTCTATATAATCTCCATTTAAACTATAATCATCTATAGAATCTAAACTTATATTTTGTTTGTGTGATAAATAATCTTTTATTTCTTGGATAAGAAAATTATTTTTTCTACCTCCCCCACAAACTAAATACTTCACTGGTTTATTATTATTGGCATAAGAATACTCAATTCCTTTTGCTATAAGATAGGCAGTAAAATTAGTAATTGTTGCGCAACCATCTTCCAATGATAATCCTCTTAAAAATGAAATATCAAAATCTTTTACATCTAAAGATTTATCAAAACTTTCAATTTTAAAATTATCAATTGCTTGATTTAAAATTAATTGATTAATTTTACCAGATTTTGCGATTAAACCATTTTTATCAAAATTATTTTTGGAATTTTTTCTTACCCAGTCATCAATCATACAATTGCCTGGGCCTGAGTCAAAAGCTTCTAAGTTTTCTTCTAGGTTTTCATCTTGCTTAATTATTTTAGTAATATTTGAAATCCCTCCAATATTTAAAAAACAAATTGGAAAATTTATTTGATATTTTTCATTTATATTTCTAGACAATAAATGATGAAAAATTGGTGTTAAAGGAGCTCCCTGACCTCGATTTACAATATCTTCTTGTCTAAAATCATAAATAACTTTTTTTTTAACTAATTGAGACATCAAATTTCCATCTCCTAATTGTTTTGAAATTTTATGATCAGGGCTATGAAAAATTGTTTGTCCATGGAAACCAACAAAATCTATATCTTCTTGATATTTTGAGGATATATCGTTTACAATTTTGCTGTTAAATACAGTAATTTCTCTCTCAAGATCATTTAATCTAGAAGAGTAACGACTCAAATCGTTGATGTTTAATATTAAATTTCTTAATTCAATTAATTGTTGTTGTAAACTTTCATTATATTCAAAATATTCATCTAAAACATTGATTAATTGATAAAACCCATCCGATTTAATTAATGATGCATCCACCCCATCCATTGAAGTTCCGCTCATTAATCCGATAGCCGTGTATAACTTATTTTTCATTGATATTCATTTTAATAAAAAATTGTATATTGTGTAACTATAAGCGTATGAATAAATTTTTAAAAGAATTTAAAGATAGAGGCCTCTTCTATCAATGTACAAATGAAGAAGAATTGTCCAGTTTAATGGACAAAGAAAAAATTAGAGCATACATTGGATTTGATTGTACGGCTGAAAGCTTACATGTAGGTAGCTTATTGCAGATCATGTGTCTTAGGTTGTTACAAAAAAATGGACATAGACCAATAGTGCTGCTGGGCGGAGGTACAACAAGAATTGGTGACCCATCTGGAAAAGATAAAACAAGAAAAATATTGAGTGATGAAGAGATTGAAAAAAATATTAAGAATATAAGAAATATACTAAAAAAATTTTTAGATAACGATAACCCAGAAACAAAACCTATATTTGTCAATAATTATACTTGGCTTAAAAATTTAAATTACATTTCTTTTCTTCGAGATATAGGTAAACATTTTACGATCAATAGAATGTTAACTTTTGATAGTGTGAAATCTAGATTGGATAGAGAACAATCTTTAAGCTACATGGAATTTAATTATATGATTTTGCAAGCTTACGATTTTTTAGAGCTAAGTAAAAAAGAAAATTGCATTTTACAAATCGGTGGCTCTGATCAATGGGGAAATATTGTTAATGGTGTTGAACTTATAAAAAGATATTCAAATAAACAAAGCTATGGCCTTACAACTCCTTTAATTACTCTAGCCACAGGTGCTAAAATGGGAAAATCTGAAAATGGTGCAATCTGGTTGGATGAAAATTTTTTATCAGCTTATGATTACTGGCAATTTTGGAGAAATACAGATGATAGAGATGTTGTAAAATTTTTAAAAAATTTTACTGATATGGAAATAAAAGAAATTGAGAAAATTGAAAATGATAATATTAATGATTTAAAAATAATTTTAGCTAATGAGACAACTTCCATGCTTCATGGTGAAGAAGCTGCAAAAAATTCTGAGCAAGCTGCCAAGGAAGCATTTTCAGGTAATTCACTTGGGTCAAACTTGCCATTTATTAAAATAAATTCAAAAAAAATTGATAATAAATTTGATATAATTGATTTAATTATTTCATCAAAGTTAGAAAAATCTAAAAGTGAAATAAGAAGATTGATTAAAGGAAATGCAGTAAAAATTAACGATCGAATTATTTCTGACGAAAAGTTAGTTATTACGAATAGATTATTTTATAAAAATTACCTGAAACTTTCTATTGGAAAAAAAAGACATTTAAAAATTGAATTAGATTAATTTTTTTTGATTTTTTCCAGTGTCCTTGTTATGAATCTTGGAGTTAATGTTTTTATTGGATTTACTGTTGTTTCAAGTTTTTTTGGAGGACCCTTCACTTTAAAACTTACTCCAAAAATACCCTCACCAGCTTTTTTTCCAACAAGCAAATCACCAAGTAATGGTATTGATGCAATTGATCTATTAATTGTGGTGGCAGGAACTAAGGTGCCTCTTAAACTAATTAAATTATCCTCCTCAACATAGCCTTCAATTAAAATAGATATTGCAGGCCCAATTGCATACAATTCTTGTATAGTCATAAGTTTATTTTTATTTGAAAAATTCATTTCAAAATCTGTAAACCTAATACCTTCTCCCGTTAATAAATCTGCTATTCCTTGAAGAGAAGCAAGAGCCAATAGCTTTGCCAATACAGGAATTTCTTTAACTTTAAAATTATCTATTATCAATTTTGAATTTGAAATACCTTCTTTTTTTGAAGAATAAAAATCTAAATATCCTCCGTCACTATCTTCGAAACCTTTTATAAATTTATATCTTTTCACAAGAGGCTTGGCTTTAGATGAAAACAGAGTGGTAATTTTTTCACCAACATCATTAGTATCCACTGTAAATTTTAGGATATTTGCATTATCAAAATCTCCTGAGATATTTGCTTTATAGACTTCATTATTTTTTATATTAAGATTTCCATTAAAATTATTAATTGAATTTAGATTGTCTAAGAAAACTCTATTTAAATTTAAAATTATTTTCAAATCATTTTCAAATAATTTAAGATCATTCTTGTTTTTATTAATAAGTAAATTATCAATTAATCTTTTAGCGTTAAACGAGAGTCCAGAGATTTGATACTTATTTTCACTTGTTTTTTTTAAAAGAATCTTGTTTTTTATGTTTTGATTATCATAGAATTCCAACTTTGCTATATCTAGTTTTTTAATTAGGTAATCTTTATTTAGGTGAATATTTTTAAATTTAAATTGATTATTTTTTTCGGTAATACTTAAATTTTCTAAAATTAAATAATTTTCAGTTTCATATTTACCTAAAACTTTTATTTGTGCTTTGGACTTATCTTTTTTTATATAATTTAAAAAATCAATCTTAAATGATGTTTGGTCAAAATCTAATTGTGTATCAAAAATAAATAGATCTTTAATTTTGGAAACTTTAAATTTAATCTCTTCAAATTCATTTTCAAATTTTATTTTTCCATTTCCTTTTATCTGCAATTCTTTTTTGTTAAAGTTAATATCTATTTTTTGATCTTTAAGAATCGTTGTATTATCAAAATTTTTAATAAAATATTTTAGATACTCTTGACTATTCAATTTTATTTCTTTCAATATAAGTTGAGAATTCAACTCAAAATCTTTACCACTCAAATTAATGCTATAATTCACATCATCAAAATTTTCTTGAATTTTTATTTTGCCAAAACCATTGATCGTTAACTTATTATCTTTGATATTTGATTTAATCTTATGATTTTTGAGTTCGATTATGTTGTTGTTAAATTTAACATAATTATCAAAAAATTTTGGCTTCTTATATTCCGACTTATTCACATGAATATCTGAGTCCAAAACTATTTTTTTAATTTTAAATTTTTTATCAATTACAAATGAAAATTTACTTGTTGAATTAAAATTTGTATTTGAAAATCCTTTTTTTTGCAGATCTATATTCAAAAAATTGAGAAGTTCATTATTAAAGATAGTATCTTTATTGCTAATATTACCCTCTATTAAAAATTGTTTTTTGTCTTTTACAACATTAATATTTTCTGAAAAAAATTTTGAATTATCTTTAATAAATTTGATATCTTTAAAATCAAAAGTATTATTTTTGATATTTAATAAAAAATTGATTTTTTCAAAATTTAAATTTTTAAGTAATCTTATTTTTCCATCAATTATGATTGCTTTAACCTCATAATCATCCTTTATTGAACCTGTGTCATCAAAATTCAAATTAACATCTAAGATTACTTGTCCATTTGTTATTGATTTTTCTAAAATTAATAGTTCTGGTTTATTTGAGGCTGCTCTAGCAAAAGCAATTAAATCACGTAAAAATATTGATCTGGTTGAAAATTTTAATTTAGATGAAATAATTTGATTTTTTATAAGAGAAATTAATGAAATTTGAGCTTCTATGTCTTCAAGCTTTATATTTTTCTTTTTATAATAAATCTTTGGACCTATTGTTTTAACATTAACTTTAAAATTTAAAGGATTTAAAGTTAGTCTTATTTTCTTTAGTTCGACCCTTATATTTTCATCTATTAGATTTATTTTGTTTTTAATTTGAGAATTAAATCTATCGGTTTCTATACCAAAAAGACTTAAATAAATTATCAAAACAGAGATAGCTACAATAATTATAAAAATATATTTTAATAAATTTTTTTTCATTAAGTTTTATATAGAGATTGCTCTAAAAATTCATCAAGATTACCGTTTAAAACTTTATCTGGAGCTGTGCTTTCAAAATTTGTTCTATTATCCTTAACAAGTCTGTAGGGTTGTAAAATATATGATCTAATTTGATGTCCCCATCCAATTTCTGATTTTGAATTTTCCATATTTTGATTTTCTTGTTCTTTTTTTTTAATTTCATAATCATATAATCTTGCTTTCAACATACTCATACAAGTTTCTTTATTTTTATGTTGAGATCTTTCATTTTGACACTGAACAACTATTTTAGATGGTATATGTGTTATTCTTACTGCACTGTCTGTAGTGTTAACATGTTGACCACCCGCACCACTTGATCTGTATGTATCAATTCTTAAATCCTTTTCTACAATTTCAATATTTATATTTTCATCAACTACGGGGTATACCCATATACTTGCAAAACTAGTATGTCTTCTAGCTCCTGAGTCAAAAGGAGATATTCTGACTAATCTATGGATACCTGACTCTTTTTTAAGCCAACCAAAGACATAATCACCCTCAACTTTTATTGTAGATGATTTTATTCCTGCTTCATCACCTTTATGTTCGCTAATTAAATTTGACTTAAAGTTTTTTTGGTCTGCCCATTTTATGTACATTCTTCTCAACATCTCAGCCCAATCCTGACTCTCAGTTCCTCCTGCTCCTGCGTGTATTTCTATATAGCAGTCAAGGGAATCTGCTTCGTTAGACAAAAAACATCTTATTTCATTTTTTTTTACTAATGATCTAAGATCTTTTATATTTTGCAAAATCTCTTTTTGCACAGTTTGATTTTTTTCATCTAAAGCTAACTCATTTAAATCATTCAAATCTGAAAGTTTTTCAATTGACTCGCTGTGAGTGTTAATTAAATCTTCTAATAATTTCTTTTCTTTAATAATATTTTTAGATTTATTTTTATCCTGCCAAAAATTGGCCTCCAGCATTTTTTTATTTAGTAACTCTAGCTTTGAATAAATGCCATTTTTTTCAAAGATACTCCTTAACTCTAAAATTAATTTTTTCAATTTCTGCTTTATAATTTAGATAATTGTCATTCATTAGTAAAACTTTAATATATTATTTGAGTCTAATCTATCACTATTTGAATATAAAACTTTCCCATCAACAATATTTTCTTTCTTATAAACTTCAATGATTGTATCTTTAGAAGTAAATTTTGCTTTTTGTCCTGTTATTGGATCTACAACCATCATTACAGTTCCATCTGCTGCTTTGAATGGTCTTGCCTCAGATTTTTTAACTGCTTTTTTTACAAATTCCTCAAAAATTGGTAAAGCAGTTTTTGACCCTGTTTCAAATTTTCCAAGTGGTAAGGGATTATCTGATCCCACATAAACACCAATTAATAAATTGGAGGTGAACCCAATAAACCAAGTGTCAGTATTTTTATTCGTAGTACCAGTTTTACCAGCTATATTTATTTTGAGTTTTTTAAGTTTTTTTGCTGTTCCTCTCTGAACAACTCCCTCAAGTATAGAAGTCATTTGATAGGCTGTTTGTGGTGAAAATACTTTTTTATAATCATTTTCAATCACAGGATAATCTTTACCTAAGTATGATATATGTTCACAATTAATACATTTTCTTTTACTATTATTAAAAATTGTTTTACCTCCACTGTCTTGAATTCTATCTATCAAAATTGGGTCAACTAGTTTTCCTCCGTTTATAAATACAGAATAAGCAGATGTAAGTTTTAGCAATGTTGTTTCAGCAGATCCTAGAGAAATTGATAAGAGCTCCTCAGGATTATCATAAATGTTTAAATTTTTTGAAAAATTTGTAATTTTTTCAAGACCTAAATCTTGAGCTATCCTAACTGTCATTAAATTTCTTGATTTTTCCAACCCAACTCTTAAAGTTGACGGACCATAGAATTTTTTTCCATAATTTTCAGGTTTCCACATTTTTAGATCTTCTCCTTGATCTAGGACTATAGGAGCATCAAGAATTAATGAAGTTGGTGTATAATTGTTTTCTAATGCTAAAGCGTAAACAAAAGGTTTAAAGGCTGAACCAGGTTGTCTCAAAGCTTGGGTGGCTCTATTAAACTCACTTTTCTTAAAACTAAAACCTCCACTTAAAGCCAGAACTCTTCCAGTATACGGATCCATGACAACTATCCCACCATTGATTTTAGGAAGTTGTTTTAAACTATAATCATTTTTGTCAATTTTTTTAACATAAACTATGTCTCCAACTTTTAACAATTGATCAAAATTTTTTTTTGTCCAAGAAATATCCTTAAATTTTATTTCTCCATTAAAATTATCCTCTGTTTGAATTTCAGCTGAAAATTTATTTAATTTTTTTACTATTGCTAATTTCCAGTTTATAGAATTCTCTAAACTAAATTTTTCAAGATCATTATTCCAATTTTTAGAAAAAATTTTGTTAGTGAGTGGTCCTCTCCAGCCTTTACGCATATCATATGCAATCAAGCCATTCCTTAATGACTCAGTTGCTATTTTTTGAAAGTTTAGATTAATTGGTGTATTTATATTAAAGCCCTGTTTATAAACTTTATCGTAAGTTAAAGTGTCTATTACATTTTTTCTTACATCCTCAATATAATATTGGGCATCTTCTGAAAAAACTTTTTTTATTTTGTTTAATTTGATTTCTTTAAGTTTAAATTCATTATAGGACTTTGAGCTAATATATTTATTTTCAAAAAGATTTTTTAAAACTAAATCTCTTCTAAATTTAGCTAATTCAATATTTCTATATGGATTGTACTTACTTGGTGCTTTTGGGAGAGCTGCTAATAAAGCTGCTTCATCATAACTTAAATCTTTTATAGATTTATCAAAATATTCTAAGCTTGCTGCGGCTACACCATAGGCGCCACTTCCAAGATAAATTTGGTTTAAATATAACTCTAAAATTCTTTGTTTAGAAAGAGCTCTCTCAATCCTGAATGCTAATATTGCTTCTTTAATTTTTCTGTTAAGACTTACTTCGTTGGTTAGTAAAAAATTTTTAGCCACTTGTTGTGTTATTGTTGAGGCGCCTTCAAGTCTTTTTGATGTGATAATATTTGAAATATTATTTACTACTGCTCTTAAAACCCCTTTTGCGTCAACTCCAGGATGTGAAAAGAAATTTTTATCTTCGGCTGATAAAAATGAATTTATTACATTTGTTGGAATAGAATTATAAGGAACAAATATCCTTTTTTCTTTTGAAAAATCAGCAACTAACTTACCTTCACCAGAGTAAACTTTGCTCGAAACAGGTGGTTTGTAATTTATAAGAAATTTATAATCTGGAATATTATTTGAATAAATCCATAAAATACTAAATATAAGAATACCAAGCAATAAAAGAGAAGTTAATGAAATATACAAAATATTCTTTAAAAATTTATTCATTTTGTTTCCATTATATCTTGGAATTTGTTAAAGATAAGGCACTAGAATTAAACAAATTTTTATATTTTAAATATTAAATGAATCAATCAAACAATCTATTATGGAAAAAAATTTATATATCGATGCATCGCATCCTAATGAAACAAGAGTTGTTCTTAAGTCAGATGACAATATTGAAGATTACGAATACGAAGGTTTAAAAAATAATTTAATAAAAAACAACATTTATTTGGGAAAGGTAAGTAGAATCGAACCTTCTCTTCAAGCTGCTTTTGTTGATTTTGGTAGAGAGCGACATGGTTTTTTATCATTCAATGACATCCAATCAGATTATTATCAAATACCAAAAGCAGATTTAGAAAAAATAAAAGAAGAAGAAGAAAAAGCTAGAGAGCAGCTCTCAAAAGAAGTTGAGGCTAAAGAGGAAGAAAATATTGCTGAAGGAAAACTTGAAATAGACGATCCAATTAACATTGCAAAAGATTTAATAGATGATGTCAACAATGAAGTTAATGAAAAAAACTTCATAAATGATGAAAAAGAAAAAAAGAAAGAAAATAAATTCAAACTTAAAAGATATAAAATACAAGAAGTAATAAAACCAAACCAAGTAATATTGGTTCAAGTTATTAAAGATGAAAGAGGACAGAAAGGTGCTGCTTTAAGTACTTTCATTTCAATAGCTGGCAAATATATTGTTTTAATGCCAAATACACCAAAGGGAGGGGGGATATCTAGAAAAATATTTAATCCTGCAGATAGAAAAAAAATAAGAGCAATTTTAAATGAAATTGAAATACCAAAAGAAATGGGCCTTATAGTTAGAACTGCTGGTAGCAATAAAACTAAAAATGATATTAACAATGATTTAGAAACTCTTATCAAAACATGGAGTCAAATAAAAGATACTGCCATCAATTCTATAGCTCCATCTTTAATTCATCAGGAAAGTGAAATTATAAAAAGAACGATTAGAGATATGTTTGATGATAATACAAATAATATTATTGTAGAAGGGAATGAAGGTTATAAAAAAGCACAAACCTTTATGAAAATGATTATGCCTTCAAATGTAAAAAAAGTTAAAAAATATAGAGGTAAGACCCCCCTTTTTATAGAAGAAAATATTGAACAAAAATTAAATCAAATATTCGATTCAGAAATTAAATTAAAATCTGGAGGATATTTGGTAATTAATCCTACTGAAGCCTTAGTTTCTATTGATATAAATTCTGGAAGTTCAATAAAAGGTAAGAATGTTGAAAGTACTGCGCTAGACACAAATATTGAAGCTGCTGAAGAAATTGCAAGACAAATTAAAATAAGAGATTTGTCTGGTTTAATAATAATAGATTTTATTGATATGCTTAGCTACGGAAATAGAAGATTAGTGGAAAGAAAATTAAAAGAAAAATGCAGAACTGATAGAGCTCGAATTCAAATTGGTAGAATTAGTAATTTTGGTCTATTAGAAATGTCTAGACAAAGACTAAGAGAAAGTGCAATTAAATGGAAAGTAACTCTTACAGACGAGTCTTTTGCTCAAAAATTACTAAAAACTGTCGAATTTAAAGCTGTTGTTAATAAAGCAAAATTTGTCGAATTAAGAGTATGTAAAAAAATATCTGACTTCTTAAAAGAAAATTTTGTTGACGATCTGACTTATTTTGAAAAGAAAAATAAAATGACAATAGATATTATAAGTGACCCTACTCTCATAATTCCTGAATATATTATTAATGTCCAAAATAAAGCAAAAAAGACAATAGAGCTTGTTGAAAATTTTGAAAAATTAAAAAATTTAGAA
>MDTG01170967.1_pt1 | contig 10459 bp, 9 predicted proteins | sample 811421 | NCBI WGS metagenome assembly MDTG01 (sample SAMN05326645, study PRJNA326480) | marine metagenome | isolation source: seawater | place: Pacific Ocean: South East | collected 2011
AAGAATGGAGTGTGGAGATCATTGGGTAATTTATGCTGAGGTAAACTATGGGAATGTCCTTAATAAAGATGATTTAACAGCTGTTCATCATCGTAAAAGTGGGTCAAATTATTAATTTTTAATCGTTTACAATGACAAGTAAAACAAGTTTAATTATTATTTCCTCAAGTAATGGAAAAAATTTAGAACTCTCAAAAAAATTCCTTGAAAAGAGTCACGAATTAAAAATTACTTCTGAAATCCTCGACCTTACGGAACTGAATATACCTTTATATAATCCAAGGATTCATTCTCAAAATAAAATACCTAGTGAAATTATTTCATTGAAAAAAAAACTATCTGAAACAGAAAAATGGATAATTTGTGCACCTGAATATAACGGATCTATCCCTCCGATACTCTCAAACCTTATCGCCTGGTTATCTATATCAGGTGATGATTTCAGAAATCTTTTTAACGGTCAGCCAATAGCATTAGCAACCTTTTCAGGAGGTCCAGGTATTGAATTAATTACATCACTAAGAATTCAACTGGCTCATTTAGGAAGTCAAGTAGTTGGAAGACATTTATCTGCAAACTATAGTAAACCTGCCGATGAAAGTACTGTTGAGGATATTCTGAAAAGATTGATGCAAATGAATAGACTTAATTTAAATAAATAGTTAAAACTAATTTTTTTTATACCATTCTTCTAAGATTCTTCTAGCCATCGGCAAAGCATGGACAGACCCACCGCCAGGAGTATTTTCTGCAAAGGCTACGACAATTAATTCACTATTCTTAACGGGAGCGAAACAAACAAACCAAGCATGATCAGGTCCCCCCAATACATCTTCAGCTGTGCCAGTCTTACCTGCAATTGGAGGCAAATCATATATTCCATAGTTCATAGATACTCCTGTTCCTGACTGAACAACTTTAGATAAACCATTTCTTATAACTTGCAAATTTTCATAATCAATATCTACTTTTATCGGCTCCTTATAATCTAGATTATCTCTTCCTAATTTTGATAAATAAGGTGTGACTAAATATCCACCATTTGCTATTACTGCATATGCTCGAGCTATTTGTATTGGGGTGGTTTGCACAACAAATTGACCAATGGACATACTTGCAATATCTTCAGGAAGCCATGGAGTGGTTCCTTTCTCTCCCCAGCCTCTACCGTTCTTTGCCCATTCACTACTTGCAATTAAGCCTCGATCTTCTTGAGCACCAATTTCAATTCCTGACAATTTAGTGAAACCCAAAATCTTTGAAACTCTATTAATTTCATCTACACCTACGCCGTAACCAATCTGATAAAAAAAAGTATTACTTGAAAATCGTAAAGCGTCTTCATAACCTATGAGCCCAAATCCCTCATCATTATGCTCTCTAAAACATTGGTTGCCATAATTAATACATGATGAGGTCTGAAGCTCTGTATTAGGTGGAAACTTCCCACTTTCCATACCCGCCAAAGCAGTAACAATTTTCCAGATACTGCCTGGATCGTATGCGTTCAATGCTCTATTAAAGAGAGGCTTTGAATCAGAAACAAATAAATCATTATATTCTTTCTCTGGCTTGAAATCTTTAGCAAAGAAATTTAAATCAAACGTAGGTTTGCTTGCAATTGCTCTTATAGCTCCATCTCTTGGATCCATAACAATAACAGCACCACCTCTCTTATCTTGTAAAACTTCTTCAGCAATTTTTTGCAAGGGAAGATCTATAGTCAATAAAACGTCTTCCCCTTTTTTGGAAGGCTTGATACCTAAAGAATTTTGAATAACGCCATTTGCATTCACTTCAATCATTTCTCCTCCCCATTCTCCTCTTAAATAATTTTCATAAGCCGCTTCAATTCCAGATCTGCCGATGAGATCATTTAGTCTATAGCCTTTTTTCGAAAGCATACTAAATTCTGAATTTGTAATTGGTGAAGTATATCCAAGAGTATGAGCAGCAAGAGTTTTATATGGATAATCTCTTTTAACTTTTCTTAAGAGCTCTATACCCAAATATTTATCTTCATTTTCCTTAAACTTTATAATCTGATCTACAGATAAATTATCGACTAAATTAATAGAATATTTATTTTTACTAACACCATTTTTATACAATAAATCGAGCTTATCTGACTGAAGATTAAGCAAATTGGCAATACTATATTTATATTTCTTCCATTTAACTTTACTAACAAATTGAGGCTTCATTACTAAAGAATATGTAAGCTTACTCTTTACAAGTACAGAACCATTCCTATCAAGAATTCTTCCTCTTATAGGTTCATTAGCAATAAGTCTAATTCTATTCTGATCTGCCATTTTTTTATAACTTTGATAATTAAAAATTTGTAAAAAATATAATCTGAAAAAAATTAATAAAAAGGCAAAAGAGCTCAAAATCAACATAATTATATGTTGATTATTTAGTTGTACAAATTTTTTATTAAAATTAATATTTTTCAATTTTTTTCTTTTAATATCTTTTCAATTTTAATCATATTTTCTTCAATTAAAATTAATCTTTTCAACAAATCATCATATTCTTCATCAAAGGATTCATCCATATAAGGAATATCTTCAATATCTTTATAATTCCTTTGATTAACATCATTATCTTTATTTTTTGAGAATTTTTCATAAATATCAGCAATAAATATTCTTGGATCATTAACAAAATCATTTATTTTATCCGATATATTATTATTTGGATCCTTAATATATTTAACAAAAATAGGCATTAAATCCTTTTTAAAAATTTTATTAAAATCATCAAAGACATCAGACATGATTTTTTATATTTGATTATTACTTCTGCTTTCAAAATAAGGGTTGCAACTATTTTGTGAAACTCCTGCAAACCATCCTATTAGAGCTGATAATAGTATTATAACAAAGACTGGAAGAAGCAGTTTCTGAGTCTCTTTTAAGAATAACCACTTCTGCCAGCTATATATGAGATCAGCTCTTTCTAACTTATTTTTCTCTTTTAATATAAATTGAGCCTTTCTTTTCAACTGCCTCTTAACCCATTTTTCAAAAGGGGTTTTTTTAAAAATTAATAGATTCTTCTCAACTATATCTAAATGCTCCAGACTCAAATCTGGATGGAAGGTTTTTATAATCTGCAAAGTTTTTAAAAACATTTCTACCGTGGCATTTATGATACTCTTCTCATCTTTAGTTAAATTATTCCAATCTACTTCAGGATAAAATCTTATTCGATTATTAACTATTTCTGAGTGGGAAAGTTGACTTATTTCTCTAAACCAATTTTTTGTATTTTGATCCAATCTTCTAAAATATAAGAAGGGGTTTATAAAAATTTTTTTCCCTTCAATTTTAATAATATCTCCCTGTAACTTTTTACTTAATTGATTCATTATTACCTATAAGACCATAAATTTATTTTCTTATTTTTATAAAAATAATCTTTAACTCTTAAGTTTTTGAGAAAGAGACCATCTTTGTCTTAAATAATTACATTGATCACAATTTAATGACGGTTGTGGAAAGGTTGTAGATCTTAATAATTGAACAGTTTCAATAATTTTATTCTCAACCCAATCAGTTGAACAATTTAACTTTATCACGTGAGAATTAAACTCCAATCTATTTTTAAAAAATTTTTCATTTTTTTTACCATTAAAATAAATAATATATGCTTCTTTTGCAACTTTAAATCCATTCTTTTGAAAAAGCCATTGATACATTTCCAATTGACGTTTATAAGCTTTAGGATATTCATACTTTTGAAATGTTTCATTCCAATCAAAATTATTTCTTGATGTCGCTTTAACATCTGCGACAATTAAATCTCCATTTTGTTTTTGCCAGACATCATCAATAACACCGACAAACTCATATTCATATTCTTTCGAAAAGTATTTTAAGCCTTGATAATTATTCCTCCAAATATCTATATTTTTATGATCAAAGGGAATAGCCTCAATATTATTATCAATAAATAGAGGATGAGGTATTTGTTGTTTTCTGTAAAAATCAAATTCATTTTTACATAAATTATCAACAGCGATATTTAATGTAAAAGGAATAGTTGGAGGCTTGATTTTATAATTTTTTTCTAGAACACAACAACGAGGACAGCTGATATATCTCTCAATAGTTGATCTACTTAATTTAATAAATCTACTCATCTCTTAAATATTTCTCCATTAAAATTAAAAAAGTTAGAAGAAAGTTAAAACTTGAATTAGAGAATTTTTATTCATTAATATTCTTGAGTACTTCTATTTTATCAAGGCCTGTAAGTTGTTTTTCGTTTTTTGACTCTTTATTTTTATTTATTATAAAAAAAGAAAATAATATAACAATAAATAAAATTGTTAAATCTCCGACAGTAACACCTCTTTCTTTAAAATTCATTTTACAATTTTTTTTTATAATACATCAAAATAATTTTTTCTCAATCGAACTTTTATATTTAAACTTTTTGTTAAGACTAAAGTTAATAAATTTAAAATTTTTATATTCTAAAATTAATTATTACCAACTTTTACAAGTTCAATATCGTATATATATGCTCCCATCCCACCATCATCATCACTATCATCATCATCACTAAAAGAATTAATTAAAACATAAATGCCTCCTAGGCCAAATATCATTGAGATAAAAATCACGGGATCATTCATATTTCTATGATGAACCAATTTAAAAATATTTGAGGAAGATATTAATTATCTATATAAAGTCTTAATTATTTATAAAGAAAAAATAAGGCTCTGTGTTTATACGAATTCAATTGTTTTTTTTAACGTTACATATGTTTTACCCATCAAAAACTTTTTTATAAATCTTCCAGAGATTAATAAATCAAAAATTAAATTTAAACTTACAAGGTAAGATTTACGAAGTCTCAATATGTTATTAATATTATTTAAAGAGAAGGTTAAACGATTATTCAATTTTTTAAATTATGGAATTTTTCGCTCAATAATGGCAAAATCAAAGAAGCCGAATTATCTTTTGGTTTAACAATTGAGATCGATTATTATTTTTCAAACACTTATTCTGATTGAGAAAATTTTTAAAAATATTTTGACGAGTCAAATAGGTATTTAAATCATTTATACAATCAAAAGAATTAAATAAATAAAGTCAAGGCATTTATATATTAAAAAACTTTATTATTGAGAAATTCATATCCTAGAAAAATTATAAAATATTTTCCTACAAAAATAATCTTGAATTGAATTCAAAAATAATTGCTAAATAAAGCCAATAAATTATTTTCCTTTAAATAAAGTAGATTTAAAAAAAGAATAGAATAATTATTTTTATACTTAATTCTTTATAGTAATTTACGTAAACCCAAATATTTAGTTTTGATAAAAAGGTTTATTTGTATACTTCAATCTCAATTAATGAACAAACTTTAAAAAAAACTCAACTATAGTTGGTTAGATAAGATTCTGAAAAGTTACTACTTTCGCAATAAGTCCTCAACAAACTTAGAATTTTATTTATTTATATTTTTAATTTATTCTTATTAAAAAAGTCTATAAAAAGGAAGTATATATCAACTTATCATGTTCAAATTATTGCATTATACCACTAAACTTTTACTACATATATAATCATTAAAATTGAAATTAATTTCATCCTTTATGTAGCTTAGAAAATAAGTATAATTAAATAAAATATTATTTTTCAAAATGAAAGGTTTTGGAGATCTATATAAATCTGAGAAAAAAAGAAATAAAAAGACTAAACCTTATATAAAACTAATTAATAATGCAATTGGGTTGCATTTAAAAGGGAATATAGAAGAGGCAGCAAAATATTATCAAAAGATAATAGATCAAGGATATAATGATCACAGGGTTTTTTCTAATTATGGTGTTATTTTAGGAGGACTAGGTAAATTAAAAGAAGCAGAAAATTATGCTCGTAAAGCAATTGAAATTAATCCTCAGTTCGATGATGGGTATTTAAATTTAGGGCATTTATTAATTAATCTTGAAAAATTAGAAGAAGCAGAAATATATACTCGCAAAGCAATTGAACTCAATCCAAGCTGTGTAGAAGCGCATTTAAATCTTGGTAATATATTGAGAAATTTTGGCAAGCTAGAGGAAGCAGGAAAACATATAAGCAAAGCAATTGAAATTAAACCTAACAATGCAGAAGCGTATAATAATTTGGGAACAATATTATTAGATCTTGGCAAATTAAGAGATGCAGAAATTGCATATCGCCATGCAATTAAACTTAATCCTAATTACTCAAAAGCTTACTATTCACTATCCAGAATAAAATATTCTCATAAAGACAGCACATGGCTGCACCAACTTTTCTCTCAAAACATAGTAAATTCAAAATTAAAAACCGAGCAAATAGATATTTACTTCGCAAGAGCAAATATTCTTCATAATGAAAGAAAATACGAAGAAAGCGCTAGATACCTAAAGATAGCTAATGATTTACAACTTACCCTTTATCCATCTAACGCTGAAGGTATAATTAATGAATCAAAATTATTACTGATTGAATCTGACAAAAAACATACTAAGAAAGTCGAAAATGATAATTGTCCTCAAAGTATTTTTATCGTTGGGATGCCAAGAAGTGGCTCTTCACTAATAGAGTCGATAATAAGTATGGATAATAATGTTGATGATTTGGGAGAAACAACAATTCTTAAGGAATCATTCCTAGACAATGAAAAAGATAACCAAATATCAACTCTCGCTGAAAGATATTGGAGGAAGATCAAAGATCTAAATAAACCGTGCCACATAACAACTAATAAACAATTATATAATTATCCATTCTCAGGTATTATTGCCAAAGAAATACCGAACGCAAAGATTATTCACTGCTACAGAAATCCTTTAGATAATATTCTTTCAATTTACCGAACACGATTTAATAGAGGGAATGAATATTCCTCATCCCTAGTTGATTGTGCGAGAGTTTATTTAGACCAAGAAAAAATAATGAGTGAATATAAGAAAAGATTTAAATCAACTATCTATGAGTTAAATTACGATTCATTAGTAATCAATACCAATCAAGAAATTAAATCTTTGATCTCTTGGTTGGGTTGGGAGTGGAATAATAAATATCTCTCCCCTCATTTGAATCAAAGATCAGTTTATACAGCAAGTTCAGTGCAGGTTCGTTACCCCATACATTCAAAATCTATTGGAGGATGGAAGAATTACAAAGATATACTTAAACCTGCTATTGAAATCCTTACTCAAATTGATAAATATCAAGATATTAATTCATAAAAAAGATATGGTCGATTCTTTAAACTTTTCTATGTAATCATATGAACTTATCGCAGAGAATAAGTTTTTTATTCAACAGTTATTTTCTAGCAATTCCTTTACTTCTTCTCTAATTGCATCTTCGCCAAGAAACTCTGCTTTTTTAAAATCAGCACAAGCTCCTTTTAGATTACCTACGACACCTTTTGCAAGACCTCTACCCCAGTAAGCATAAGCACCATAAGGTCTCATTTCAATTGCCTTGCTCAGATAAAAAATTACCTTATACCATTCTTTTTCTTCTGCTTTTTCATTAGCAAGTTTTAAATAGAAATCATAAGATTCGGCATTGACTTTTTCAGGGGAAGAGATCATCACTGCATAACTGGATAAAACGAAGGAAGTTTTAATAAGTAAATGTTGACTTAATGGAATTAAAGATAATATTGGGAGAATATAAGCCGTTAGTTTTTTCATCTTGAAATTTATTTCTAATTAATATACCAACTGTAGAGAGAATAAACTTAATAAGATACTTATTATTAGAGAGTAAAATTGTACTTTTAAAAACCACGAAAATGTCTTTTTTGTTTCAATAAATATTTGCCTTATTTTTTATTGTCACAAAATAGTACCGTCAACAATTACAAATGAAAACAAGTTCATAACAATTTATCTCGAGGAATAAATTCAAATATCATGTCATATAGAAACCATATGAAAACACTTTTTTAAAATAGTTTATTTGAGAAAAGCAAAAATCTTTGATACTAAAATTTAAAAACATATTATTACTTCTGAAGTTATCATCTTTGAATATTGTTCTAAAAGATATTTTAAAAATTATAAAAATTGATTTAATTTGATGTAATCTGCTAAAACTTTAAAAGTACTTGGTTTTGGTTTAAAGTTATTCCAAATTTCTTGACGTATATAAAGACATTGCCAAGTGTGATTTTGAGAATTAGAGGCATCTTCGCACCAAACCTGAAGTCTCGCAAACTTTATTGGATCATTAATAGTTTGTGCTCCTTTAGTTTCTACAATCCACCTTGTCCCATCAGTTAATTTAATAAAAAAATCAGGAAAATAAGAACCAATAGATCCGTCATGTTTAACATATTCAATAGAATGTTTAAGTTGAATATCATTTTTAAAAAAAGATATTACATCTTCAAAATGATCTAAATATTTACAAAATTCAATTTCAAACTTACTATCTCCAGATATTAAATTAAAAACGGATTTATTCGGTGAATAATAATCTTTTTTTCTAGATGACAAATATGGTTTTGAATTTGTAATCAAATTACTTTCTAAGGATTGTTTAAAAGGTAATTCTGAAAGAGTTAACTTATTAATTTCATCTTTAAAGATTTTTCTTATTAATTGAGAGACATCTGGTTCTGATAAATTTCTTAAAACATTTATTGCTTTTATATCAACAAACTCTCCAAAAAGATAATTAGATATGAAAATCTTTAATTTCTCATAAATAAAATGATTTAATCCTATATTTCTTATTCTCAAATCACCCAGTATTGTATCCGTATAAAAATGCAACACAGATTGCACATTCACATGATTAAAATTATCAAAATATATTGATTTAATTTCTTTATTATCAATCGTTTCACGAAAAACTATTTTCTTTAATTCTTCTTCTTTTGAGTAAACTTTAAGTTTAAAAGGTGTGAAATTAAAAAATTTTGGAGCAAGTAAATCTAAAGATAAATATTCTCTTCCGTGTCGCCTAGATAATTCAGGAATCTCTATCTCTAATTCATAAAGATTTTTATTTGGATTAACATGATCAACTTCAATTAATACTGGCCCTGATTCTGGATTTTTACCGCCAGTAGGAATTTCCTCTAACTCAACTCCTTCTTCAGAAATACCTTTAACATAATCAATAAAATTATCAGTACCAATAACATCTAATTCCTCATCTATATTTTGATCAAAATACATTCTTCTTAAACCCCTACCTAAAGTTTGTTCAGGAAGAATATGTGAAGCATATGCTCTTAAACCGACTATCGTAGTGACATTCTTGACATCCCAACCTTCCTTTAACATCAAGACAGAAACTATTGCTCTTATGGGACTATTAAAATCATCAACTGTATTAACTAAGCTTCTTAATTTTTCTAGTTCCTGCTTACCACGTGGATTATTTTCAGAAATCTCACCAGTTGAATCTTTAGTATTATCTTGGGTATGAATTACAAAAGTTCCATTTTTTAATAATGGAAATGTTGCACGTAAATAATCTGCTACATCTTCACAATTTTTTGTATCATCAACCATCACAAATAAAAGGGCTTTTTTTCCAAGTTTTTTATGTTTATTAAATTGTTTTTCCCAAGTCTCATAACCAAGATTTAAGTAATCTCTATATCTTTCAGAAAAAACAGAAGAGGAATATTGTTTAAGTTTTTCTCTACTAGGTAAATCAGGTATGACAGGTTTTTTAACCACATCTTGATAAATTGCTTCAACTAATGGATAGTCGGAAATAGTTTGTATAAATATTTCTCCTTTTTTATGCTTAGGAGTGGCCGTTACATCTATTTGAAGGTTTAATTTTTTACCTTTCTGTATAAGTGAATTATCAATATCTTCAATTGCCCTTTTCCATGCATTATCCTCATGTATATGGTGCGCTTCGTCATTTAAGACTATTAAATCATCCATTTTCTTAATAATATTTTTAACTCTAACTTTATTATCAATAGTCTTCTTAACTGGAGTTTTACCCAAAAAGTAATTACTTAAATCTTTATTACTAGTTTCAAGATTTCTATTAGAAAATCTTTGTATATTTGTGAGAAAAATATTACCTAAATCTGAAATAGAACCTATTTGATCTTGGATATGTACTGTAGGTAAAAAATTCCAGTTTTTACCAGAATATCCATCAAATGGGATCATTGGATCTTCATAAAAAACTTTTAAACCGACTATATCTTTTTTTAATCGATCTAAAACAATAGTATTTGGTGCAATTAATAAAAAATTTTTTGATAAAAGAGAGTCATTTTCAAATAATTTATGAAAATAAGACCAAACTATTAGCAACATGAGCACTTTTGTTTTGCCAGTTCCAGTAGCTTGTTTAAGAACTAACCTTAACCAAGAGTCATTTAAGATATTTTTAGATATACCAAGTGGATCCAGTTTAATTAAATCAGAAGATGATCTAACTTTTAATTTTTCAAAAAGATA
>MDTG01262402.1_pt1 | contig 10459 bp, 12 predicted proteins | sample 811421 | NCBI WGS metagenome assembly MDTG01 (sample SAMN05326645, study PRJNA326480) | marine metagenome | isolation source: seawater | place: Pacific Ocean: South East | collected 2011
CAATATTTGTTTTTTTTTTGCTATAATTTTTGCTTGAGTACCTTTTCCAATACCTGGAGGACCTAAAAAAATTATCTTCATTTATTTAAAAACCTTATTTTTTTGAATAAAAATATAAATATTAAACCTGTTGCAAAACCACCAATGTGAGCAAACCATGCTATTCCTCCAGAAATATTCATGCCAATGGATGTATATCCATTTGTTAATTGAATTAAAAACCAAAAAATCAATACAACATATGCAGGTATTTTTAAAGAAGTAAAATAAAAAAATATAAATACTATTGAGTGAATTTTAGCTTTCGGATAAAGAATCAAATAAGAGCCTAAAATTCCAGCTACGGCGCCACTTGCTCCTATTATTGGAATGATAGAATTTAAATCAAATAATGCTTGTATACTTCCAGCAATTACACCGCAAAGAATATAAAAAATAAAAAAATTAAAATGTCCCATATAACCTTCAACATTATCTCCAAAAATCCATAAATATATCATATTACCAATTAAATGCATAAAACCACCATGCAAAAAAGTTGAAGAAATTAGAGTAAAACAAAAATAGGGAAAATTTGTAAACACTGTATTTGGAATAATAGCAAAATTATTAATCAAATTGTATTGAGCAAAAATTTGAAATGTGAAAACTAGAATGTTTAATCCAATAAGAAAATACGTTATTATTGGAGTTAGGATTCTTGGATTATCATCTTTGTAAGGGAAAAACATTATAGGCTTTTTATGGTAAAATTGATTTTTTTTATTGAAATATTTCCAACATTATCTTTTGCTGAAATTATAATTTCATGATTGCCAGGACTTAATTCATTTCTTAGGTCATATTTTATGGTTTTTTTTACAGGGTGATAATCAAAGTAAATATTTTTTGAGTTGAGGCTTATATTCAATTGCTTTTTATCATATATTCCAGATAATTCATCAGTTATTTTCAATTTTATTTCTTTGACATCTGAACTTTTATAAATGCCGTTATTTCCTGGAAATATCTCTTTTATATTTGGACTAATTGTATCTTCTAAAATAACCACAGATTCTAAACTAAATAAAGATGCCCGAAAATATTTTCGTTCGTGGTTATATTGAGAATTCAAGTATGTCCAACCTTCTTTTTTATCAAAATAATAAATGCCTTTTTTATTATTTGATTCAAATTCTTTTAATTTAATTTTGACAAAAGCTGAATCTTTCAATGGAATATTAAAAGGGTTAAGTTGATATATATCAGAAATCTGTCTACCATTTTTAATGGTACTATTATTTATTACTTTTCTTATCCAAAATGCAGTAGTATCATAAAAAGTATTTTCATTTATATTTAAAATACAGTTTTTGTCATTTGAAATATTAGTTTTTGAAATTGAAGAAATTGATGGTTTAAATGCAAAGATTAATTCTCTATTTGGGGTTGATAATATATTAAAAATTATACTTTTCATATTATTTAACTCGCTAATTTTTAATGGAAAAGTATGAAAAACACCTGGTCTAACTTGTTTGTGAACTAATTGAGTTATATTATTTTTTTTTGCTTTAATTTCTGTTTGATGAGGTAAAAAAGAATTTGAGGAAATTTCAAAAATCACAGTTTTTTCAAGATGAGATATATTTAATTCAAAATTACTATTCAAATAATCATCATATTTAAGATTGTATGGAAAATTATAGGGTTCAGATATTGCTCCAAATTTATTTATTCCTATGAATTGTAAAATTTTACCATTTAGATCTTTTTCATTGAATTCAACAATTAAACCTTTATCAATTTTTTTTAATGATAGTTCTTTTAATTGTTTTTCTGGAAAACCCTTTTTATTAAAAACATAACATACAAAGTCTTTAATAGGAAATGGATTTCCCTTAGGAATTATTTGAAAAAAAACAGAGCCATCTTTTTTTTCCAATATTTCAATATTTGTTTGTATTGGGGGTGCTACATAAAAGGTTCCTTTTATTGTTGATAGATTATTCTTATGGTCAAATATTTTAATTAAAACATTATGATACCCTTGCTGAAGATTTAATATTCCATTTGAGTTATTTTTAACGAAATTTGTTTTTAAGTTTTTATCAATTAAAAATAGTTTGTGAAAATCACCGTCATTTAATCTTCTTAGACTATTATTAATTGTGATTTCTTCTAAATGATTATTTTTAAAATCATATTTATCATATTGTATTTTAAATAATTCTACATTGTCTATACTTAATGAAATTCCAGTAATATTATATTTCCAAGAAAAACCATTAATTTTATCAATAGATTTTAAACTTATTCCAAATTTATTAAATACATGAATTGTATCAGGAAACTCGTATGTGCCAATGTTCTGTTTTTTAAGATTAAAAATTTGAGTGAGATTGTGACCATTTATTATTGTGTTTTTATCTAAAGGGGTTAAGGCAATTTCATATGCTATTGGTTTCAGTTTATCATTTATACCAAATCCATTTAATAAAGGATTTATTGGTTGATTGGTACTGTCTCTAATTTCAAAATGAAGATGAGGTCCATAAGCTCCTCCTGTTTCGCCCATATAACCAATCAAATCACCCTTTTTAACTAAAAATTCATTTTTTTGAAAAAATTTTTCAATTTCATAAGAGTTATTTTGTTCTTGTTCAATATTAGCTATTTGGTTTAAAAGATTATTAAATATAGATAAGTGAGCATACACAATGATATTACCATCAATTAATCTTTGATAAATTACTTTTCCATAACCATTAGATGAGATTTTAATTTTTTCTATATAACCATCTTCAACCGCGAATATCTCGTGGTTAATATCTTTTTCAGACGAAATAATATCAATACCAGCATGAAATCTTCTCGGACGTGGTTCGCCAAAATTTGAAGATATAATTTTACCATCTTTAGTTGGCCATAAATATTGCTGACTAAATGAAATTTCTAATAAACATAGAAAAACTAGTTGGTATATAATAAAATGGTTCATAGGTTAAATAGTATTTAGTAATTTTTACCAAGAATAAGATACTAACAATAAAACACTAAAATAATTTAATTAAAAAGTGTAAAATTTGTATGATAATTTAAGATGTTTAGAACTAATAATTTTATGGAGAATGTTTTATGAAAAGATTAATAACACCAATAATCGTATTGTCATTATTTTTACCCCTTGAAAAGGCTGAAGCTCTTTTTGGTATAGGAATAAAAGGTTTAGGAGATACTTTTTCTGTAGATGCATGGAATGATGGTACTTCACTTTATTCATTGCAAAGTCCTGGATTTTCGGGTTCAGATGGAGTAGGTGTAGGTGGGTTTATTTATATTGATGCAATTCCATTTATTGATCTTGAGGCAAGTGTTGAAATTGCTCCTGTTCCATATGATTTGGAATTTAAAAATGCGATCACTTCCTTACCATCAACTCAATTCGCGTGGACAAGAATTTCCACTTATTTTACTGCTAGAAAAAAGATGTTCGGTCTTGGTATTCCATTTATCGGAGGAGGTTCTTTTCATTTGGGGGGTGGAATAAATAATCATATTTCATCTAAAAGAGCAGATTTGGATATGATGAGTGAATTACTAGGTGGTGATTTAGTTAATGGTGGTTCAAACGTGAACTTAGAAGATAAAATCGAGGATTTTGTTACAAATAGAGATAACTGGTTTGATAATTCGGGTTTACATCTCCAAGCAAGTCTTCAAGCTAAATTATTAACTTTTAGTTCTTTCCTAACTTATAGAATAACAATAGCTGAAGGCGTTGTTCCAGGTTCAAATAGTTTTAGTACTTTATGGGCTGGTCTTGCTTTTGGTTTTTAGTTTATAAGTATAAATCTATATTTTATAAAAAAGAGGCAAAAATTAATTTTGCCTCTTTTTATTTTATAGGAACTTGTGCTTGAAAGTTCCAAACTTCTAAATCTTTTGAAATATAAGAGAGACCATTCTTTGTTATAGCTAAAAATAGTGATTCACCCCCATCTTGAGCAGGTAACAGACTTAAAGAAATAAAATCATTTCTATTATCTATTCTACCCAAGTTAATAAACTCTATACCAGGTGTTATAATATTTTTATGTTCAATTTTATATATAATTCCAAAGTTTGATAAAGCAGCAAAACCTAATACAGGAGGAGCAATTCCAAATTGATAAGGAACAATAGAAACAATATTCTCTTTATTATCATTTAAATGATTTTTTTCTCTTAATTCAATTAAAGTATTTTTAATTGATTTAACAAGATCTTCGGACGAAATAGAATTTCCGGGGATACCTTGTGGACCTTGTGGACCTTGTTCTCCTTGTGGACCTTGTTCTCCTTGTGGACCTTGTGGTCCTTGTTCTTTAATTATAGGAGGTCCAGAAGATGGGCTACAACTAAAACAAATTGATAATACAATTAAAAGTAGAATTTTATTCAAAATATTAATTTATTATATTAATGAGATTAGGAAATTTTTGAATAAGAAAAGGATAAGCTCTTGCCCATGCCATTGTAATAATAATTGTTAATTCTGATGATATTGCAATAATGAAACATATTATTGCTCTATTCATGTGTTTAAATTTATAAAGATTAACTTTTCCTAAAGCAAATACTTGATTCCCAAAAAGTCTATAAATTTTTTCATCATTTGATGCAATTGAGGTTAAATAATTTGAATATTCAATGGAATCTTTATATTTGCTAATTCCTGCAAAAAACAATGGATTAGCATGTGCATCATCTTCATCTTCAAGTTTTTCAGATTTGACTCTTGGAGATATTACTAAAATTAAATTCATTATAGTTAAAAAAGCAGCAATGAAATAAATAATAACAAAGAGGAAAATTAACCAATTCATTTGTAGTTTTAAAAAATGAATTATAAAGAAAACCATAAATACTCCTAAGATTGATAAAAGAGTGGTAGCTTTTTGATCAGTTCTTTGAAGAATTTGATTTTCATTATCTAAAATTTTGAATAATGTAGAAAGTCTTTTATTTTGGTCAATATTATTTGAAGACATATTAGCTTTTTTATAATTTATTTAGAAGGTGAATTTAGTAAAGTGTATTGATAATATGAAATTATTAGTAGTATTTTAATCAATAAATTTTTTAATTTTTTCTAAAATGATATTTCTTGCTTTCCTATAAGGTTCTAATAAATGATCGTCATCAGACCAGTTTATATAGGGGTCTTTAATTGACCAATGTATTGATTTTTGACTTCCAGAAAAAACAGGACATTTTTGATTTGCATTATCGCAAACTGTAATGACTATATCAATTCTTTTATCTAAAAAGTCATTCATATGATCAGATGTGTGATTAGATATGTCAATATTAAGTTCAGACATTACTTTTATTGCCGCAGGATGAACTCTCGTTGGATTTGTTCCTGCACTATATACTTTATATTCATCACTTTTGTAATGTCTTAAAAAACCTTCTGCCATTTGAGATCTACAAGCATTTCCGGTGCATATGAAAATTACTTTTTTCACATACACAATTTAGTATTATTATAATTTAAAATGTTATAAAATTATTGAACAAATCTTGGTGTAAAATGAATACATTTAAAAAATCTGTTGCTGAGTTCATAGGTGTTTTTTTTCTGACATTTATTGGTGGTGCCGCTATTATAAATACTCAATCTGATCTTTTAATTGTTGCTCTTGCACATGGTTTAACAGTTGCTTTAGTTATTTCATCCCTTGGACATATTTCCGGAGCTCATATTAATCCTGCAGTAACTATTGGTTTTTTAGTGGCAAAAAAAATAAATTTTACAACTGCTTTTTTATATTTTTTTGCACAAATTTTAGGTTCAATTTTTGCCTCAATTTGTTTGCTAATTTTAATCCCTAATTCAATGAATTTCTCTTTAGGAGGTCAATCTTTAAATGAAAGTGTTAGTTTTTTTAATGCAATTTTCATAGAGATGATATTAACTTTTTTCTTGGTGTTATCAATCTTTGGTGTTGCAGTTGATAATCGTGGGCCAATGAAATATATTTCAGGCTTTGGAATAGGTTTAGTTATTACAATAGATATTTTTGCAGGTGGTCCATTAACTGGTGCTTCGATGAACCCTGCTAGAACATTTGGACCAAGTTTAATATCGTCCAATTGGGATAATCATCTAGTTTATTGGATAGGACCAATATGTGGTGGAATTTTAGCATCATTTTTGTATGATAATTTTTTTAATGAAAATACTAGAAATAATGATTGAAACTTTTAAAGAATTTAACCCGGTTTTACAAGCATTTTTAGCTGGGTGCTTTACTTGGGGATTAACTGCATTAGGCGCATCTGCTGTATTTTTCTTTAAATCATTGAATAGAAAAGTAATGGATGCAATGTTAGGTTTTACTGCTGGAGTAATGATTGCAGCTAGTTATTGGTCTTTGCTAGCACCAGCTATTGAAATGTCTGAAAATTCAATTTTACCAAAATGGCTTCCACCAGCAATTGGTTTTTTGTTAGGAGGTGCCACGCTTTATTTTATGGATAAAATTCTCCCTCATCTACATATAGGATACGCAAAAAAAGATGCGGAAGGGATTACAACAACTTGGCACAGAACAACTTTGACTGTAATTGCTATAGCATTACATAATGCTCCAGAGGGTTTAGCAGTAGGAGTAGCTTTTGGTGCACTTGCTTCAAATTTAGACTCTGCAACATTTTCAGGTGCAATTGCTTTAGCTTTAGGAATTGGTATTCAAAATTTTCCAGAGGGTTTTGCTGTTTCAATGCCACTAAGAAGAATGGGTGTTTCAAGATTAAAAAGTTTTTGGTATGGTCAACTCTCTGCTATCCCTGAACCAATATTTGCTGTAATTGGTGCATTAATAGTTGTTTTATCAACAGCAATTTTACCGTATGCTCTTGCCTTTGCAGCAGGTGCAATGATTTTTGTTGTGATTGAAGAGGTAATTCCCGAAAGTGCACAGGAAGGCAATATTGATATTGCAACAATCGGTGCGATGATTGGTTTTACTGTTATGATGATTCTTGATGTCGGATTAGGATAAAAAAAATTAAGATGCTCAAATCAATAAATATTCAAACTTTTCAAAGAACAGATTTTATCGAGATAACAACATATGTTGAAGAATTATTATTTGAATCTAAGTTGATCGAAGGTGAAATAGATATTTTTGTACCTCATACTACCTGTGGAATAACTATAAACGAAAATGCTGATCCTGATGTAATGAGAGATATAAAATATTTTATTGATAAATTAATTCCTAATGACTCAAATTTTTTACATAATGAAGGAAATTCTGATAGTCATATAAAAACTTCTTTTTTTGGTTCATCTGAAAGAGTATTTTTTAATAATAAAAAACTTACTCTTGGTATATGGCAGGGAATTTATTTGTGTGAATTTGATGGTCCAAGAAATAGAAATGTATTAATTAAAATCAAATAACTTGTTTTTGTTCATTCCATAAAGTATTCATTTCATCTATTGAAATATTTTCAAACTTTTTATTTTCTTTTTTTAATTCATCTTCAATCCCATTAAATCTTTTCAAAAATTTGTAATTAGATTTTCTAAGTGCATTATCTGGAGATATATCAAAGAACCTACAAAGATTAACTATCGTAAAAAGCACATCACCAACTTCTTCTTCAATTTCATCTTTGACTTTAGATTTTTTTGCTTCTTTTAATTCTTGAATTTCTTCTTTCAGTTTATCCCAAACTTGACCAATATTATCCCAGTCAAATCCTGTGCTTGCTGCTTTTTCTTGTAGCCTCTGTGCTTTTATTAATGATGGCAAATTAGATGGAATACCATCTAATAGATATTTTCTATTTTTAAACTTTTGTTTATTTAATTCCCAATTGGAATTATTAGAATATACTTTTTGTGAAAATATATTTGGGTGTCTATTTATCAATTTTTGATTTGCTAATAAAATTACGTCATCAAGATTAAATTGTTCTTTATCATTAGCTATATCACATTGAAATAATACATGAATTAAAAGATCACCCAATTCTTCTAATAAATTATTTGAATTTTTTTTATCAATTGAATCAATCACTTCATAAACTTCTTCAATTAAATATGGTATTAAAGATTCACTGGTTTGTTTTTTATCCCATTCACAACCATTTTCAGAACGAAGTTTGTTTATTGTTAACAAAAGATCATCAATCTTTTTCATTAAATCCTCTTTTCATTATATTAATTTTTAAAATTCTATTTCCTTCCATTGATATAATCTTAAAGAATAAATTATGATATTCGATGAAATTTCCTACAGTAGGAATATTCCCAAATTCATAAAATAAAAATCCCCCTAAAGTGTCAAATTCCCTGTCTTTGTTAAATGAAATATTTAGTTCAGATTCTAAAATATTGATCGGGGTTTTAGCATCAACTAACCAGTTATATTTATTTAATTTTAATATCATTGGTAATTCTTTATCAAATTCATCACGAATTTCTCCTACAATTTCCTCAACAATATCTTCAACAGTAACTAAACCTGCAGTACCACCATATTCATCAACAACTATTGCAATACTCTCTTTTTTTTGTTGAAAATCTCTCAATAATTGATCAATATTTTTTGATTCTGGAACAAAAAATACTTTTCTGCAAAGTGATGAAATCTTTAGTTTTTTGTTTAAGTTGTTTAAGTGAGGTAAAACATCTTTTGAATATAAAAATCCTTTAATTTGATCAAGATTTTCCGAGAAACATGGATAAATAGAGAAATTATTTTTTTTTATAATGTTTATTGTTTCAGATAGAGAGTTATTTATATTAATTCCAATAATGTCAATTCGTGGAACCATTATTTCTTTTACAATCGTACTTGAAAAATCTAAAGCAGATTTAATCATTTTACTTTCATCATGCTTAATTGAACCAGTTTTAGCACCGATATTTGCAAGTGCTTTAATTTCGTCTTCAGTTTCAAAAAGTTTTTCTTTTTTTCCGGGTAAGATTTTTGATAAAAATTTTGTTAATGCATAAAGAGGAACTGCAATAGGACTAAGAATAAAAATTAATATTTTGATTGGTAATGAAACTTTTTCGGCAAAGGATATTGAATTTTGAATAGCAATTATCTTTGGTGTTATTTCACTTGCTAAAACTATAGCTACTGATAAAATGAATGTTTGAAATATTATTAAAATTGTTATGTTTAGTTCAAACATTTGAGAAATATTTGATGTGATAAATGTTGCTAAAACTGCCATTGTTGTATTTACAATAGTATTTCCTGTTAAAAGAACAATTAACAATCGACGGGGTTTTTGCAATAATTCTATAATTCCCTTTTTATTTTTATATGATTTTTTTTTCTTATCAATTGAGAAAAAAGCAGCTTCACTTCCTGAAAAAAATGCGGACATTATAAGAAGAATAATAAAAGCAAAGACCTGCAAAAAAATATTATTTAACATACTAATTCAAGCAAATTTTTTTTTAGGAATTCATTTTCTATGTTATTCATTTTAACCTTTTGAGTTTTGTTATTATCTAAATAACCTATAAGATGTAAAGTACCATGGATAATTAATCTTCTGATCTCATCATCAAATGAGTTTTTAAATTTTCTTGAATTTTTTTTTGCTATTTCTGGAGAAATATATATTTCACCATCAATATTTTTAATATCTTCATTTAAATTAAAAGCAATTACATCAGTATTTGAGTCAATATTAAAAAATTTAATTTTAAGTTCTTTCAAAACTTGGTATTTACTAAATATTATCGAAATTTTTGCTGAATCATTTTTGTGGAATTTTAAAACATCTAAAACTAAAGCTTTTAAATTAGCTTCATTAATATTGAAGTTTTTTAAATTTGGCTCAATAAAAACATTTATTTCTATCATTTGGCTTGTTCTTGATTAGGATATTCAATTCTTAAGTGATAAATCCCCTTGAAAACTGACATCATTCCGTATTTCCCTTTTACATTGCCCTTAATTTTATTTAAATCACTAATGGTAAGTGGGCAATTATCTAATTGACCTTCTTGTAATCTTTTTTGAATTATTTTGTCAGCCATTGATTCAATTTTTGTTAATGTTGGGTTTTTTAATGATCTAACTGCAGCCTCAACTGCTTCACAAATCATTAATAATCCGGTTTCCTTTGTGTTTGGTTTTGGTCCTGGATATTTAAAATCATCTTCATTTATTTTAGAAAAATCATTTTCAAAAATTTCAAGAGCTTTATTATAAAAAAAATCAATTTTTGAAGTCCCATGATGCATGGGAATAAAATTTGCAATTGCAGGGGGTAATCTGTATTCTTTAGCAAGTTTAATTCCATCTTTAACGTGACCAATAATTATTTTTGAAGATAATGATGGAGTTAACTCATCGTGGGGATTATCACCTCCATATTGATTTTCAACAAAATATTCTGGTCTAGAGAGTTTCCCAATGTCATGATAATATGCTCCTACTCTTGCTAGAAGTGG
>MDTG01015656.1_pt1 | contig 10457 bp, 8 predicted proteins | sample 811421 | NCBI WGS metagenome assembly MDTG01 (sample SAMN05326645, study PRJNA326480) | marine metagenome | isolation source: seawater | place: Pacific Ocean: South East | collected 2011
GCATCGCGTAACGCATCACCCGCAGCATTCTTGGCAGCATCTTCCATCGAACCACTTTCTCCATTGACGATCTTGCCAAGATCGGAACCGCCCAATTGCTTGCCCAGCTCATTCTTGATGGCATCTCCGGCTGCTGCCTTGAGCTTGGTCTGAACCCAGCTCTGATCAATGCCCAGCTTCAGACCACCGCCCCAGGGACCGGTGAGTGTGAGAGGCGGGAATTCTCCATTCAGTCCCTTCTTTCCAGAAGGGTCTGTCGGCGTCAGGGAGAGCCCGAGATTCCGACCGCCAATATCCAGTTTGATTGCGCCAGGAATACGCAGGTCATCGGTCTTGAACACGAACCCCTTTGAGGTGGCAACGCCGTTCTGGATGCCGAAACTGGATGAGAAATTCTTGACCTCGGTAGACGCGTCCTGCGACAGAAAGCTCTTCCAGTTCCCAGACACAAAGCTGTCGAGAGACAATGTCTGAAACTTGTTCAGGTCGATGCCCTGAATGGCACCGTCATCGATTACGACATTGGCCGAACCTGATAGCGTTTTCATCAAGTCGGCCATTGTCGCACCCTGTCCGGTAAAGGACAGCTTGAGCTGTCCATCGCCCTGGATAAGGTTCAACTGTGCAAGCGCGCCGAGAAATGGCTGGAAGCTGACATTGTCGATGTCGAGATTCACATCAAATGTCGGAACCCCGTTTTGCGTGCGAGCCGTTACCTTTGCCCCGCCGATACCGCCATAAAAGTTTGTTTCCTCCAGATTGCCGACCAGCACGCCATTTTCGACCGTGAGGCGCGCTCTCGTCTTGCCAAAGTCCAGCACTTGAAACTTCAACGCCTCGATAGCCAGTCCGACATCGACCTGCACGTCATTGAGGAAAGCGAGTTCCAGCGGTGTGTTTTCCCACCCGGTGGACTTCTTGGCTTGCGATTCTTCCTTCACCGCGCCTGACGCGACGGCATAGGGGGTCGCATCGATCTTGCCGGTCGTCAGATTGCCGGTCACTGACAATGGCTGATCAGGCGTCAGATCAAGTGCCATCGTGCCTTTACCTGTGATGTCATCGAAATTGACTACGGCATCACTCACCTTGATCTGGGTTAGGGAACCGCTGGCTGCACCAGACATTGAGAACGAGCGATAAATGGTGTCTCCGGCAGGCAATTCCACCGCTGCGCTCGTGGCGAGCGCGCGAAGCCTGGGGGCCGCGATATTGAACGGTCCGGAAAATGTCAGTTGGGGATCGCCACCTTCTGGCAGTTTCAGGCCTGCACGCCCATCAAATCCGATAGTCAGCAGGTCACTCTTGTGACTGAACTTCATGTTTGAAAATTGAAGATTGTCCATCACGCCGGTCACTGCGGTGGAAAAAGAAGCGCGACCCAAAGCGGATTTGGCCGGAAGCTCTATTTCGGCGACATCAGCGAGTTTCTGAAGGTCTTCCGCCACGATATCGAGAGTCAAATCTGTATTGATGACATCCGTGAGCTTGACGGTGCCAGCACCCTTGGCGCTGAACATGCCCTCGGAGTGTGAAAAATTGTCGAGCTTGATTGTCAGATTGTCCATTGCGCCAGATGCGTGGCCGGACGCTTTCAATGCACCTAGCGCTTGTGCGAATGGAAGGTCCTCAACACCTGCAAAGCCTGCCAGTTTCGTGATGTTGGGGGCGTTGGTGTCAAAATCCAGATCAAGCGCAACAACCTCTCCAAGTGTCATCTTGCCATTTATTGAAGCGCTCAGAAGATCAGTGGTGAACGACCCATCAATGGAGGTTGGCTGATTCTCGATGATGTCCTGAAGAGCGCCAACCTTGATGTCCAGACTGAATGGCAGGTCATCCGCCACACCGTCTCCCTTGAAGGACAAGGGTGAGGTGAGGTCATCCATCCCGATGACAATATTCAGGTCTTTCAGATCATGAGTCTGCCCGGCTGCGCGATCCTCATAGGAGACCGACCCGTTGATGAGGCGAACGTCTCCCAGAGTGGCGGCAAAATCCTTGCTCGCCTGGTCATCAGCTGGTTTTTCATCGGGCGTGGCAGCCTCATCCGTCACGAAGGTCCAGTTGTTGGTGCCGTCTTCGAGTTGCACCAGTCGAATGGTTGGGTCAGCCAGGACAAATTCATCGATTTCGACACGCCGCGACAGCAATGGCCACAATTTGACGACGGCTCGTAGCTCACTCATTTCTGCGAAGGGTTGATCTCCGAAACCTTCCGGATTGGCAATCTGAGCAGATCCGACGGTGGCCTGAATGCGGGGGAAGATCCCAAGCTTGACGTCACCAGCAAGAGTGACATCCCGTTGAAGCGCATTTTCGGCGGCTTCCTCGATCTTCTGTTTGTAGACCTCGCCAGGTATCAGGAATGTCGCAGCAATAACTGCGCCGACCAGAACGATAGCAATGGCAAGAATGACCAGGAATATTCGACGCATGAAAGGCCTCAATTGGGAGCGTTTGATACAACTCTACACGCTGAATATGGTGTTGTGATGTCAGCCAGTGGGCAACACATATGTGGGTGAATTCGCCTTTCATTGAAAGGAGTTTCAACATGTCGGGCATGATCGAGCATTTCAAGACACGCAAGAGTGTCCTGAATTGTATCGTAAATAGCCAATTGGATGAATGTCAAAACGCATTCTACGCCAACGAGTAGAACTTTCATCGGTTCCAATTGTCGATATGGTTCAATTGTTGCTAGGAATTCATCCGTAGACGCCATTCAGCGTCGGGGATCGTGCGTTTCGAATATCTGGTTTCCTGAAATCAGTGTGAAATAGAGCCACAATTTCCGCAAAGTGAATTGTTGCTGTCTTCTTGTTTAGTGACCACAGGTGCCAAAACCTCTGAATGTTCGGAAGTTTTTGCGGTGGTAAGGAATATTGGGCGCGCCGGTATGGGCTTTGGCTTTGGCAGCATCATAGACGCATGGTACGACGCACGCCGTGTCGTATTGGAGCGCTATTTTGACACGCGCGATGAGGTTGCCCTCAGATATCACGCCCTGCGGGACATGATCCGCACACACAAACCGACGTCCAGGATAGAATATATCGAGCCTCCGATTACCAGAGTGCCCGAAGGGGTAACGGTATATGCGATAGGTGATGTACACGGTCGTGCTGACCTTCTCAGGAAGCTCACCGATATGATCCTTGAAGATGCGTCCCGTCAGGAAGATCCCAATCACCGGCATGCAGTCGTGTTTCTCGGTGATTATATTGATCGCGGCTTCCAATCCCGTGAGGTGATCGATCTTCTGGTGAGCGATGTCTTCAACGGGTTTGAAACTCGGTTCCTGAAGGGAAATCACGAAGAAGCCCTGCAGACCTTTCTGATCGATTCCTCCATGGGGCCGAAATGGGCCAATTTTGGTGGCATTGAAACATTGGTGTCTTACAATGTTCAGCCGCCGCGGTCCCGGGAAAGCCTGGAAGAATGGGAACGGGCCCGTCAGTCTCTCGTGCAGCAAATGCCCGACCTGCACCGCGATTTTCTCGACAATCTCGAACTGTGTCTTGTTCTGGGAGATTATGCGTTTGTGCATGCAGGCCTGCGTCCCGGCCGACCGTTGGAAGAGCAATCTGAAAGCGATCTTCTCTGGATTCGTGATGAGTTCCTGAATGACAGCCGCCCCTTCGAGAATATTGTTGTTCACGGCCACACTCCAATCGACACACCGCATCGTGATTACAGGCGTATCGGCGTGGACACCGGGGCGTATATGAGTGGTCAGCTCAGCGCCGTTCGGTTGTGCGGAGAGGACGTCTCCTTCCTGTCGACCTGAGTCTCATTCGTGGAATATAGCTTGTCAGACGAATGGGCGGGCTGCACTGTTGCGATATGAATCGGCGCTTTGACCTCAATCTTCTGACAACGTTCGACGCCCTTTGGCGTGAACGAAACGTGACGCGGGCTGCCAAACGCCTGAATGTCACCCAGCCAGCTGTGTCCAATGCCCTGTCCCGGTTGCGCGAAGCCTTCAATGATGAATTGTTCATTCGCACGCCAAGCGGCGTTGAGCCTACTGAGCGCTGCGTTGAAATTTCAGCAGAACTCAAACTTGCGCTCCAGCATGTCGAAAAGGCGCTGGCCCCGACGGACAGTTTTGACCCGCTGACCTCCGAACGTGTCTTTCGCATTGGGGCGATGGATTATTTCGATCATGTCGTCCTGCCGCCTCTGATGCAGGCGCTTGCGACGCTGGCACCGAAGGTCGATTTGCGTGTTGTGCCATTGTCCTATCTGAACAGCTATAGCGAACTGGATACCGGAGAACTCGACTTCAAATTCGTGGATGGAGAAGACCCGCCCAAACGGATCAGCTTTGAACGCATGTTCGAGGAAAAATTCGTGATGCTGATGTCGGACAAGCATTCCTTTGCTGACAAGAACATCACCCTGGAAGACTATTCAAATTTCAAGCACATCGTATTTTCAACGCGTGGTGATGGCACGACGTCAATTGATGACATTCTGGCGCATGAAGGCCTGTCACGCAGAGTTGCCCTGACGTCTGCGCACCACACATCGATCGTGGTAACAGTGCGCTCTACAGACATGGTCGCAATGTCGCCCAGTCGTCTGGCGCGACGCTTTGTTGAACGTGGTGGCCTGATCGCACGCCGGGCTCCGCTACATCTTGATGGCTTTGAGCTGAAACTGTTCTGGAGCCGCAGGTTGAATACCGATCCTGGCGCTATGTGGTTGCGCTCAGTGATACGCGATGTCTGCACGGCGACACCTTTATATGATCCCGAGATCGTTTGATCATGTCCTGAGTGCGCTGGTAAATGCCTGTGCAAGATCCTGCTTCAGGTCTTCGGGATCTTCCAGCCCGATGGCGAGCCGGATGATCGGTTTGTTGCTTGGCGGTGTCGTCGCGCTGCGCTTCAACTGAGGCCCGCAATTGATGGCAAGGCTCTCAAATCCGCCATAAGAAAAGCCTAGCCCGAAGAGCTCCAATGCGTTCAGGAAAGCCAGGTCTGTTCCATCATCTGCTGCGTTTATCGAAAAGGCGAACAATCCCGACGCGCCTGTGAAGTCGCGCTTCCAGAGCTGATGGTAAGCATCGGTTTCCAGGGCAGGGTGAAAGACCTGCTCCACTTCTGGAAGCTCATTCAACCATCTGGCAATATCCAGAGCGCTTTGCTGATGGCGCTGCATTCTGACCGTCAATGTGCGCAATCCTCGCAATAGCAGATAAGCGTCATCGGCAGAGGTGAACAGGCCCAGATCGGCAGAGGCTTCAGTGAGTTTGCTGAAGATCCGTTTGTCCTTGACCAGAATAGCCCCGGAAAAGCTGTCTGCATGGCCCACGGCGTATTTTGTGGTGGCCAGAATGGACATGTCCACGCCCAGATCCAGAGGGTTCAGATAGACGCCCGCTGACCAGGAATTGTCGAGCGCTGTCAGGACTTCGCGTTTTCGGGCGACCTCCACGATCGCGCGTATGTCCGGCATTTCAAATGTCAGAGAACCGGGTGATTCAAGGATGATCAGCTTTGTGTTGTCCTGGATAAGCCCTTCAATGTCGGCGCCGATATCGGCGTTGTAATAGCTGACCTGCCCCCCCAGGCGCTTCAGGGATCGCTCACAATAGCGCCGGGTTGGTCCATAGACATTGCCGGGCAGGAGCACATGATCGCCCGCGCCAACAAAAGTGAAGATTGGCAGCGTGCAGGCAAGAAGCCCCGATTCGACGAGAATACAGTGATCGGCTTTTTCGAGCGTGCACAGAGCGGCCTTTGCTGCGTCATGCACGTCCATGCCTTGCAGGCCATAGGTCTTTATGCCGGGTGCATAAAGGTCTTCTGCCTTGTTGACCAACAGGGTGGATGCGCGCTGCGGTGCCAGATTGATCGCATGAGAGGGCGCACCATCCGGTCTGCCGGTATGGGTCAGGCGGGTCTCGAGCGCTTTGGATTTCAAGCGTTGGTCTTTGGGCTGAGTACTCAAGGTGTCATCCAGTCAATCGGTCACAAATGGGCAATCTGCCGCCTGGCCCCATTCGGACCACGACCCATCATAGAGGGCCACATCATCCTGTCCGAGCGATGCAAGGGCGAGCGAGATGATCGCAGCCGTCACGCCCGAACCACAGGTGGTGATGAACTGGCCATTCTCGACATCGACGCCGATAGTATCAAACAGGGCCTTGAGTTCAGCATTGGATTTGAACAAGCCATCCTCATTGATGAATTCGCCTGACGGGACATTCAATGCATTCGGCATATGGCCAGAACTGAGCCCAGCGCGAGGCTCAGGGGCACTTCCTGAAAAACGCGCCTGTGATCGCGCATCAAGAATGATCCGGGAGTTCTGGCGAACATCGTTTTGGACCTGGTCGAGACGCGCCAGCAGTTCAGGGCGGAAACTGGCAGAATAGTCTGAAGGAATGGCGTTCCCGGTAGACTGGGCACCGGTCGAGGTTTTTCCTCCCGCCGCCAACCAGGCCTTCAGGCCTCCATTGAGTACAGCGACACGCTCATGTCCCATGACGCGCATCATCCACCATGCACGCGCCGAGGCTACATAGTTGTTCTGGTCATAACACACCACAAACTGGTCATTGCGCACGCCCAGCTCACTCAGCGCCTGCCCGAATTCAATAGGCGTTGGCAGCATGTGAGGCAAATCGCTGGATTGATCGGCAATCGCGTCGATATCAAAGAACTGCGCATGGGCGATGTGCTGTTTGTCAAACAGCTCTCGTCCCTTGGTGTCCGGGTCCAGAAACGGCGCAATCCAGGTCGCATCCAGAAAGCAGACTTGCGGATCGTCGACCCGTTCAACCAGACTGTCGGCCTGGATCAGAGGGCCATTGAGTGTGTTTGCAGAAGCCATGGATCAATTATCCAGCCAGGAAGGGATGGGCAGTCCTTTTTCCCTCAGGAATTCAGGATTGTAGAGCTTTGACTGATAGCGGTTTCCATAATCGCACAGCATGGTGACGATGGTTTTTCCGGGGCCCATCTCCTTTGCCAGCGCCATTGCGCCTGCGATATTGATCCCGGCTGACCCACCCAGGCACATGCCTTCATTGATCGTCAGGTCGAACAGGGCTTCAAGAGCATCCGAGTCATGGATTCTGAAGGCTGAATCAAGTTCAAGGCCTTCCAGATTGGCGGTTATACGCCCCTGACCAATGCCTTCGGTTATGGACGTGCCTTCTGATTTCAGCTCACCGTCCTTGTAATAGCCATAGAGCGCCGCGCCGCCGGGGTCGCTCAGCGCGCAGACAACACTCTTGTTGCGCTCCTTGAGGGCCATTGTAACGCCGGCCAGAGTGCCGCCAGATCCAACAGCGCAGGTGAAACCATCCACTTTGCCATCGGTTTGAGACCAGATTTCCGGACCCGTCGTGTCGAAATGGATTTGCCGGTTTGCGGTGTTGTCGAACTGGTTGGCCCACAACACGCCATTTGGTTCGGTAGCAGCACGTTCCTCTGCTACGCGCCGGGAGAAGTGCACATAATTATTGGGGTTCTTGTAGGGAACAGCATCGACTTCGATCAGTTCGGCACCGAGAATGCGAATGGCATCCTTCTTTTCCTGGCTCTGAGTTCGCGGCATGATGATGCAGGTGCGATAGCCCAATGCGTTGCCCACGACAGTCAGACCGATACCTGTGTTTCCCGCAGTCCCTTCAACGATCAGGCCGCCGGGCTTTAACAACCCCCTGGCCTCGGCATCGCGGATGATACCCAATGCAGCGCGGTCCTTGACGGATTGACCGGGGTTCAAGAACTCGGCCTTGCCCAGAATTGTGCACCCCGTGATTTCGGAAGCTTTCCTCAGCTTGATCAGAGGCGTGTTGCCAATGGCGTCAATAACGGAGTTTGCAATTGTCATGATCACGACCTTCTGAATTTTTGATCTGCCTATGAGAGTAGGGGGCGATGGCTCGCGGTTCAATTCTCATTCTGGTGATCTGGGCGTTTATCCTGCGCGTAAGCATGTCACACAGCCGCTTTCTGCGCGCGCATCCATATGGGGTCTTTGACGACATGCCACGTATTCCGGCACATCCAGATAATGGCGCAGCCTGGATCACAGGTGCCAGCTCCGGCATTGGGGCAGCGCTCGCGGGTGAACTGCATTCGCGAGGCTGGTCTGTCGTTTTGAGTGCCCGCTCTGAATCCAGCTTGAATGAATTGGCCGCCAGGCTGGGTGACAGAGCCATGGCTGTGCCATGTGATGTCACGGACAAGGCTTCCATAGCTACCGCCGCAGCTCAGATACGCAGCAGGTTTCATAGAATTGGATTGGTGGTCTCAAACGCTGGCGTCTATGAGCCCTTTGAGGGCCAGAATTTCGACGCCGACCTGTTCAGGAAGACCATTGATGTCAATCTTGGAGGAGCTGCCCTGTTGGCTGAAGCCGTCCTGCCGGAAATGGCCCGCAATAAAGAGGGCCATTTTCACATCGTGTCATCTGCAACCGGATTTGGAGGCATGCCGACCTGTTCTGCTTACGGAGCTTCCAAGGCAGGACTGATCAATATGGCCGAGTGTCTAAAACTGGAAATGAACCGCTTCAATGTCGGCATCTCCATCTCGACGCCAGGCTTCGTGGATACGCCTGCCCAGGCAGACACACCTTTTCCCAAGCCCTTCATGATTCAACCGTCCGAGGCTGCGATCAATATTGCCAATGCGGTTGAGCGTGGCGGTTTCGAAACGACATTTCCGAGGCGTTTCACATGGATATTGAAAGCAATCTACGCACTCCCCAGGCCGCTATATCTGCCGATTGTCAGGCGCTTCACCGGATGGAACAAGCCTGTAAAACCTAAAGACCTTGCCTGATATCGAGCCTGCCTAGCGCTTCTTCTTGTCCATGTGACGTTGCAGCAGTCTGACATTCATGAGGTTTGACTTGAAGGCCACGTCAAAGATGTCACCCAGTATAGGAATGGATCCGAATATCATGTCCAGAAGCCAGTTCCAGAGCATGCGGATAATCAGGAAAAAGCCCGCACCTTCTCTCCATGCGCGGTAGATCAGATAGGCACCAATCCCACCCGATGCAGCATCACCCACACCCGGCACGAGCCCAATCAGACTGTCGAAACCAAACCTGATACCAAACAGCGAGAAACGCGTGTCCAGAAAGCGCGCTAGCGCCTCCAGACCCGCATCCTTGTTCGAAGATTCACGGGAATACTCATCCCCTTTATCCCGTGGCATATATCAGTCCCGTAAGTGCTAGACCGTGCTCGGTGTCGAGCGGCGCGCGATGATCCAGATCGCGTGAACGATGCCGGGAATATACCCCAGAATGGTCAGCAATACATTGATCCAGAACTGTACACCAAGACCGACTTGCAGGAATACACCAAGTGGCGGCAAGAGGATGGCTAAAACGACCTTGAGAATATTCATGTATTCGCTCCCGTTTGAATGATTGTGTCTATCAATCAACGTGGATCGGGCACGTCTGGTTCCTTTTCTTGTTGTCCGCTACCGTTTTGATATCGCGCACAAGTGCTGGTAGCCGTATGAGCAAGGTGACACCGCGCAACAGATAACTTGTGGTGATGGCGGTCCATGCTCCTGTCGCACCGAAGGGCCGCAAGGCAATGTCGAGCGCGATATAAATTATCGTCACCACGATTGCGGCATTGCGCATATCTGCCGTGCGGGTGGCCCCGATGAAAATACCGTCCAGCATCCATGGAAACGCGCCCAGCGCGCTGATCAAAGCGCAATAGGGAAGATAGGTGCTGGCCGCCTGCTGCACAGCTTCAACCTGCGTCAGACTGGCGATGAACAAATCCCCAGCTGCAAACACTATCAGCGCCAATACCAGACCGGAGGCTACGCAAAATTCGCCAGTCAACCGGACTGCCCGCCAGAACTTTTCGACCGATCCGGCCCCAATCGCCGAACCGACGCGTGCTTCCGCAGTATAGGCAAATGCATCCAGAACGAATGCCACCACCATCATGATCTGCATGAGCACATGATTGGCCGCCAGCTGCGTCTCACCCAGCATGGCCCCGGACCGTGTGAACCAGCTGAACAGGATGAGCAGGGCCAGTGTACGGATCAGAATATCGGTATTGACGGAAAACAGGCGTTTCAGCCGGTCTACATCCAGTAGCCGCGATCTGCCAAATACGCCGTCACGCCATCCGCCAGCATTTGCAATCAGTCTCATGCAGAGCGCGATTCCGAAGACAAAGGCTATGGCCTGCGCGATAGCCGTACCCGCACCGACGCCTGCAGGCCCCATGTCCAGCCCAAGCACCAGCCACAGGCTGAAGATGATGTTCGCAGCACTCATCACGATCTGAACAGCCAGCGCAGAAGCTGAGCGGTTCTGTCCGAGCAGCCATCCGTTTAGCGCATAGACGGCCAGTTCAAACGGTGCACCCCAGAACCTCGCCCGTGCATAATCAAGCGCCATTTCACGCAGCGCGTTCTCGACCGAGAGAAACCGCATCA
>MDTG01120820.1_pt1 | contig 10457 bp, 10 predicted proteins | sample 811421 | NCBI WGS metagenome assembly MDTG01 (sample SAMN05326645, study PRJNA326480) | marine metagenome | isolation source: seawater | place: Pacific Ocean: South East | collected 2011
ATCATCATTTTGAGAAAAAGGGATGGCCAGAGTCGACGGTAGTAATCAGGTTTTGGATTATCTCCATTATTTTAGCAATGATTGGTTTAGCCACATTAAAATTAAGATAATGAATAATAAGACAAGTTTTTTTTTAAAAAAAAAAATATTAATTTATGGGCTAGGCAAAAGTGGTTTAGCATCTTTTAGATTTTTAAGAAATAAGAGCAACGTTTTTTTATACGATGATCATTTAACTAATGTAAAAAAATTAAAGATTAAAAGAAATTTTTTAAGCTTTAAAAAAATTTTAAAATCTGATTTTGATAAAATAATTATAAGCCCTGGTATTGATATAAATAAATGTAACTTATCAAGTTTTCTAAAAAAAAATAAAGATAAAATTAATTCTGATTTAGATGTATTTTATGATTTTTTTAAAAACGATTGTATCACAATCACTGGTACAAACGGAAAATCAACAACTTGCAGCCTTTTATTTGAAGTTTTGTTAAAGCAAAAATTCGATGTTAGGTTGGTTGGAAATATAGGTAATCCAATTTTGTCAGTTAAAAATGTAAAAAAAAAAACAATTTTTGTAATTGAGGCCTCATCATATCAGTTAGAATACAGTAAATTATTTAGGTCTAAATATGCAGCAATTTTAAATTTATCACCTGATCATATTGAGAGACATAAAACATTAAAAAAGTACATTAAAGCAAAATTTAAATTGTTAAAAAATCAACTTGATGGCCACTTTGCATTTGTAAAAAAAAATGACTCATTAATAACAAAAGAAATTAAAAGTAATTTATTTAAATGTAAAATTATCAAAGTTAACACCAAAAAAAAAATTAGTTTATTGGAAAAATTGAATAACAATTTTTTTTCAACTGAAACAAATAAAGAAAATTTATCGTTTATTGTTGAAATATCAAAAAAACTAAATATTAGAAAAAACTTATTATTTAAAGTAATAAAAAACTTTAAAGGGCTTAAATTTCGACAACAAATTGTGTTTAAAAATAAAAATTTGATAATAATAAATGATTCAAAGTCCACAAGTTTTTCTTCGTCTGTGGGCCTCTTAAAGAAAAAACAAAAAATACATTGGCTGTTAGGAGGTATTCATAAAAAGGGAGATAAATTTAAGTTAGAAAAAAAATATTTTAAGAATATTAATGCATATATTTATGGCAAGAACAAAAATTTTTTTATTAAAAAACTTAAAGGAAAAATAAAATACAAAAATTTCATTAACTTAAAGGAGGCATTAAAAAAAATTTTTAAAATTGTTAAAAAAGATAAATCCTCAAATCAAATTATTTTATTCAGCCCGTGTGCTGCCTCATTTGATAATTTTAAAAATTTTGAAGATAGAGGATTTTACTTTAATAAAATGATTAAAAGATATCTAAATGGAATATAAAAAATCTATATATATTTTATATTATGATTGGTGGAAAAACATCGATAAATTTCTTTTCTCTTTAATTGTTTTATTGTTTTTAACTGGTTTATTTTTTTCTTTAGTTTCAACTTCATTATTAGTTTCAGACAAATTAGATACGAATGATTATGCTTTTTTTTTCAAACATTTATCTTTTGTAATTTTAGGTATATTTATTATTTTTATCTTATCCTCCATAAATGAAAAAAAACTTTTTAAAATTTCACCTATAATTTTTTTATTTTCTCTAATATCATTATCCCTAGTTCCACTTATAGGTGTAGAAGTTAACAGCTCCCAACGTTGGATAGATCTTTATTTTTTGCCTAGATTTCAACCAATTGAGTTAGTCAAACCCTTTTTAATCATTTTGATAAGTTTAATTTTAAGTAGTGAAAAATATAGTAATATTTATTTAAAATATTTATTCTCATTTTTAATAACTTTAGTGATTGCTTTATTGTTAGCTGCACAACCAGACATTGGACAAACATTATTAGTTTTTTTTAGTTGGTCAGTTTTGATTTTTATATCTGGAATAAATATAATTTTTCTAATTACTTCGAGTCTATTTTTGGCAGTAATTCTCTTTTTTTCAATTAAATATATTCAAAAGTTTGGATATATAAAAAATAGAATATTATCTTTCTTTAATACAGAAACAGGCACACATAACGCTCAATCAGAAAAAGCAATTGATTCTATTTTAAGTGGAGGATATTTTGGAAAAGGAATAGGTGAGGGGACACTTAAAAATAGAGTTCCAGAGGCTCATACTGACTATATAATATCTGTAATATCAGAAGAGTTTGGAGTAATTGCCATAATTTTAATCTTATTATTGTTCTTAATATTTATTTATTCTGTTTTTAAAAAAGTTTATTTAGAAAATGAGGAAAAAACAAAATTAATTTTAGTAGGGTGTGCAAGTCTCATCTTGGTACAAGCTATGATACATATTGGAGTGAATATAAGACTACTTCCAACAACTGGAATGACTCTTCCTTTTATAAGTTATGGTGGCTCATCCATAATAAGTATTTCAATTTTATCAGGTATAATTTTAAATTTAACTAAGAGAAAGATTAAATAATATGAAAAAAAATTATTTAATATCAACAGGTGGTTCTGGAGGTCACACTACACCAGCAACTATTCTTTATGATCATCTATCTAAAGAGGCAAATTTAATAATAACGACGGACAAAAGAGGTCTTAAGTTTTTGGATAAAAGTTTATATCAAGTTAAAATAATTAATACTCCTAAGCTAAATAAAATTTTATTTTTTCCTTTTAATTTTTTAATAATTCTATTTTTAATACTTAAATCTTTTTTTATTTTAAAAAGTAAAAAAATAGAAAAAATTTTTTCAACAGGGGGTTATATGTCTTTACCGATAATTTTAGCCGCAAGAATTCTTAAATTGGAAACTTATTTGCTAGAGCCAAATCAAGTAATAGGGCGTGCAAATAAGTATTTTTTGAATTTCTGTAAAAAAATTTTTTGCTACACAAAAAATATGAAAAATTTTCCAAATTCAGCTAGAGATAAGATTGTAAGAATTGATCCTTTAGTAAAAGAGACTTTTTATGGTGTAAGCAAAAATAAAAAGATAAGCGACAAGTTTACTGTTCTAATAATTGGTGGCAGCCAGGGAGCTAAAGTTTTTGATAAAAATTTGAAAAATTCAATAATAAATATTTCGAAAATAAAAAAAATAAGAGTAATTCAACAAACTAACGAAAAAAATATTTCTAATTTAAAGGAATTTTATTCAAAAAATAACGTTGAAAATAAAATCTTTAGTTTCGATCAGAATTTGTTAGATAATATGCACCACGTAGATTTATGTATAACAAGGGCAGGCGCTTCTACTTTGGCTGAATTATCGATTTTGAATATACCCTTTATTGCAGTTCCATTGCCCACATCAAGAGATAATCATCAAATGGAAAATGCAAATTTTTATAAAAACAATGGTTGCTGCTGGATAATTCCTCAAAATTCTTTCGAAGAACAAATTGAGAATCTTTTAGAGGATATTTTTAAAAATAAAAGTGGTTACTTAGAAAAAAAGGAGAATTTGAAAAAAATAAATTATCAAAATTCTTGGATAAATGTTAATCAAAAAATATTAAGAGTCATTAATGAAAATTGAATTAGCAAAAACAGAACTTATACATTTTGTTGGAATTGGAGGAATAGGAATGAGTGGACTCTCATTAATAATGAAAGGACAGGGATTTAGAGTTCAGGGAAGTGATTTGTCCATAAATAAAAATATTGAGAGATTAAAAAAACAAAAAATTAAAATTTTTTTAGGACACAAAAAGCAAAATCTCAAAAATGCAACAATACTTGTTATTTCTTCAGCTATAAAAAAAAATAACCCTGAAGTAATTGAAGCTAAAAGAAAGAATATACCAATCATTCCTAGGGGCGAAATGTTAGCTCACATTGTTTCACTTATGAAAAATATAGTTGTAGTAGGATCTCATGGCAAAACTACAACCACATCTTTGGTTACCTCTATTTTTCAAAAAACAAAATTAGACCCAACAATTATAAATGGAGGTGTAATAAATTCTCTGAAAAATACCGCTAAACTGGGTAAGAGTGACTGGTCAATTTTAGAAGCAGATGAGTCTGATGGAAGCTTTGTGCATATTCTTCCAACATATTCGATTGTTACTAATATAGATAGAGAACATATGGATTTTTATAAATCGTTAGACGATTTAAAAGATTATTTTAGGAAATTTATTGAAAAAATACCTTCATTTGGAAAATCATTTATTTGTATTGATGATAAAATGAATAAGGAACTAGTAAAAAAATTAAAAAATCAAAATTTTTATACTTATGGAATTTCCCCAAACTCAAATTTTTTAATTAAAAATATAAAACAAAAAAAAATATTAACTAAATTTGATTTACAGATAAACGTTCCAAACAAAAAAAAAATATTAATCAAAAATATAAAAATTCCACTTCTAGGAATTCACAATGTAAGAAACTCAGTAGGTGCAGCAGCTGTTGCATTAACAATTGGAATTTCAATTTCAGATATTAAAAGAGGCTTATTAAACTTCAAAGGTGTTCAAAGAAGATTTAATAAAATTTTTACTTTTAATAATATAGATTTTTATGATGATTACGCCCATCATCCAACTGAAATAAAGGTTGTACTGGATGGTGTTAATAAGGTTTACAATGGTTATGATAAAGTTTGTATTTTTCAGCCCCATAGAGTTTCAAGATTAAAAGATTTAAGAAGAGAATTCTCTTTTGCTTTTAAAAATGCTGACATTGTTGTTTTGTGTCCAATATTTACTGCAGGAGAAAAAATAAAACTAGGATTTAATTATTTAAATTTTGCGAGAGAAATAATTAAGAATTCCAAGGTAAAATTATTTTTGGTGAATAATAATATTCAATTGGCAAAATTTCTTAAAAAAAATATGTATGGAAAAAAAATAGTTATTGGAATGGGTGCAGGATCTATTTCAAATTGGATGAAAAAACTTCCGGAATTAATGTAATGGAAATAGAAAAATTAAGATTAGTGTTAAGTGAATTTGGTGATAATGTGAGATTTGAACACGATCTCAAAAAAAAAAATTGGTTTAATATTGGTGGCAAATCAAAAGTTTTTTATAAAGCTGAAAATTTAAAAGACTTAAGTAATTTCTTAAAAAAATTGAATAACAATGAGAAAATATTTATTCTTGGCGCAGGTTCAAATACTTTAATAAATGATAAATTGTTTGATGGAGTAGTAATTAAATTAGGAAAAAACTTTAACAATATTTCTTTACTCAAAGATGACATAATTATTGCTGGAAGTGCAACCTTAGACAAATCTTTATCAGATTTTGCATTAAAAAATAGCCTAAGTGGATTTGAGTTCTTATCTTGTATTCCAGGAACTGTCGGTGGAGGAATAAGAATGAACGCAGGCTGTTTTGGTAAGGAATTTAAAGATGTTCTATTATCTATACAAGCAATAGATAAATCTGGAAATATAATTACAATCCCATCAAAAGATATAAACTTTGGTTATAGAAAAAATGATTTATCGGAAAATTTAATTTTTTTAAGTGCGTCTTTTAAAGGTGTGAAATCTAAATTCAATGAAATTAAGGATAAAATGAATATACATAAGACTGAAAAAGAGAAGAATCAACCAACCAAGATAAAAACAAGCGGTAGTACTTTTAAAAATCCGATATCACAAACCAATAAAAAAGTATGGGAGCTAATTAGAGAGTCTGTCCCTCTTAATAAAAGTTTTGGTGATGCTTGTATATCAGAGAAACATTGTAATTTTTTTGTTAATAAGGGAAATGCAAAGTATAAAGATATGAAGATGTTAATTGATTTTGTTTCTAAAAACGTTTTAGAAAAAACAGGAATTAAATTAGAAAAAGAAATTAAAATTTTAGAGTAATTTGAAAAAAAAAATATTGATAATTTCAGGCGGCATTTCTAAAGAGAGAGCCATAAGTCTAGATACTGGTAATCAGGTCGCTAAAGAACTTTCTAAAAATAACTATGTTGTTAAAATTTCAGAGCCCGATGTTGGATTATATGATTTAATAAAATCCTTTAAACCAAATGTGGTATTTAATGCACTTCATGGTCAATTCGGTGAAGATGGGTATATACAGTCAATTTTAGAGACAACTAAAATACCATATACTCATTCGGGAGTTATCCCATCGGCTCTGGCGATGGATAAAGTGTTATCTAAAAAAATTTTTATAAAAAATAATATTTTAACTCCACGGTATTTTATTTACCATTTTAACAAGCAAAAATTTGATTTAATAAAATTTATTGATAAAAATTTTAAGTTTCCTGTAATCATCAAACCGATAAACGAAGGCTCAAGTGTCAATGTGTTTATCTGTAAAAAAACAAATATTTTAAAAAATATTAAACGATTAAAGAATTATAAAAAAATAATTATTGAGGAATTTATTCCTGGAAGAGAAATTCAGGTTGCTATAATGGGAAAAAAAAAATTAGGCGCCATTGAGTTACAGCCAAAAAGAAAATTCTATGATTATGAAGCAAAGTATAAAAAAAGTGCAAATACAAAACACCTAATACCAGTAAATTTAAGCAAAAAAAATTTAAACAAAGTTTTAAATATTTCTCTTAAAGCTCATAAATTAATAGGATGTAGAGGAGTTACTCGATCAGACTTTAAATTTTATAAAAATAAATTTTATCTTTTAGAAATTAATACTCAACCAGGAATGACAAAACTTTCTCTAGTACCAGAGATAGCAGCTTATAAAGGAATTAGTTTTTTTAAATTAATAGAGTGGATGATAGAAGATGCTTATTACAAGAGATAAAAAAATTTTAGTCTATCTTTTTTTATTTATTTTTTTAGGTACTACAAATAATAAGTATTTTACAAGAGCAGAACTTTTTACAATTAAAAATTTAAATTTATATGGATTAGATGATAAAGAAAAAAATAGTCTGCTACAACAATTAGACAATTTGAAAAATCAAAGTCTTTTTTCAATCTCAGAAAAAAAATTAACTGAAATTTTAAATTCAAATAATATTATCGAGTCCTTTTTGATAAAAAAGAATTATCCATCGGCGTTAGATATAATTATCTCGAAGACATCTTTTTTAGCAAATATGAACATCGGTGAAGAAAAATTTTTCATAGGATCAAATAAAAAATTGATTAAAACAGATCAGATAAATACAAACTTACCTATTGTTTTAGGAAATCCTAAAGTGGAAGATTTTTTTTTAATTAAAAATATTATTTTAGATTCACCAGTTGAATTAAGTGAAATCAGTATATTAAAATTTTATAAATCAAAAAGATGGGATATTAGATTAAAAAGTGGAATCTTGATAAAATTACCCATAACAAATACGCCAAAAGCATTAAACGATTATTTTCAGGTTATAAATTTGCCCCAATTTAAAAATGTAAAAATTTTCGATATGAGAATAAACAATCAAATAATAATCAATGAGCTATAAAGAATCTCTTGAAACCTTTATTTATATTGGATTTGATAAATTATCTTTATGTGTATTTGAAGATGTAAACAAAATGATTTTTGAGGAAGAAACTATCATCGAAAATTTAAAAGAAAAAAAAGATCTTAGCGCTTTATTGGATAAATTTCTAGAGGAAAATATAATTAAATTAGAAAAAAAAATTAATAAATTTGTAAACGAAATAAATTTAATCATTTTCGACATAAATTTTTTATTAATTCAAGCATCAATTAAAAGTAACGGAAGAGGAAATGAAATTACTGATAGCGACTTAAATCATTTGCTATTTGATTTGAAACAGCAAATTAAAGAAAATAATCCAGATAAAACTATTACACAAATGAGAATAAATAATTTTCTTCTTGATAAAAAAAAGTACTTTAAATTGATGGAAAATTTTGAATGTAAAGAGCTATGTTTGCAGATTGATTTTATTTGTTTACCTAATAAAGTCATTTCAGATGTTTCTCAAAAAATTAAAAAATATCAGATAAGTGTAGACAAGATTTTTTCAGCGAAATATCTTAGAGAATTTTCGATTAAAAATAACGAAAGTGAGTGTCAAATTGCTGCAAGATTGAAATATGAACAAGATGAAAATGAAGTTCACATTATAAAAAAAATAAGTCAAAAAAAGGGGTTTTTTGAGCGTTTTTTTGGTTTTTTTAATTAATTATTTTAGGTAGTTATTTGTAATATTTCTTGAGTTCAGACTTTTAACAGAGAAGTGTACATCTGCGTGATGTCTTTTCATAAACAAAAAACAATTAAAAAATCTATACATTTAAATGGTGTTGGATTGCATTCCGGCAATTTTGCTAATCTTGTTATAAAGCCTGCAGCACCGAATAATGGCATAGTGTTTATAAGAAAAGATTTAAACAAAAATAATATAATTTTCCCTCACGTTAATAATGTTTGTAGCGCAATGTTGTGCACTATGATTTCGAATGATTTTGGAGTTAAGATTTCAACCATCGAACATCTTATGGGAGCATTTTATGGACTGGGTATCGATAATGCATATGTAGAAATTGATAATGATGAAGTTCCAATTTTAGATGGTTCAGCAAAAATATTTATACAAGAAATATTGAAGGCTGGAATAGAAGTAAGTAATGTTCCAATTAAAGTTATTAGAATTAATAAATCAATAGATTATATCGAAGGTCAAAAATCTATCTCAATTAAACCCAGTAAAATAAATTTAGAAATTGATTTCGAAATCAAATACGAAAATTCTTTGATAGGCAATCAAAGAAATAATGTTAAAGTTTATGAGGACGACCTTGAAGATATTTTTAATTCTAGAACATTTTGCTTGTATGAAGATATTGAAAAACTGAGAAAGAAAGGTTTTGCTAAAGGTGGTTCATTAGATAATGCAGTTGTAGTTAAGGATAATAATATTCTAAACGACAATGGATTGAGAAATAAAAGAGAATTTGTTAATCACAAAATTCTTGATTGTATGGGTGATTTATTTTTATCAGGATATAAAATAATTGGTAAAATTGTATGTTCACAAGGTGGTCATAAACTTACAAATGATTTACTAAGAAAAGTTTTTCAAAATAAAGACAATTACTCGATATTTGAAATTAACGAAAAAAACGTTCCCCATTCTTTAATTTATAGACAGAACCTAAAATCTATTGCATAAAAGTTTCTGTTTAAATAATAATCTGATATTAATATTAGATGAATTTTTTTTTAAAATTATTTTTTTTAGTATTTATTTTTCTGTCCCAAATTTCTTGTACGAAAGAAGAAAAAGTAACTGTTCTAGAGAATAAAGATCTTAATTCTCAAATGATTGAACTTTATAATCAAGGGTATGAGGCTTTCTTAGACCAAGACACCTTATTTGCTGCAAAAAAATTCAATGAGGCTGAATTAATTTTCCCTCAATCTGATTGGGCGCCTATAGCTGCCTTAATGACAGCGTATGTTTATTATGCAGATGATTATTATTCTGATGCTATATATCATTTAGAGAGATATCTAAAAGTGTACCCAAAACATAAAGATATTGATTATGGACATTATCTTTTAGGTATGTGTTTTTATGAGAATATAATTGATGAAGCAAGAGACCTTGGCCCTCTATTAAATGCAAAAAAAGAATTTGAATTTTTAATAATAAATTTTCCAAATACCGAATTTGCTATAGATGCTGAATTCAAACTTGGGCTTATTGAGGATCGTTTAGCTGGCAAAGAAATGTATATAGGAAGACATTACGAAAAATCTCAGAAATGGGTAGCTGCAATCAAAAGATTCAAAAACATTTTAGAAAATTATGAAACAAGCGTTTATATTGAAGAGGCAATTTATAGATTAGCAGAAATACATTATATCATTGGTTTAGAGGATGAAGCTAAAAAATATGCGGCTTTATTAGGTTATAATTATGGGTCGAGCAATTGGTATAAGGCATCTTACAAAATTTTTAATAAAGATTATGATCTAAGTGAAAAAGAAATCTTTTCTATCAAAGAAAGAGATAAAAAATCAATATTTAAAAAATTTAAAAAAAGATTTAAAAATCTTTTTAATTAAATGAATGAAAAATTATTAAAAAAAGAATATCTCAAAAAGATTGAAACTTTACAAAAACATAATCAGGCTTATTACGATGATAGCGCACCAATTATAAGTGACTCTGATTATGATAGATTGAAAAAAGAAATAATTGACTTTGAAAAAAAATATGATTTTTTAAAAGATTCTAAATCACCAAGTTTAATTGTTGGATTTAGACCTTCAAAAAACTTTAGAAAATTAAAACATCGTGTCCCAATGCTGTCCTTAAATAATGCCTTTGATAGAGATGATTTATTTAACTTTGAGAAAAAAATAATTAATTATCTTAATAAAAATAATTCATTTAAAATTGAATATAGTGCTGAGCCTAAAATAGATGGAATATCAGCATCCCTATTTTTCAAAAATGGTAAATTTGTAACTGGTTTATCCAGA
>MDTG01173662.1_pt1 | contig 10457 bp, 11 predicted proteins | sample 811421 | NCBI WGS metagenome assembly MDTG01 (sample SAMN05326645, study PRJNA326480) | marine metagenome | isolation source: seawater | place: Pacific Ocean: South East | collected 2011
ATATAAGAAAAGATGTTCTTTACTGCGATAGCTTAAATTCTAAAAAAAGAAAAAATTGTGTAGTAGTTTTGAATATAATTTTAGAAAGCTTACTTAAATGGTTTGCACCTATTCTTGTATTTACCGCCGAAGAAATTTTTAGTTTAATAAATAAAGAGGATAAAAGTATCCACGAATACTCTTTTGTGGAAATTCCGAAGAGTTGGGAAAATAGAAAGTTAAGTGAAAAGTGGGAACAATTATTTGAAATTAAACAGGACGCTAACATAGCGATAGAAGAAAAAAGATCTAATAAGGAAATTGGATCAAGTTTAGAAGCACAAATAAAATTAACAGTAAATAAAAATAAATTTGAATTATTAAAAAATCTAGATTTAGCTGAATATTTTATTACATCTAGAGCAGAAAAAATACTATCAGGGGATGATAAAACAAAGATTGAAGTAAGCAAAGCAACCGGAGAAAAGTGCCAGAGATGTTGGAAAATTATGGAAAAAAAATGTAATAGATGCTCCGATTTAATATGAAATGAATTTTTTGATTAGTTTAAAAGAAAAAAAAGATTATTTTTTAAAAAAAGAAAATATTATCTATTTCTTAATTATAGTAGTCTTGTTTTCTATAGATAGACTTTCGAAATTAAAAATCACTAATAGTTTAAGTGATAAAATTTATTATATTAATGATTTTATAAACATTAATCTAATTTGGAATACTGGAATTGGCTTTGGCATTTTAAGCACAAATTCGTCTCTATTTTATAATTTAATTACAATCCTTATTGGATTTGTAATATTATTTTTAATTAATATTTTAATTATATCTGAAAATATGGATAAAATTATTTATTCTATTATTATTGGAGGCGCATTAGGTAATTTCTATGATAGATTAATTTATAAAGCAGTTCCCGATTTTATCGACCTTCATTTGAACAACTTTCACTGGTTTACTTTTAATGTAGCAGATATATTCATATCAGGAGGAATATTATTTTTTATAGTACGAAGTTTTTTTATAAAAAATTAGAAAATGAAAAATATAATTTACATAGTTATAATTTCTATTCTTTTAGTTTCTTGTGGAGGTTTTAAAGAAGCGGGTAAGGTTCTTAGAAATGAAAAAATTAGAACTACCGATGAGTTTTTAGTAAAAAAAAGAAATCCTCTAGAACTTCCTCCTAACTATGAGGAAATTCCAGAACCTGGAACCAAATCACAAAAAAAAACAGATGAAGATACAACATTAAAGAAAATTTTAAATGTTCCAGAAATAAATAATACACAAAATAATAAAACTTCTTCTATTGAGGAATTAATTTTAGATAGAATTAGAAAGTGAAAAATAACAATTTTTCTATAAATAATAATATCTATTCTAATTTTTATAAAAGTAAATTTATAAATAGATTATCAAGAAAATTTAATAAGGTATATTTAGAGATTCAAAAAGATCTATCTAAAAGTGGAAAAACTTTAAACGTTTTAAGTAGTGAATACAATTTTAATTTTAAAATTAAAGATTTAGATAAATTTAAAAAATTTAAAATAATTGCAATAATAGGTATGGGCGGTTCCTCACTCGGTACAAGAGCTATATACAATTTTTTTGAATCAAAAATAAAAAAAAAAATTTATTTTTTTGACAATCTTGAAGAAAAAAAAATTAAAAGATTTAAAAAAAAAATTTCTTCAAAAATTCTTTTTATCGTTATTTCAAAGTCAGGAAATACAGTTGAGACTTTATCAAATACTTTTTTTTTAGATATAATAAAAAGAAATGCAAAAAATGTCATTTTAATTTCAGAGAAAAAAAATAATAATTTTTTATATTCATTGTCAAAAAAACTAAATCTTTCGTATTTTGAGCATAGAGATTACATTGGCGGAAGATACTCGGTGTTATCGGAAGCTGGTATTATTCCAGCTTATTTAATGGGAATTAAAATATTTAAACTAAGATCAAAATTACTTGAATGCTTAAAAAATAAAAACAAATCTTTCTTAAAAAAAAATACGGTAATAATTGCACAATTAATGAGCTCTGGAAAATTTAATAATTTTATCTTATTGAATTATTTTCCTGAATTAGAAAAATTTTTGTATTGGTGCCAGCAACTTATTGCAGAAAGTCTGGGAAAAAAAAATAAAGGTTTTTTGCCAACTGTTTCAAATGCTCCAAGAGATCATCATAGCTTGTTACAATTGTATTTGGATGGGCCAAAAGACAAATTTTTTAATATTTTTAGTTTTGAAAAAAAAACTAAAGATAAAATAAAAGTTCATATAAGAGCAAATAAAAAAAATTTTCTGAATAATAAAAGTTTAAATACCATCAAAAAAGCTCAAAAAAATGCTTTAGTAAAATCTCTTAAAAAGAAACAAATCCCATTCAGAGAATTTAAAATAAAAAAAAATGATGAAGAGACACTTGGTAACTTATTCTCTTATTTTTTGATAGAAACAGTGATTGTTGGTAAATTGTTAAACATTAACCCCTTTGATCAGCCAGCAGTTGAGCAAGTAAAAGTATATACAAAAAAACTACTTAGCTAAATATACCAAAAATTATTTTTGATCTCCCATATTGTTTTTCCGCAAGTAATTCAAAAAGGTCAGTAAAATTATCATTAGTTTTTTTTTCTCTATGAATAATCAAAATATGATTTTTGTTGAATAATTTTTTTTTTTTAATTAACTCAAGATTTTGAAGAAAATTTAAATCTGAAAATGGTGGATCTAAAAAAATAAAATCAAATTTTTCATCTATTTTTCTGATTAATATATCCTCAATTTTATTATTATAAATTTGCGATTTATCCATTACAGATAGACTAATTAGATTATTTTTCAAAATACTTGTTATATTTTTATCTTGTTCTATAAAAGTAACTTTCTTTGCGCCTCTTGATATACATTCTATGCCAAAAGAACCTATACCAGAATATAAATCTAATATATTTGAATTTTCAATCATAGGATTTATAAAATTTGAATGTTTTAAAATATTAAATATATTTTCTCTTACAGAGTCTTTAAGTGGGCGCGTCTTTATACTTTTGATAAAATTAATTGATTTACCCTTTAATGTACCACTAATAATTCGCATTTTTATTTATCACTTTCCATCCGATATCTTTTCTGTAAAAACTCCCTTTAAACTTTAGTTTTTTAATATAAGAAATTATTTTACTTCTAATTTTTACAAAACTATTTCCAACTGATGTAATGTTAAGGACTCTTCCACCACATGATCTAATTTTATTTTTAAAAATTTTAGTGCCAGCATGATAGATGTAATCTGATTTAGATAATTCTATTTTATTGATATTACTTATTAATAAATTTTTTTTATAAGGTCCCGGATATCCATTCGCACATAAAACAATAGTCATGCTTTTTTCCTCTTTCCATTTTATTTTTATATTATTTAATTTATTTTTAATCGAATTATTAAAAATATTTACTAAATCAGATTTTAATCTAGGTAATATTACCTGACATTCCGGGTCACCCATTCTTACATTGTATTCTATAAGATATGGTTCACTATTTTTAATCATTAAACCAACATATAAAAATCCATTATAAGCATTATTGTTTTTTTTGAGTGCTTTAAGAGTTGGTTCTATAATTTTAAATATTATTTTTTTTTCAACAGACTTGGTTATTATCGGAGCAGGTGAATAAGCTCCCATTCCTCCTGTGTTTGGTCCTTTATCATTTTCAAATACACGTTTATGATCTTGGGCGGTTCCAAAAAACTTAAAATTTTTATTATCTACAATTACAAAATAACTTGCTTCCTCTCCCTCTAGAAACTCCTCTAAAACTACCTTTCTCGATGATTTAAATTTTCCTTTGAATATTTCAACAGAACTTTTCAGCACATGTTTTCTTGTTTTACAAATTGTGACCCCTTTTCCTGCAGCTAAACCATCGGCCTTAACAACAATAGGAAGACTATTACTTTTTAGAAAATTTTTAACCTGATGGACATTATTACAAATTTTAAAATTAGCTGTTGGAATTTTATTTTTTTTACATATCATTTTCATAAAAGCTTTTGACCCTTCTAGTTGTGAAGCATATCTATTTGGTCCAAATACTTTAATTTTATTCCTAATTAAAAAATCAACTATTCCTTTTACCAATGGCTCTTCAGGTCCAACGATCACTAGGTCAATCTTATAAAATTTTATTAAATTTAGAATCTTTTTAAAATCTAAAATATTTACTTCCACATTAGTTGCGAGTTGAGAAGTTCCTGCATTTCCAGGAAAACAGATTATTTTATCTACTAGTTTTGAGTCACTAATTTGTTTGCATATCGCATGTTCTCTTCCACCGCTTCCAATTAATCCGATATTCATGATAAAAGATATATTGTATAGTTTATTGATGAGTAAAAAAAAAGCTAAACTTATTTTTAAGCACAATTATTATGAGATAGAAGAAGAAGGAGATTATGTTTTATGTGCAATATCTGGAAAAGAAATACAGTTGCACAACTTAAATTATTGGAGTGTAGATTTACAAGAAGCTTATTTTTCACCAATCGAAGTTAATGAAAGACATAAAGAGCAAAAAAAATAAATTTATTTCCATCTATCATGGGTCCAGATCCATTGATTTGGATTTCTCAATATCATATTTTCTAAAATTCTATTTAACTCTTTAGTAATTTCTAATTTATCCTTAAAATTTTTTGGATTAATTCTCTTTTGAAATTCAATCTTAAATTCATTATTTTTATATCTTTCAATATACACAGGGATTATGTCTAAGCTAAATTTTATTGAAAGTTGAGCAGGTAAAGTAGTGGTAAGAGCAGGTTTATTAAAAAAATTAACCCTTTCCCCTTCGCTTACTCTCTGGTCAATCATAAGTGCTATGGAATGTTTTTTCTTAATATAATCAATTATTTCTCTTACACCATTTATTCCTTTTTTAATTTGATTTTTACAAACATATTTTTTTCTCAAATACTCCATAAATGGATTTAAAAAAAAATTATTTAAAGGTCTATAAATTGTAGCTAATAAAATATTTTTTCTTACTATTTCCATAGACATCAACTCAAAATTTGCAAAATGACCAGACACAAATATTACCGGCTTAATTTCCTGGTTTATTTTAGTCAAATTTTCTTCACCACTGAAAATTATATGAGAATTTTTTTTTTTGAAATGTTTAAGAAAAATATACTCAATAAATGTTTTTCCGTAGTTTTCCCACATATCTTTCTCAATTTTTCTTTTATATCCCAGTGAAAATTCTTTTGAAAAAATATTGAGATTATTGGTTATTATTTTTTTAGATTTGAAAAAAGGGCCAATTATAGAAAATAAGAAAGCAAATAATTTTCTACTCAGATTTATTCCTAAAATTAAACCAATTAAAAAAAATAAGTATATTAAAAGTGATTGAAAAAAATAATTAGTTATTTTTATCATATAATAATTTTACCTTATTAATAAATTTTGCTTTTTCTTCTATTTCTAAAGATATTTTAAGATAATCTATTTTTTCTAATTTATAACTATTAATTTTAAAATAATCTTTTTCTGTCATTATAATCTTTAAATTTTTGGACTCTGCTTCATTAATAATCTTTTGAATTTCATTTTTTGATATAATGTAATGATCAGGAAAAATTATTTTTTTTTCAATCTTTAGATTATTTTGTTCCATCAAATTAAAAAAATTTTCTGGATTTCCAATACCTGCTAAAGCTAATAATTTTCTATTTTTAAAATTATCTAAATTTAAAGGTTTATATGATGAATAAAAAAATTCTAATTTATTATTTATCTTTAAAAGTTTATCTTCAAAAATTGTATTTTTACGACCGTTAATTATAATTATATGTGCATATTTTAGAACAGTTAAATTTTCTCGTAAGGGCCCCGAAGGCAAAACTAACCCATTTCCTATTAATTGATTTTGATTAAAGCATATAATATTCAAATTTTTTTTAATTTTATAATCTTGAAAACCATCATCTAGTATCACAATGTCAAAATCAGATCTTTCCGCATCTCTTATTCCGCAGTCTCTACTTTTATTTATAATTACGTTTTTAAATTTTTCTCTAATAAGCTTATATTCGTCATTATGCTCTTTATAATATTTTCGTAAAATAACTGTTTTTTTTCCGGTTTTAGAAAGTTCATTGGCTAAAAAAATACAAGCAGGGGTTTTTCCTGTACCTCCTAAATATATATTTCCTATACAGATAATTGGGATTTTAAATACTTTAGTGCTTGTAAATTTTTTTTTTAAAAAGATAAAAATAATGAAAATTACAGACAGGGGTAAAAGTAAAACAGCTAAAAAACTGATTTTTTTATCCCAGAATTTTGGCTTACTGATAATCATTCTTTAAAAATTTATTAACTATAATCATAGTATCTTTAAAAGTTTTTTTTCCTATTTTTTTTATTTTATGGGAAGTCAAACTACCTTTTTTGACAGGGTTCTCTAAATCATTAACTAAGTTTCTACCTAATTCTCTTTGATTTTTTACTTCATGAGAAATATGAATTTTCTTTAAAAGTTGATAAATATTTTTAAAGTTATTCACATATTTACCATGATAAATTTTACAATTAAGTTTGGCTGCCTCTAATGGGTTTTGCCCTCCCTCATTACTTAAATCTCTTATCATCGATTTACCAATAAATACGCTTTTTGCTAATCTAAAGTAGTAATCCATGCCACCAAAATAATTAATTATTATTATTTCACTATTTTTCAAGATAGATTCATTCTTCTCTAATAATTGCACTTGTAGATTAAATTTTTCAAATAAAGATTTAATTTTTTTTGATCTCTCAATGTGCCTTGGAGCAATAATTGTAATTATATTTTTAAATTTTTCTTTAATTTTTAAGTGAGTATTTAAACATAAAATATCTTCACCCTCATGAGTGCTTGCAGCAAGCCAAAATCTTTTTCCAAACAAAAAATTTTTGTTAGTATCTTTAATTTTTTCATTATTTCTTTGGTCAATTAGTTTAATATTACCCTTATAATAAATATTTTTAGCATTAAGTTTTTCCAAAAATTTTTTTGTTTCTGAGTTAGAGCACAGACATAAATCAAATATTCCAAAAATTTTTCTTGCGGTATTTGGTATCATCATCCACCTATAAAACGTTTTTGTCGTCAATCTTGCATTAATTAAAGCTATAGAAATTTTATATTTTTTAGCCTTAAAAATTAAATTCGGCCAAATTTCTGAGTCTACAAGAAATATTTTATCTGGTTTCCACAAATATAAAAAATTATCTATCAAAAAATCAACATCATAAGGAAAGTATCTATGCTCTACATTTTTAAATTTCTTTAATTCTATTTTTGCAATATTACCTGAACTCAAAGTAGTAGTTGTGATTAAAAATTTTAAATTTTTAAAATTTTTATTTAATTGTGAAATTATTGGAATTATGCTTTTAAATTCGCCAATACTAGCTGCATGAAACCATATTAACTTTGATTTTGTTTCCTTCTTAACATTAAAATGAGATATTAAAATTTTCTCTTTATATCTTTTATAATCTTCTTTTTTCAAGATTTTTCTAAAATAAATAAGTATATGTAAAAATGGATATAAAAGTGTTGTAAAGACCCTATAAACAAGAATCATTTTAACTTAATTGTTTTTTATAAAGTGATTTGTATTCATCACATTTATCAATTAAAAAGGAATGGTCTCCTGAATTTACTATTTCACCGTTCTTCATTACGAAAATTTTATCAGCATTGTGAATAGTTGAAAGTCTATGAGCTATTACTAGAGTAGTTTTATTTTTTGTTAAATTAGCTATTGCTCTTTGAACAACCGCCTCTGATTCCGTATCTAGTGACGAAGTAGCTTCATCTAGTAAAATAATAGGAGACTTCTTTAAAATTGCCCTGGCTATTGAAATTCTTTGCTTCTGTCCACCAGATAATCTTACACCATTTTCACCTATTTTTGTTTCATATCCATTAGGTAGTTTTTTGACAAAATCATGGGCAGCTGCAAACTTACAAGCCTCTTCAACTTCTAGATCTGTTGCATCTGATTTTGCATAAGATATGTTTTTTTTAACTGTATCGTCGAAAAGTATTACATCTTGACTAACTAATGAGAGGTTTTTTCTTAAAGATTTTAATGAAACTGACTTGATATTTTGATTATCAATATAGATACTACCTGCATGAGGTTCATAAAATCTCGGTAATAAGTTAATAATTGTACTTTTTCCAGCTCCACTATGTCCTACGAATGCAGTTAAGGTACCTCCTTTAATTCCAATATTAATTTTGTTAATAGCATTATCCTTTGTAGAGATATATTTGAAGTCCACATTTTCAAATTTAATGTCAGATTTAATTAGATTAAGAGCTGGCATTTCTTTTTGATTTATTACTTTTATTTTTTTATCAATTACTTTGCTTACCCTTTGAAATGCTGTTGCACCTTGATAAGCAGCCATATTTATGGTCGCTAGCGATCTTATAGGCTGATAAGCTAACATCATTGCTGCAAGAAATGAAAAAAAATTATTTACTTCCAATTCTCCCGAAGCAATAAGTTTGCCTGAAAAGACTATAAATCCTGCAATCATGACTCCTGTTAAAGCTTCCATAATGGGTGTTGCCCGAATAAGCACACTTCCAATTTTTATATTTTTTTCCACAACATCATTTATAACAATGTTAGCTTTATTATTTTCTTCTTCCTCTTTTTGATAAATTCTTATCATTTTTGATCCCTTAATAATTTCAGATAAAAAAGAAACTAATTTTCCAGAGGACTCCCCAGCTTTGCCGGTAGCTTTTCCTATTCTTTTACCTAAGGATTTAGCTAAACCTCCTGCTAAAGGCATCATCAATATTGCAAATAAAGCAAGTTTCCAATTTTGGTAAAACATCAAAGATACCAGAGCAATAACAGAAAAACTATCTTTCATTAAATTTAAAACACCAGTGCTTACAAGAGTTTGTACCTGATGAGTATCAAACATAATATTTGAAATATATTTACCTGAATGTCTATTTTCTAAAGTTTCGATATCTGATAATAAAATATTATTAGCTATATTCTTTTTTAACTCACCAGCTACTTCTTCTCCAACCCTAATTATATTAATTCTAGCAAAATATAGAGACAAGCCTTTACTTGAAAAAGCTAACATAATTAACAAAGGAATTGACCATGCGAAAGTTCTATCTTGCTCTATAAAAATTTTTTTTACAGCTGGATCTAGTAACCATGCAATCCCCGATGTACTTAAAGCAACTATTATAGAAAGGAATAATGCAATAAGTATCTTTTTAATATGTTTTTTTACATATTCCCTAAAAAGTCTCTTCAAAATAATTTTTAATTCGTGAAATTTCATTTATATGGTTTTAAAAAAAATACTCAAAAATAATAATAATCCGGAAAAATTATTTAATTTAAATATTTTCAAATAATCTTTATTTTTTTTTAAATTAATTACTTGATAAACTAGACTCATTATGAAAAAAATTAAGAAAATTGTTAAAAAATTAAGTCCTATTTGTCCAATAAACAAATAAAGGATTAACATTATTGTTATAGAATAAGATAAAAACACAAATAATTTTAAATTTTTTTTAAATTTTATAGCTGTAGATTTTACTCCAATTATTTCGTCATCAGACATATCCTGTGCACCATAGATTGTGTCGTAACCTAATGTCCAAAATATGGCTGATAAGTAAAGTACTAATATTTCAGTAGATATACTGTTATTTAACGAAGCCCATGCCATTACTATTCCCCAATTGAACGTGATACCTAAAAAAAGTTGCGGCCAATATGTAATTCTTTTCATAAAAGGATATGAAAAAGCTAAAAGCATTGAGCTGATACCAAGAAAAATTGTTAAGTTGTTAAACTGTAACAAAATTAAAAATGCAATTAAACAAAGAGCTATAACGTAAATCAAAGACTGTTTAATAGATATTTTTCCAGATGCTATTGGTCGATTTCTAGTTCTTTCTACCTTCTTATCAAAATCTTTATCAACTATGTCGTTAAAAATACATCCAGCACTTCTCATTAATACAGATCCTGAAAAAAATAAGATTAAATAATATAGAAAGGGATTTGTTTCTTGGCTGTATGAGTAAGCATAAGCTAAACCCCACGAACAAGGCCAAAACAGAAGCATAAAACCAATCGGCTTATTAAGTCTAGTCAGTTCTATGAATATTTTTAAATGTTGCATGAAATATTACTTGTAAATATCAAACACTAACTTCATAATCAATTTGATTCGAAATGAATATAGATTACACAGTGGCAGCATTAATGTTTCCAGCTATCCCTTTAATGATGACTATGTATAGCAATAGATTTCATACACTGAGTGCTTTAATTAGAAAAATACATGATCAATATACTTTTGAAAAAAAAATTCCTCCAGAATGGGAAAA
>MDTG01233730.1_pt1 | contig 10457 bp, 10 predicted proteins | sample 811421 | NCBI WGS metagenome assembly MDTG01 (sample SAMN05326645, study PRJNA326480) | marine metagenome | isolation source: seawater | place: Pacific Ocean: South East | collected 2011
AACCTTTAGAGCAACTCTTTTACAAATTTGGTAACTTGAATATGATTGATAGTTTTATGAATCACTCTAATTCAAAAGAGTTTTTAAGTGAAATACTTATAAATGAAGCTATATCAACTTCTGCAATTGAAGGAGAACTATTACAGCGTTCATCTGTTCGTTCATCTATAAATAAACTACTAAAATTAGACTTAGAAGAAGACTCTTATGATTCAACTATACAAAGTGATGCATTAGTGCAAATTATACTTGATACAAAAAACAATGATGCAAACCTTGATAAAAAAAGATTGTATTTATGGCATAAAGCTTTATTTCCAACTGGTCAATCAGGATTAAAAGAGATACTTTTAGGTGAATATAGAAAAGATAAAGAAGATATGCAAATAGTATCAGGTTCATGGGAAAAAGAAAAAGTTCACTATATTGCACCAAAAGCAAAAGATGTACCTAAACTTATGGAAGATTTTCTAAAATGGATAAATGAAGAAAATGAAACAAACTATATATATAAATCCATAATAGCACATCTATATTTCTTGCTAATTCATCCTTTTGATGATGGAAATGGAAGAATTGCAAGAGCTATATGTGATTATGTGCTAGCAAAAGGTAAGCTTGCAAATGCAGATTTTTATTCTATTTCATCAAGTATACATAGTAAAAGAAAAGAATATTATCAGGTTTTAGATAATACATGTACAAATACAAGTCTTGACATAAATGAGTGGATAAAGTGGAATATCAACTTATATGAAGAATCAATATCTTCATCATTAGAAAAAATTAATACAGTTAAACTAAAAACGAATTTTTATTCAAAAATTCAAAACAAAAAGTTAAATGATAGACAAAAAAAAGTTATTCAAAAAATGTTAGCTTCATTACCAGAAGATTTTGAAGGTGGAATGAAAGTAAAAAAATATATGAATATTACAAAAGCTACAAGAGTTACAGCAAATAGAGATTTATCTAATCTAGTTGAGCAAAATATTATGGAAAAACATGGACTTGCAAGAGCTACTTTTTATACTTTAGTATTTTGATTAAAAACTTTATACACTTGTATAAATAATAAACAAACATAAAATAGTCTAGCTTTTATTTTTTGATATACTCAAAATAAAATCAAGGCTTATTATGGGAATGTTTGATGTACAAGTTATCAAAGAGTTAAAATTAAAAAAAGACAAAAAAGATTTATATGAGTTTTTAAATAAACAACTATCAAAAGATAAAAAATATGAACACAGTATTGATAAAAATATACTAACTATTGCTAAAAATCCTATTGATACATTTTTGAAATATAATCTTACAGCTAAATTTGATTCAAATACTTTGATACTAGATGCTGAACTTGATAATTCTTATACTTTATTTATCACTCTACTTATAATTTTATCTATTTTATTTACCTATGGATTGGGAATTCTACCTATAATTGGATTTGTTTTTTATCAAAAAACAAAAGCTACGAAATATTTAAAAACTCTAATCAAAAACTATGAATATATAAACTAATTTACTAAACTTTAGATATAATCGCATCTTAACAACAAATATATATGAATAAATTATATTAAAAATTAAAAGGAATTATTATGCCATTATTAGACAGTTTTAGAGTAGACCATACAATTATGCCAGCACCAGCAGTAAGAGTTGCAAAGACTATGAAATCACCATCAGGTGATATTATTACAGTTTTTGATTTAAGATTTTGTGTACCAAATGAAAAGATGTTAAGTGAAAAAGGTATTCATACTTTAGAACACTTATTTGCTGGATTTATTAGAAATCATTTAAATAGTGATACAGTTGAGATTATTGATGTTTCTCCAATGGGTTGTAGAACTGGTTTTTATATGAGTTTATTAGGAAACCCAGATGAAAAAACTGTTGGAGCTGCATGGAGAGCTGCTATGCAAGATGTTATTGATGTTGAAAAACAAGATGATATTCCTGAATTAAATATCTTCCAATGTGGAACTTGTGAAATGCACTCATTAAGCGAAGCAAAAGAGATTGCTCAAGATATTTTAAATAGTGATATTGGAGTAATGTCAAATGAAGACTTATTCCTTTCAGATGAAAAGTTAGCTTCTTTAGGAAACTAGATTTAGATGGAGAAAAAACTATCTTTGTTTAAAGAGTTATTTGCAGATTATATAAATATTGCAATCTTACATATTGATAACTCTTTAGGTTTAGTTGATTTGGCACTTGAAGAAGTAAGAAAAAAAAATGAAGGGAATATCAAATATATTCCTTTTACAGACGAATCAAGTGCGAAACTACGAGGAACAGCAAGAGAGTATGAATATGTAGTTTTAGGAAACATTCTAACATCTTGTCCTAATCAAGAACAGATATTAAAACTGATGTATAAAGCAATTGAAAACTCTGGAAATATAATCATTTTAGAAAAAATTGAAAATGATAATAAATATGAAATTTTAGATTTATTAGAAAATATTGGTTTTCAAGCAGCAAACTGTATTGAACTTTTTGATGATACTTATATTTTTACTGCAAAAAAAATGCACCATTGGGACAATGGTCTTTAAAAGTGACTTTAAATATTGCAAGATAATATAAATAGTGTAGTTTCAACTAAAGATGGTTCAAACACACTTTTTTCATCAAGATACAATCAGCACTATCACAATCCAGATGATGGTGCTATAAATGAAGCCCTTTCAAAACATATACTTCCAACATTTAAATTTCATGAAAATAAAAAAGAACTAAAGATTTTAGATATCTGCTTTGGAATTGGATATAACACTTTTACTACACTATATTATATTATAAAACATAACTTAGATATAAAAGTATCTATTTACTCTCCTGAGTTAGATGGAAACTTAGTAAAATCTTTAGAAAACTTTGAGTTTCCCAAAGAGTTTGAAAAGATTAAGCATATAATAATTGAAGTATCAAAAAATCTTAAATATGAAGATAAAAAGATAAAAATAGAAGTAAATATAGGTGATGCAAGAGAGTATATAAAAACACTTGAAAAAGAATCCTTTGACATAATATATCAAGATGCTTTTTCATCAGATGTAAATACTGAACTTTGGACAAAAGAGTACTTTGATGATATATATAAACTATGTAAAGATGATTGTGTGATGAGTTCTTACTCAGTTGCAACTCCTATTAGATTATCAATGAATGAAGCAAGATTTTTTATATATGAATATAGACCTGTAAAAAGAAAAATTACATTAGCAACAAAAACAAAAAAAGACGTATTAGGTAAATATATCGATATGGATTTAAAAAGAGAAAGAAACAAGGACGCAAAAGCGATTTATGACTAAAGCAATTAAAAAAAATTATATAAAATATTACCAAGGAAATGCACCAATAATATTAAGTGCTCCTCATGGTGGAGAAGAAGAACCAAAAGAAATAAAAACAAGAACCAAAGGTGTATTTGATAAAGATGATTACACTTATGAACTTACTGAATTAATTATAAAAGAATTTTATAAACAAACACAGCTTACACCTTATGCAGTAATTGCTGATATTTCAAGAGTCAAAGTAGATATAAATAGAGCAAAAGAAGAAGCTTATGAAGATGAAAAAGCAAGTATTCCTTATAATCAATTTCATGACTTTATTAAAATTTCTAAAAAAGAAATAGAAAATAAGTTTTCAAAAGGTTTATATATAGATATTCATGGACAATCACATCCTAAAGGATATTTAGAGTTTGGATACTTACTTGATAATTCTATTATAAAGCAACATGATGGTTCACTAAAAGAGAAATCTAATATTGAGAATTCAAGTATTTCTGCCTTATCAAAATTTACAAAAGAGTGTTTTATAGATCAATTAAGAGGTCCACACTCTATGGGAAGTTTGATGTGTAATGAAGGTTATGATTCAGTACCTTCTGTAAAACTTCCATATGCAAGTGATGACAACTATTTTGAAGGTGCTTACAATACTATTAGCCATGGGTCTTTAAATGGTGGGAATATTAGTGGAATTCAAATAGAGTTTCCATATAAAGATGTAAGAGATACAAATAAAAATAGAGAAAATTGTGCGAAAGCTTTTGTTGAGTCCTTACTTACTTTTACTAAAATACATCTAGATTTAGATTTAAAGAAATAAGATATTCGTAAAATAATCTTACAGAGATTATTCTGTAAGGTTATCTAAGATATATTTTTCTAATTCTCTTTTTGAAACTTCTTCTTTCAAAGATTTTTCAAAAATTTCTTCAATTTTTTCTGAATATTCATCATAAGAGAAAAAAGGAAAATGTATTTTCCAAGATCTTTTTATAAGTTCAATAGTTATAGCATCTCTCATTTTAGCTCTAAAAAAATTAAAGCCAATAAATATAATTGCTGTAATAACAACAGCTCCTATTATAGATATATGTGAATCTATATCAGCTAAAGGTTTATGCGTAAGTCCTGATAAAGGTATTAAAACACTTAGTATCATTCCCATATAAACTAAATAAGCACGTGAGAGTTTTATTCTGAACCCAAGTTTTGCAGGATCTACATGCATACCTTCTTTATATTGTCTATTTGCAATAAGTAAATCTCTTAACAAGATTGGTTGCTTAGATACAATATATATATAATCTAAAATTTTTTCTTTAAATGTTTTTTCTTTTGGCATTTATATTCCTATAAATTAATTATCCTCATTTTACCTAATTAAAGATAATAATGTGTTAATAAATATTAAATTTTTACTTCTTTGAAACCTTAATAGTGAATAATGCTCCATTTTCTATATTCTTTACATTAATAAAGCCATTCATATTTCGTTCTATTATATTTTTTGACATATATAAACCAATACCTGTACCTTGAGTTTTATGTCTTGTTGTAAAATATGGCTCAAAGATTTTATCTATAATATTTTTTTCAACACCTTTTGCATTATCTTTTATTTTTACAATTGCAAAATTCTCACCCTCTTTTATTTCTATATTTATATTTGGTTTTTCTATTTTTCTCTCTATTAAAATATCTTTTGCATTACTTAATACATTTAAAATCACTTGTGAATATTCATTTTTATAACCAAAAATTTTACTATCTTCAATTACATTAAACTCTATTTTTATTCCATGATATTTTAGTGATGATTCTAATATATGGTGGGCATCACGACATGCTTTTTCAACTGAGAAATACTCTCTTTCACCTTGTGGTTTAAAGAAATTTTGAAAATCTGATATTGTTTGAGACATATAAGAGGTTAATTTATTTGCTTCTTTTATCTTTGTATCTATATACTCTTTTGTAAACTTATTAAAATCATAAGTAATTTTCATATTCATGTGAATAGCAGAGATTTGAGATAAAGGCTGTCTCCATTGATGAGCAATATTACCAATCATTTCACCCATTGATGCTAGTTTTGATTGCTGAATTAACAATTGTTCTTGCTCTAGCCTTTTATCAATTTGCTCTTGTACTTGAAACTCCAAATTATCAATCATATTATTCATCATAATTTTCAATTCATTTAAGGATTCGTTATTACTGTGTTTTGTAAGCCTTGAACTTAAGTCCCCACTTTTTAAATCTTCTAATACCTTTGTAGCATTTTTAATCAGCTCTTCATTATCTCTAATATTTTTCTGTATATCAGAGACATTTTCATTTATCATCTGTGCCATTTGATAAAATTCATCTTTTGAATTTATTTCAATTTTTCTAACACTATTTTTTCTATGATGCAAATATTCAAAAAAGTTTGTCAATCCATCTTGAACAACATCAATTGATTTTATTATATTACTTGTAATTAACCATCCTATAAATGTTGCTAAAATAAGTACGATTACAATCACCATTAAAATTTCAAATTTAATCTCTTTTACTTCTTTACTTGCTTTTTCATAAGCGATTGTTGAATTATTTAAAGAGTTACTTTGAATTGCTAATAGACTTTCTAATAATTGGTTAAACTGTTCTCTACTTGTTGTTGTAACATTTACATATGCACCCTCTTCAAACTCATCTTCAAGATATTTTTTAGTAGTTTTAATTGATTCTTGATATCTATCCCATTCTAATAATACAAGAGTATCTTTTAGTTGTATAAACTCATTTTTAAGACTCTTTACAAGAAAGTTCATATTGCTTTGAATAGTTTCTCTAATCTCATTATTAGGAGCCATTACTAAAGATTGAGTTAATTCTCTTAATTTATATAAAGGCGTGATAATCTTATCTTGCATTGCTAATACAGTTTGAGATTTACTATGTACTACTTTTAATGTTTGTTTATTATACTCACTTGTATTTATTGCTTTATAGGATAAAACTGCAATAGAGATACACAAAATTAGAAATAGTATTCCAAGCTTTACTTTTATATTTATATTATTTAACTTCATTTTTAATTCTTTGTGTTTTTATAGGAGTATGTAATTTTTTTGAATACTCATTATTTTTTCTAATTGACCAATGATCTTTTGTTAATTCTATTTTCCAAAGAGGGATTATCCCTCCTCCATAAGGTTTAAAAACAACTTCTTTATTTACTGCTAATACTTTATTAGAAGATGGAACTCTTAAAGTATATGCCATCTCTCGTGCTTGATAAAGTATCTTTTCTACTATTTTTTCATATTCCAAAGAGTTAGTTTTTGTTTCAAAAAATTTTGTGATTAGAGTATTCATTACCTCATCATTCTTTATTGTAGACCAAGGAGAATCATTTTCATAAATAAAAAATACCGTCCAAGGGTTTTGGTAATACCAATCATCATTACCCCACATAAGTAAATCCCATTTTTTACTGTTTTGTGAAGTCCTTGTATTTAAAAGTTGTTCATATATATCTTTTTCACTACTTGTAATTGTATATTTTAATTTAACACCATATTTCTTCAATTGGTATTCAATGCCTTTAAATAAAAATATAAATCTATCTTGAGTAAAAATATTTAACTCTAAGCCATTGAGCAACTCTTTTTTCTTTTTTTCACTAAAATTAAATTTCTTGTATTCATTTTTAGCTGCAATTTTTTTCACCTCTTTATAGTTTATCGAAGTTGCAAAAGGAGATATTTTTCCTTCTTTTTTATAAACAAAATTTAAAAGATTTTCTTGGTTTATTGCTTCATTCAAGGCAATTCTTACATCTTTATTTTCAAGTCTTTTATTTCCATTTATTAGATTAAAAAATATTGTAAAGTTATTTGTAGATTCTTTTATTATAAGCTTTGAATATTTTGACATTAGTACATTAATTTTTTTATTAAATGGAATTGGCATAATATCAAGTTGCCCTTCCTTTTCAACAATAGAATCTAAAGCCTTATTCACATCAAGTTGAGTATAAACTGTAACCTTTTTAATTTTTGGATACCTTTTATCCCAATAATAAGGATTTGCTATTAATTCAAGCTTTGAAGTCTGTTTCTCTCCTAATGCAAAACCACTTTTTAAAATATATGGTCCCATTCCATAAGCACCAGCTACTTTTGTTGCTGTCCCAGTTTCTGCTCCTATTGGATTATATTTTTCTATGTACTCTTTGGTATAAAAATAAATTCGTGCTAAATCTGTTAAAAACATCTCATATTTTTGTTTTAAAACTATTTTAAATCTTTTTTCATCAAGTTTTATAATATCAAAATCAATTTTATCAATATTTGTATATAAAAGTGGATTCTTTTTAAAAAATTCAAAATTAAATAAAATATCATCCATTGTAAAATCTTTTCCATTTTGAAATTTTAAATTTTCTCTAAGCTCAAAAATATATGTATAATCATCTACTCTTATATGTTCTTTAGCTAAATCATATTCCCATCCTCTTTCATTATCAGTAGAGCGTACAAGTCCAGAATTAATTGTTTTTGATACATAAGAATAAGGTATTGAGGGTAAAAATATTTTAATATGTGAGTTTGGATGCATGGGTTTTGCAAGTTTTAATTTAGAATTATCTTCTCTAAAAGTACTTGCACTTAATAAATTAAATGCAAGAAAAAATAGAAGTATTAGTTTATACAAGTCTATATCCTACTCCGGATAAATTAAAAAGTAAATCCGTAGGAAGTTTTTTTCGTAAATTTCTTACAAGTGAGCGTAATGCACTATCTGTCATAATATCATCACCCCAAACTTTATCTTGTAACTCTTCATAATTTACAATTCTATTCTGATTAGAGATTAGCACTTCTAAAAAAGTCATCTCTTTTTTATTTAAAATAATACTTTCATCTTTATATTTTAATTCTTTTAAATCATAATCATAAACATAATCTTTATCAACTTTTAATATAACTTTTCTATTTGAGTCTAGCAGGGTTATACATTTATCTAAAGATTCAAATAACTCATCTAAATCAAGAGGTTTTACAATATATTTTTCCATATGTAATTCAACTGCTTCAAGTAAATACTCTTTATCTGTATGAGCAGTTATCATAACAACTGGGATGTTTTTATCTATTTGTCTAACTTTCTTTATAAATTCAATACCATTTACATTTGGCATATGAATATCACTTAATATAATATCAGGAGTTTTTTCAAGATATAATTTATATCCTTCCTCTCCATCATTTGCTTCATAAACTTCTTTTACATAGTATCGTAGAGAATCTGCAATATTTTCTCTAATTCCTACCTCATCTTCAGCATAAAGAAGAGTCAAGTTTTGTAATTTTTCAAGTACATCTTTTCTCATAATCTCTCCTTTTTGCTAATTATACTTAATTTTTACTTTTTTGCTTTTGGATAAAATCCATTATTAGATGTAGCTTTTACAAATCTTGCTAAATAAGCTGCTTCTTGGGCATCAAGTTGTGCAAAACCATTCATTGTTTGTAAAATAGCATCCCATTCTAACATTGAATGTTCTGTTGGTGCGTGTGCGGCATGACATTGTGTACAGTTTTCATAAAAGAACTCTTCATGTTCCTCCCAAATTTCAAGTGGATTATTAGCTAAATAACCTTTTTCAATTATTGCTTGAACTTTTTTTATTTCACCATCTTTTCCAAAAGTACTTTTTTCTACTGATGCTAATAAAAGTGATTTATCTTTATTTATGTAAAGCTTATTAGCAAAAACCATTCCTGAAAATTCAACTAACGAATTCTTATCATCAACATCTTTTAGTACTTTTACAGGCGTACCAATATAAAGTTTTGCTTTATTATTATCAATTTTTACATCTGATGTTTGGAAGATGTACATTTCATTAGCACTTAGTAGGGAAAAACTCCCTACTGCAAGTAATGTTATTAATAATTTTTTTAAAATAGCTTTCATAATTAAGCTCCTTGAATTTTTGGTGGATTATATGCCACATTTGGAGAAACAACATCCACTTTTTTAATTGAAACTAGTGTTGAGTTTACTGTTGTTGCATTTGCCATTTGTGATGTTGGTCTTGATGAAGTTAATACATTAACTTGTCCAGAGTTACATCTTGAATTCTCTTTTGAACTATCTTCAGGAGAATACCAAGCCCCTTCTTCAATTGCTGCAACACCATCTCTAATAGTATTTGTAACTACTACACCTGCTAAAATACTTCCTCTATTATTATATACTTCTACAATCTCACCGTCTTTTACACCAAATTTTTTAGCATCATTTGGAGAAATTCTAATTGGCTCTCTGCCTTGTACTTTATGCACATTTTGTACCCAAGTATTATCCATTTGGGTATGGATTCTAAATGTTGGATGTGGTGATACTAAGTGTAATGGATATTTTTTTGCTAATTCTTTATTCCCTAACCACTCTTCTGGCTCCATCCATATTGGATGACCTTTAAAGTCTTTATATTTATAACTTTCAAACTTTTCAGAAAAAATTTGAATTTTCCCAGTTTCTGTTTTAAGTGCATTTGCTACAGGGTCTTTTCTAAACGCTTCGTGTCTAACATATTTTCTAGCTTCATCAGGAATATCATAATGAACACTTCCTTTTTCCCAGAAATCTTCAAAAGCAATTTTCATTACTTTATTTGCATAAGATCTTTTGTATAATCTTTGAATCCATTGCATAGGCGTTCTATCTCTTGTAAATCTTTTTTCAGTTCCAAACCTTTTTGCTAATTCAGTAAAGATTTCATAATCATCTTTTGACTCATATCTAGCATCAACTACTTTTCTCATTGCAAAAATTCTATCATTTGAATACGACATACCAGAAGCAATATCATCTCTTTCTAAAGTTGTAGTTGCAGGAAAAACAATATCTGCCATTTTAGCAGTTGGTGTCCACCATGGTTCTATAACAACAACAGTATCTAATGTTCTCATAGCTTTTATTAGCTCATTTACATTTGGTTGATGTCCAATTGGTGAACCACCTGCACTTAACATAAACTCAACTTTTGGATACTTAATAGTTTTACCTTTATAAGTAACAGTTTCACCTGGTTTATTAATTAAATCACTCATTCTTGAAGCTGGAATAGTAAGAGTT
>MDTG01045836.1_pt1 | contig 10456 bp, 7 predicted proteins | sample 811421 | NCBI WGS metagenome assembly MDTG01 (sample SAMN05326645, study PRJNA326480) | marine metagenome | isolation source: seawater | place: Pacific Ocean: South East | collected 2011
ATAAAAATCCAAAAGGGAGATAGTATAAAAAATTTATCCAGTTATTGAATAGGTTTTGTGTGGGTAGAAATGGAAACAGAGTTAATATAATTGCAATATATATACAGACATTTACATCAGAAATTATATATTTTTCTTTGTTCAACAACTTTGAAATAAAATGAGTAAATAATTTAAATACGATAAAAATTAATAAACAAAAAACAAATAAAAAACCAATTATTCCTGTTTCAGCCAATAATTGGAGATAAGTATTATGGGGATGAGTTGAGCAGCTATTCCACAATTCACTTGAAACGAAATACTTTTCATCACTACATAAAATTCGATACATTTTTGGCCCTATACCAGTTATCGGATTTTCTTTAAACATATTGTATGCGGAGATAATAAATAACTCATGATCAGCAACATAATCTTCACTAAATATATTAATTTGATCAAAGGTATTGTTGATCATTCTTGATCGGACATTATCATTATAGAACGAAATTATAAAAATTATAAATAACGATATTATAAAAGTAACTAATCTAAATTTTTTATATTGATTAATTAGAACAATCATTAAAATAGTTGCTATCATTAAATTAATAAATGCAACTCTTTCTCCAGATAAGTATATCAATACATCTGTTAAAACTATGAAAAGAGATAATAATAACAAATATTTTTTTGTATTTTTAAAGGAATAAAATGAAAGAGCAAAAATTAATGGCATTAATCTTGATAAATAGCTTCCCATAATCCACTCATCACCAAATAAGCTTGATAATCTTGCCTTTGTGGGATTGTATTGATTCCCAAGTATATTAGAGCCGTAAAAATACTGAAGAAACCCATCAAAGATAAGCAGAGTAAACACAAAAACCATAGAAAAAAAAAACTTTTTTATAAAATCATCATGATGGTCAATTAAATACCAGATTGAGATAGAGAACAGACCAAATCGAAAATAAAACAGCGTACTTTCAAGTGAAAATATAGTGTTGCTTGAAAGATATGATGAAAGAATTAAGTAAGATGCCCATACTAGAAATAAATAAAAAAAGATATTATTAAAATATTTAAATTTTTTTTCACTAAATGAATTATATAAAAATATAATTATAGATAAAAAACAAATTATTTCAGGTATTGCTGGTCCTGTAATCAAAGCAAGAGGAAATAGCAGAACGATATATTTGTGAAAAAGAGATATTTTTTTTTTATAATTTTTTAAAAAAATATTATTTGATTCATTGATCATTTGGTATGATAATTTTTATACCACTTAATAAAATTTTTAATTCCAATCTTTATAGAAAATTTTGGTTTAAATTGATAATTTTTAGAAATTTTCTTTACATCAGCATGAGTTTTGTAAACATCTCCTTTTTGAAATTTTTTAAGTAGTTTTTTTGATTTTTTACCTAACTCTCTTTCTATTTCATCTAAAAATAATTTCAACTTTTGGGGATTTCCACTACCGATATTCAAGATTTCGAAGTTATGTTTATTAATTTTTTTACTAGAAAGAACTTTAATAATTCCTTCAACTACATCATCTATATAAGTGAAGTCCCTTATGTGATCACCTTTATTATATAAAGGAATTTTTTTATTATTAATGATACCCTCGGTAAATTTGTAAAGTGCCATGTCAGGCCTACCAAACGGGCCATAAACTGTAAAAAATCTTAGGCCAGTTGTTCTTAAATTATAAATATGACTGAATGAGTGAGCCATTACCTCATTAGATTTTTTAGTCGCTGCATAGAATGAATTTGGTTTAGAAGTATCATCTTCCTCATTTAGTGGAAAATTAGTACTATCTCCATAAACAGAACTAGTGGAAGCATAAATAAAATGCTTTAAATTAATATTTTTTGAAGAATTAAGGACATTGAAAAAGCCAACTATATTTGATTCTAAATATGGTTCAGGACTTGATATTGAATGTCTTACGCCAGCCTGTGCAGCTAAATGAATTACAAAGTCATATTTAACTTTATGAAAATTATTTTTTATCTTATTTTTATTTTCAATATTAATTTTATAAAATTTAAAGCTCTTATTTTTTTTTAAAATTTTTAAACGGTCCCGCTTAAGTTTGACGTCGTAATAGTTATTTAAGTTATCAATGCCATAAACCTTGTACTTATTAAGATCTAGGATTCTACAACATAAATGAAATCCTATAAATCCTGCGCATCCAGTAATAAGAACTTTTTTCATTTGAGATTGGTTGCGGGGGTAGGATTTGAACCTACGACCTTCAGGTTATGAGCCTGACGAGCTACCAGACTGCTCCACCCCGCGATAAAAATACTTATAAATGACATTATTAAGATACTTAAAATTTAATGATACTAATATCATAATATAATTTTTTTTAAAGTTTAATAACTAAACTATAAAAATAAATATATTATGCATATTTAAAGAGAAAGTAAGTGATTCATGCTAGTCAATTGGTCAAATTTCATTATAAATTTATCCTAGTTCATGAAAACTATTATTAAAAATTTTGAAAGATTTGATAGTCATATTATCAAAAAAAATTTAAAGTTTAATCATTGGGATGTGTGGCCAATTTTAAGAGTTCCTTTTTATCAAGAAATTGTAAATGAAGTTTGTCTATTAGAAGGCAAGAAAAAGATAACTGGAAAAAGAAAAAAAAATTTATTTATATACTTTAGAAGAGTTTTAGAGTTATTTACAAATATTTTGTCTTTAAAAAGCTTAGTATCTCATTACGATATATTAGTAATAAATAATGAAAATAAAAAAATAAAAATTAATAATAAACTTACATCCAAGCTAATATGGACATTCGAAAATTCTTTATCAAATGATCACAAACTACTTATTGTAAATACGCAATCAACATCAATTAGCAAGCACAGACTACCAATAATTAATTGTTCTTCAATCATATCATTTGTTACAAAAATTATTTGTTTAAGTTTTATTAAATCAAAATGGCTTGAATCAGAAAATGTAATAAAAAAAAATCTTCCTTTATATTTTGATATAAATTTAGACTATAAAAAACTTTATCAAAATCTTATATACCAAGTAGTACTTGGAAATTTTTTTAAATTATTAATTAAAATCAGAAAACCCAAGTTAATAATTTTTTCTGACAATGGCGGCATGTGTACTGTTAATAAAATTGCAACTGAATTAAAAATTCCAACCGTTGATTATCAACATGCAGTTAATGTGACATTTCATATTGTTTACAATCACAATGAAAATATAAGTAAAAATTATAGAAAATATCTATCAGATTATTTAATTGTTTGGGGAAAATATAAAACAAAAAAATTTGATAGATTTTATAAATGCAGGGTTGGTGGAAATGCATATTTAGAAAATGAAGCCAAATCACTTAAGAAAATTAGAAAAGAGAAAAAATCTATTCTAATTATTTCCGATGGATCCTTAACGAGAGATGGTTTATCAAGGCTTTTATCTTATTTAGCCAAAAATCTAAAAAACCATAAACTTTACTTTAAATTAAGGCCTGACGAATACGATGATTGGAAGTTATTTTTTTCAAGAGATTTAATTAAACAAAAAAATATCTTTTTTATTTCTGCTGATAACAAAAATCTTTACACGTATCTTAAAAAATGTAACTACGTCATTGGAACTTGCTCATCTGTGTTAGTTGAAGCCTTACCTTTTACAAACGTTATAATTTACGATGAGGGCTTCTCATTTATCATGCAAGATTATATTAATGATAAGATTTTTTTATTTGCAAAGTCAAGGGAGGATGTTCTAAGAATAATTAGTTCAAATAAAAAGGCATCAAATGATAAAAAGTTAGGATTAATTTTTTATAATAATTCTCTTACGAATATAAACAAAATAATAAATAACATAGTTGAGAATAAGTAACAAAAATAAATTATATAAATAATTTGATGTAAATGATATATAAATCATATTGGCTACCAGCAATTAATATTATTTAAAAAAATTGCATTACTTATTATTTTTTTAATATTATGAAAATATATAAAAGAGATTTCTTTCTAAAAAAAAATAATGATGCATTATTAGGTTTTTTTAATCAGCCTACTAAAGATCTTGCCCGATGGCTCATTTTCTATGCTAAATATATTTTTTTCAAAATTTCTCCATATTTTTTTTTAAAATTAAGAAATTTTAACCTAAAAAAAAATAGAAGCTTCGCAAGAGATAGAAGCTCTGATATTAAAAAATATTATGCAAATGTTACGTGTCCTTTTCATGAGCTACAAATTAAAAACTCTACAAGAGTATGTAATATTTTCAAGGAAGAAGAAAAAATTATTTATACACTAAATGAAAGAAGTGACTATTTCACTTTTGGAATTTCCCCTTTAGTCGAATATTATAATATAGCAAAAATAAAAAGATGGGATTTAAAAATAAAAATCAGTGATACTGAGAAAATATTAGATAATTACATATTAAAAATTCCTTATGGAAGTAGTAATTCTAATAATCTCATCTATTCTGCAAGTGATGGATGGGTAGACTTAAAATTAGATATTTCAAACTATAATACCTTTCCAATATCTATAGAGATTGATGTAAGTTTAGTAAAACAAAGTGCACAGCGATACAGAGAATCTATATCTATTTCTAGTCCAACTTTTTTAAAATTAAAAAAGGATTATAAAAATATTATTATTTTGTCTGTTGAATCTCTTTCAGACATAGATTACATATCAAAAAAATATGGAATCTCTGATTTACCTAATCTAAAAAAATTGATCTCAATTTCTTCATCATATAAGGATGTGTATTCACCTATAGATGCTACATTAACATATGCTGTTTCATTATTTTCTGGACTTATGCCTTCTCAACATGGTGTGGGTGATTATTCTATAGGTTCAGACACATTTAAAAATTATGTTCTAAATGAAAAGCTAACAACAGTTTCAAAAAAAATGAAAGATCTTGGATTTCTTAATTTTTTTGCTGGGACTGCTACAAGACTTAATTCTAAGATGGGTTTCGCTAAATATTTTGATGATTATTTTCAGGTTGATAAAAGCTATGATTTAAGCAATCCAGATATTAATTGGGTTATCAAAAAAATACAAAATTTTAGGGGCACAGATAAATTTATTTTTTTGCACTTAGATCACCTACATGATCCTCTATTTGCATTTAATGATAAATTTAAGCCAAATATTTATGATTTAAAAAATTTAGATGCAGACTATGCAAATATTCATCTTGAAGGTTACAAAATAGGCTTAAAAAAAATAGATGATCAAATAGGCATACTTATTAATTACCTAAAAAATAATTCTGAAATGGAAAATAGTCTTATTATCATAACGGGAGACCATGGCAATGGCATAAATTGGATTAAGGGATCAGATTTTAGTTTATACGATGAAAGGTTAAGAGTGCCATTGATAGTAAAAAATGCAAGCTGGTCAAAAGAAAATAATGATAATTTAGATGATGCTATAAGTAGCATTTTCAAGATACATCAAGTTCTGTCAAATTCGCTTAATTATAACTTACCAGAAGAATATTTAATGCTACCCCAATACTCAGATAAATATAATAAGTTCATATTTTCTGAAGTAATTATGATGCCAAGAAAAGAATGGGATCGCCATTCACTATCTGTTATTTATAAAGATTTTAAGTACGTATGCTCAAATAAAATTGACTGGAACTCTTTTTATATTAAGGAACGAGTTGATGAAAAATTATTTACAAGATTAAAAGATGATAAATCTTTTAATGAAGAAGAGGACATATCAATGAAAATTGGAGATGATACACTCTCTTATCTTAGAAGAATTGCATATGAGGTTATTGAGGCCAATCTTACTTTTTTAAAAAAATATCCACCACAAAAGTATTAGAATGACGAAAATCAGTATCAAACAATTTTTTACCACTGCAATGTTGTACTCTGTGATTAAGTATATTGTCATGGGTATGGGTGCAATAAAATCATTTTATATAGCTGACTCGTTAGGAGCAACTTTATTGGGATCTTATGCAATTATCATTCTAATTGTTGAGTATTTAAATTACTCGAACCTTGGAGTTTTTGCTGCAATGAATAGGGACGTGGCCATCAGTTTAGGTGATAAAACTAAGAATAATAAAATTAAAGAAATTTTAAATACATCATTTACTTTTGCAATTATTCCACCTTTGATTATTTTTTTAATTTTTTTATTTATATCAGTTTTTCTACCCTCTTTTGCTCCAAAAGAATTTTATCAGTATACCTGGACTATGTTAATAATGATTACATTGTATCAGTATAAAATTTTTCTTCTGCGATATATGAGATTATACAGCAGATATTATACACTTGCATTGCTCGAATTTTTTACACAACTAATAACTTTAATTGGTATAATCGTATTCATTGAAAGTTATTCGATCAATGCAATTTTATGGTCTATTATCGGATCAAATATTTTTTTCGTTTCATTAGGTTTACTTTTTACTAAAAGTCTTCAACTCAATCTTGATTTTAAGCTTGTAAAATACTTAATTATTACTGGTTTCCCAATGCTTCTTTACAGCGTAATACTTTTTATATTAACTTCTGCAGATAGAATTGTCATAGCAGAGTCTTTTGATGACAGAATGTCTTTAGGTGTATATCAATTTGGAGTAATAGCAGCTCAGGGCTTATTCATGACATTTAATGCAATTACTTTTTTGTTTTATCCTAGATGGATAAAATACTTACATGGTGAAGAAAACAAGGAGTCAAAACTTTCTTCAATTAAAATACAGACAGAAATAATTGAATTACTATTAACAGGTTTATCAATATTTGGCATTATCATTATCCCAATAATAATTAATTATTTTTTACCTCAGTATAAGATAAGTATTTTAGTCTGCCAGTTATTACTTATAGCTTATATTTTTAATGGAATGAGTTTTATAGGTTCAACTTTTTTAGTTTCTAATAATTATCAAGTTAAACTAATTCCTATAGTAATTTTTACTGTTTTATTGGCATTTGCTCTAAATTACAGCTTTATTTATTTAGGCTATGGTTTATATGGTATCGCATTTTCAACAATCATCTCTTTTAGTATTTATACGTTAATGATTATTTTGCTATCATTTTACCTCAATAATTATCTTACATTTAGTTCAGTTTTTAAGACAATGTATCGAGTTTTACTTTTTACACCTTTAGCAGTTTATGTTTTATATGAAAAAATTAATTTTATTTTCTTAATAATTGCGTTTCTAATAATCTATTATAAATTAATAAAAAAATTTATAATTTTTATAATTGAGTTTCTTGAAAAAGAATTTATTAAGACTTAATTCTCATTAAAAATATCTCGTGAATATATCTTATCATTTACATCTTCTAATTCTTTAGAGTACCTATTTGTGATTATTAGGTCAGTTTCTTTCATGAATATCTTTATATTATTCTCTACTTTACAATCATAATAATATTCATCTTTAATTATAGGCTCATATATAATGATTTTAATATTCTCTTTTTTTATTCCCTTAATGATGTCCAAAATAGCACTATCTCTAAAGTTATCTGATCCTTCTTTCATTACTAATCGATGAACTCCCAGTAATTTTGGCTTTTTTTTAATAATTTGTTGTACAATAAATTCCTTCCTCGTTATGTTTGACTCAACAGTTGCTTTTATAATTTTATTTGGAATTTTATCGTAACTTTTTAATAACTGCTTTGTATCTTTTGGCAGACAATAACCTCCGTAGCCAAACGATGGATTATTATAATAGTTTCCGATTCTTGGGTCAGAGCAAACGCCGTTTATTATTCTTTCTACAGAAATTGAATTCATCTCTGCAAAGCTGTCAAGCTCATTAAAAAAAGAAATTCTCATAGCAAGGAAAGTATTCGAAAAAAGCTTTACTGACTCAGCTTCTGTAGAAGTCATATGATAAACATTTACACTATTCTTTTTTTTGCTTGAACATTCAATAAGCATTTCACCAAATTTTATTACTTCCTCTGAATAACCACCAATTACAACTCTTGAGGGATAAAGATTATCATACAGCGCTTTTCTCTCTCGTAAAAATTCAGGTGAGAAAAAAATATCATCTTTTTGAAATTTAGACCTCATTTTATTTGTAAATCCAGGAGGAATTGTTGATTTTATAATTATTGTTGCATTAGAATTTATTTTCAGTATATCGGAAATAACACTTTCAACTGATAGAGTATCAAAATCGCCTGATACAGGATTGTAATTTGTAGGTGTCGCAATTACAACATAGTCAGAGTTTGTATATGTTTCATCTTTACTAGTTGAAGCTTTTAAATTTAATTTCTTATTTTCGAGAAATTCTTCTAATACTTTGTCATTAAATGGTGACTTTTTTTTTATTTATTAGCGCCACTTTATCTTCTAATGAATCTAACAAAAAAGTATTATACTTCTGTGAAAAAAGAACAGCTAAACTAAGTCCTACATAACCAGCGCCTACAACACATATTTTCATAACTTAACAATAGAATGAGTAAATTAATTGTAAAGTCACTATTTCTAAAATTTTTGTTTTTCTACTTTTAAAATAAATTAATCTTTATATTAATAGTTTTGAAATAAAAAAAAGACAAACATCTATATAGATATCTTGTATTCTTTTTACTATATTTACTTTACAATTAATTAAGTTAATATTTAGATACTGCTTAAAAATTAAATTATTTTTCATAAATTGAAAATAGCTCATAAAATATATTCAAAAGTAGACCAGGATTTATTTGCAGAGTTTTCTGGTGACTTTAATGATCTACATGTTAATGAAATTGAAGCTAGAAGAAAAATACATGGAAAATGTGTAGTTCATGGCGTGAACGTATTTTTGTGGGCATGGACTGAATTGTCAAAATTTACAAATAAAATTCAAAGTAGATTTATAGTGAATTTTCTTCAGCCAATTTTTTTAGACACAAAATTAATACTCTATTATGATAAATTTAATAATACTCTACAAATCAAAAATAAATCTGAAACTCTAATTGTCATAAAGTTTATTGAAAAATCAATTGAAATTCCAAAAGGTATTGAATTTATCAAACCTCAAAAAAACTTATCTAGTGCAAGAAAACTATCTTTTGAAAATATAGTTGAAGGAAAAATTCAAAATTTTCGAATTAGGGGCAAACCTAGTCTTGCTAAAAAATTATTTCCATATTTAATAAAGAGATATAGTGAGCAATTAGTTGTTGAAATTGCCTCACTATCTCAAATAGTAGGTATGGAATGTCCTGGTGAACATTCAACATTTGTTTCTCTTTTGTATGAAATAAAAAAAAATAATGATAGTCCTAATTATTACGTACATAAGTTTGATAAAAGATTTGGCATAACTCATATCAAATTTAGAGGAAAATTACTTGTTGGTGACATTAAAGCAATTCTCTCGAGATCTAAAAATAAATCAGAAGATATCCACTTAAATAAATTGATTAAAAAAGTTAAAAAGGATGAGTTTAATCATATAAATGCTCTTATAATTGGTGGGTCTAGAGGCTTAGGAAAATTAGTTGCAAAAATTATTTGTGCTGGTGGTGGACATTGTACAATTACTTACAATGTCGGCAGAAAAGATGCTTTAAACTTAGCTAATGAAATTAAAACCTTTGGGTTTTCATGTAAAATTAAACATTTTAATTCAGCAGATAATGTATCTTTTAGTAAAAAATATAATCAATTGTACTATTTTGCATCTCCAAAAATTATTCAGACAAAAACTAGAGATACTGACGAAAAACAATATAAACTATACAAAAAAATCTACATATCTGATTTTGCAAAGTTATGTGATAATATTAGATTGAACAATTTAGGATGTAAAATCTTTCTTCCCTCAACAGATTTTATTAATAAACCTGAAAAAGGGTTCAATTCATACATAAAAGCTAAGAGAGAACTAGAAGAATTTGTAATTAAGATATCAAAAAAAAATAGGCTATCTATACTATGTCCTAGATTACCTCGTTTTGATACAGATCAAAATCAATCAATACTTAACTACAAATTTGAAGATCCAATTAGTCATTTGATACCTTACATTAGGAAAATGAATAAGAGATAGTTATATTTGAATAATATCTATGTTTTCAGGCTTTGAATAGTTTTGTGGATTAAATTTAAAAATATTTGAATCCTCTTCAATTAATAATTCATTATTTTTAAGAAATTTTTGACAAGGTAGATTTTTTTTTGTTTCTTTAAACTCTAAACTTACTTCATCACAGCCCATAAGTCTTGCTTTCTCGCTAGCAATATACATCATAGCATCTTCTACTTTTCTACCTAATGCCCTACAACTAATTACAAAATCTATGATATCGCAGCAATTTTTATTTTTTGTTGTACTTAAAATCCCAGTAAGACCATAATTTCCAAATCTATCTGACACATTTATTGTATAAACATTATTTGTTTCATTACTACTCCAA
>MDTG01120772.1_pt1 | contig 10456 bp, 11 predicted proteins | sample 811421 | NCBI WGS metagenome assembly MDTG01 (sample SAMN05326645, study PRJNA326480) | marine metagenome | isolation source: seawater | place: Pacific Ocean: South East | collected 2011
AGAAATTTATTATCTATCTTTACCGCGGGGTGGAGCAGCCCGGTAGCTCGTCAGGCTCATAACCTGAAGGTCGTAGGTTCAAATCCTACTCCCGCAACCAACTAACATTATATAAATGATAAATTTGAAACTATTATTTTGAATAACTAAAATAAATTAAATAATACTTTACTTTATCACGAATTGCAGCTCTAGTTGAATTATAGCTATTTGATTGAAAAATATGTCCAAAAAAAATTAAAAAATAATTTGATTTAATTTTTATCCAAGGATTTTTAATATTGTTAATAATATAATTATATACTAAAAGAGTGTGAATGGCTAAATAAAATACCTTTTTATAAATAACAAAAAATGAAACTATAATATTTTTGTGTCCTTTAATCGTAAAATTGAATCCATTTCTAAAAACCCATATACTATATTTAAAATTGAGAATTTTTTAAATCAAAACCTATATGAAGAAATTGAAAATAATTTTCCTCTAATATCAGATAATTTACTTAACAATTATTATAAAGATATGGATAGAGGAAAATTTTGGTTCCACTCAGATGATATTCTTTATCAAGAATTAAAACAAAAATATAATTGTATGAAAAAACTTGAAGAAATAGTTTTTAGTGAAAAATTTTTTAGGTTTTTTTATTATAATTTTTTTGTAGCTTTTTTTAAATCAGTAGATTTTAAACAATTTTTAAAACGATTAAGAATACCAAAAATTTTGATAGATAAAGAAAAAATGAAAACAAAAAATTTTTTTTTCAATTATGTTAGACCTAGGATTGAGTATAGCTATTTGACAAATGGTGCTTATCTGAGACCTCATGTCGATAGTAAAGCAAAATTACTAAGTTTGATGTTATATTTTCCAAATAACAGTGAAAAATTTGATATAAAGTCAGAAAAAAACTTTGGAACACAGTTCTGGCTTAACAAAGAAGCTAATCCTAAAAATTATCATATAAATGATATTGATAAATTTGAAAAAACATCTTCAAAATATTATAAATCTTCATTTGAAAAAAATTTACTTGTTGGTTTTGTAAGAAATAAATATTCATGGCATTCATTAGAAAAAATTGAGTGTCAAAGAGAATATGTTAGGAGATCAATAAATATTAATTTTTTTGTTCGATAATAATGAATTAAGTAATCAAATAAATCCAAATATGAATAGAATATTAAATCGTATAAAATTTTTATATTTGGAGGTTATTTCAAGATATTATTATTCTTCAAGGTATTTTTATCAAAAATTTTTTAGATTAAGATACCAAAAGAAAGCTAAAGAGATTATTAATCAAAATCATAAAGAATTATTTCTATTACTTGAAAATATAATTATTAAATTTAAATTTGATTACAAACATTCCATGACATTTTGGGGTGATTCACTTTTTTTACTAAATTTTTATTTAAAATTCAAACCTAAATTAACTCTTGAATTTGGATCAGGAGCAAGTACCTTAGTATTTTGTTATGGTGCTAAATTATTAAACAAAAATTTTTCTAATGATTATAAAATTATTTCTATAGATGAAAACGAAAGTTATTTAGACCATATTGTAAAACCAGCAATCCCACAAGACTATAGACAGTATATTGATATACAATTTTCTGAAACAGATCTAAAATATTATAAAAATGATTTAGGAATTTATTACAAAAATAAACCTAAAGAAAAAATAGATTTAATATATGTTGATGGACCTCAATTTAACAAAGGCGTTTATGACAAGTCAGAATATAAATATAATGAAAAAAATTTAATGAATATAAAAACTAAGCCCTTTGACTCTGATACAATTGACATTCTGGAACAAAATAATGGCTTAGTTGTAATAATTGATCAAAGAATATCTTCAGTGTGGAAATTGATTAAATATACAAGACACAGAATTATTAATAGAAAATATTTTTTCTCAGCTAAAAAAACTATCATACGATACAATTAATTTATTTGTTATTATTTTTTTACCCAATATTTAATTCTAAATATAAATAAACTATAAATCATTTCAATTACTGCTTTAAAATTTATAAAGCTTCCTCTCCATTCAATCTCATTAAATGTGGTGGGAATTTCAGCAAATGATAAATTTAATCTTCTAACCTCTAATATTATTTCACCATCTAGAAACCAACCGTAACAGTGTAATTGCATTTTTTGTAAACTTGTTTTTGTAAAAATTTTTGGCTTAGAATTAATGTCTCTAATAAAAGAATTTGGAAATAATAATCTAAACAACATATTAAAAATAAAAGACATTGCTATTCTTTTTTTTCCATCAAATCTATTTATTCTGAAAGTTTTTACAAAATCAAATTCACCTGATAACATTATTCTAAATAATCTTCCTAAATCTTCAGGAGGCATTTGACCATCTCCATCAATTAAAGCTATAGCATCACCTTTTGCTACTTTTAGTCCTGATATTGCATCCCATCCCATCATCCCTTTTTTTTCTAAAATAACTGGAACTAAATTTTTATTGTTTTTTGAGAGCTCCCTCACAATTGATGGTGTTTTATCTACAATAGATTTTTTATAGTTAGCTACTAGAATAATTTCATATTGTTTGTTTAGTTTTTTTATAACATTTTCAACTAAATCAACAAATTCAATAATTTTTTCTTCAGATTTGTAACATAAAATCACTACTGAGAGTTTATTAAATTTGTTCATATAAATAGATATTAATACACTTTTATAGTAAAGTATAAAAAAAAATAATTATGAGATTTAATAAAATTATAATTCCATATTTTATTTTTTTTATTGCCATTATTATGACTATTTTTAATTCTGGCTATGAAGTTCACTTTAGTAACCTAGATGGTAAATATCTCATAAAATCGATAGAGTTTTATGAATTTGGTGAGTGGTCATTTTTTAAAAGAGGCCCAATTTACACACTACTCATATCAATTGGATTTTATTTATTTGGAGTAAATTTTGAAATTGCAATTTGGATATCACTTATATTTTATATTGGCTCAATAATTTTATTATACTTTATATCTAAAGATATTTTCAATGAATGGGTGGGATTATTTTCGTCATTGTATGCGCTTCTTTCAATACCATTATTTAAAGCTTCTTTTGATATTGATCCAGGTTCTATAATGAGTTTTTTTGTTTTATTTTCAATTTTTCTATATTTACAATATTTAAAAAAACAAAATTATTTAAATTTATTTTTCTCATCATTTTTTCTTGGCATAGCAATGTTGACAAAGGAGGCAGCTTTATTTTTTATTATTTACCCTATTGTTTTATCAATATTTATCAAAGAATATAAAAAATATAAAAAAATTTTTTTTGAATTATTTTATTTTTATATAATTTTTTTTATAACTTTATTACCCTGGCTAATTTTTATATTTTTAAATGATAAAAATCCAATTTTGATATTTGGGGAATTCTTACCATCTGGTGGTGCAAATATTGGGCTATATACAAATGATGGTTTTATTAATTTTGTCTATATGGTTATTTTTAAAGGTATACCAAAAACTATTTATACACTTTTTAAATACGAACCTTTTTTTATACTTGCTATTTTAGGTGTAATACTATCGTTCTATAAATTAATTATAGGTGAAAAAGAGCATAAAACTTATATTGCTTTGATCGTTGTAACTCTACCTGTATTTGCAGCATATGGAATCTATTTAGATGGTTATAGACAATTAATATCGCAATTATTAATATTATATATATCGATTGGATATATTAGCTATTTTTTTATTAAATTAAATTATGTTTATATAATATTAGGAGTAATATTAATATCAATATCTATCGTAACTACATACATAATTAATTTTGATAAGTTAAAAAATTATAATATCAAAAATATAATTAACGAAAGAATAACGGGTAAATTAGGTATAGAGATTAATTCTACAGGTAGAATGAATAATGAAATTTTAGTTTTATCTAAATGGATTAATAATAATATTTCTTTTGATAATACAAGCTTACTGGTAGGCGGTGTTTATGATGATACGATTAAATATTTAACAAAACTAAAATACGATTATCAAGATAACACACCAAAATTTTATGAGTTAGAATATTTAATTAATAATAATATTACGATAGACGATAAAATTTTTGAAATTACTTCTTTAAAAACCTTCAAATCATCTCAAAAAAGATACAGGCAATTTTTTGTATTATTTGAAAAAGATGTAAAGAAATTTATAAATCATTTAATCAAAACTAAAAATAATCATTTATTCATTTTTGCATCAAAAAAAACACAGGATAAGGTAATCTTTCCAAAACTATTGAATTTAATTAATAGACATTCACAATATAGTTATAATTTAAATGGTATTTCTGTGATTTCTAAATTTAATAACATAGATTTAAAAATAGAAATAGAGAAAGATGTTTTTGCAAATGGAACATTGTATTCAGAAAATTTAAATTGGTTAGACACTGTTGATAATTTAAGCTGGTTATCATCAGAATATGAAAAGGAATTCGAGGATACAAAAGAATACTTACAAAAATATAATATTTATTTGGATTAAATATTTACAGACATAACTTATATTTTTTTGACAATAATTTTGCAATTTCTAAGTCAAATTTTGAGTTAATATCAATTGAACGGTATTCAGGAATTTCTATAAAAAAACTCTTAGAGCCAATCTGCTCTCTTTTTTGAATTAAAGTACTACATCTAGATGTAATAATATTAGATCTATAATATGCAGCAGCAAATTTCTGTCTATTTTCAATTTCTAAAGATTTTTTTTTATCAAAATAGTTTTTTATAATCCCAGTTTTTTTATCGACCTGCAAGGCTTTATGAGGTGAAAGGGATGATCTATAACCAACCATCGATGAAGTTGCCGTCTTGTTTTCAATCAATATTTTGATTGATTTATCAATATCATCTTTTAATTGGAAGGGTGATGTAGCTTGCAGTCTAGTAACAATATCAGGTTGATAATTTTCATTTACTTTCAACCAATTAAGAGCGTGAAGTAAATAATCTTTCTCTAAAGAATTGTCTTTGCTAATACTCTTTGGTCTTAAAAATGGTACTTCAGCACCATATTTTTTACACAAATTTTGATATTTAACACTATCCGTAGAAATTAATATTCTATCTACGTATTTTGATAATTTTGCTTGTTTGAGTATCCAGTAAAAAAGAGGTTTTCCATTAAAAGTGGAAATATTTTTATTTTTTATAGACTTTGATCCTGACCTTAGTCCAATTACTGCCAATACTTTGTATTTCACTCTAAATCTTTTATCTTTATTGCTTGATCTTCTGATAATTCTACTTTTGTTTTCTTATTAATGATATTTTCAACCTGATCAGCATATAAGCAATCTAAATCTAGTTCCTCTGGATTTGGAATTTTTAATATTATATTTTCTCTACTTATTGTCTCTCCAGCTTCAATGGTGGATTTTGAAACAATAATTTGTTCCATTTTTTTCATTGCTTTATTTTCGGATGAAATTCTTTGTTTTATACCATCTCCGAGTGATAATCTTGCGCGTTCAAGATCTCTGACAATATGAAAAAGCCCTAGAGGCTCAAGTGAAAATGATTGATCAGTTCCTTTCCAAGCTCGATTTAAAGTAAAGTGTTTTTCAAAGATTCTTGCACCCATATAGTAGGCTCCTATTACAGAAGAAACGCCTGTATCATGTGATGAAAAACCAATGACAGTATTTTTGAATTCATTTTTAAGTGTTTTTATAACCTTTAAATTTAAGTCTTCATAATTAGCAGGATATTTTGAAACACATTGCATTATGCAAATATTTGAATGATATTTGCTAATCAAATCGAAAGATTTTTTTATATCAGATAAATTTGAACCGCCAGTACTTATTAAAATGGGCTTATTTAATTCTCCAATTTTTTTTAATAAGTTATAATTTTTTAAATTTGAAGATGAGATCTTGTAAATTGGTATATCAATCTTTTCTAAAAACTCAACACTGTTTTCATCAAATGGTGTCGCAAAAAAAATTAAATCTAAAGTGTCTGCATATACTTTTAATTCTTGATATTGCTCTAAATTGAATTCAAGTTTAAGTCTATGCTCACCATAGGTTTTTCCATAAGCATTTTCACTATTATAATTCCAGTTTAACATTGACTTGGTATATAGATTTAAATTATCTCTTTTCTGAAGCTTTACAGCATCTGCTCCATTCTCTTTTGCTTTTAAAAACATCTCCTTACAAATAGATAAATCACCCATGTGATTATGCCCAATTTCAGCAATTACAAAGTTTCTGGAATTATCATCTATAATTTTATTACCTAAAATTAATCGTCTCATTATTTTCTAATAATTTCTTTCAATTTCGTAGTAGGAAGTCCTTTTTTATCTCTTTCAATACCATATATTTCTTCAACTCTTACTCTGTCATTAAAAAATGGAGTTGAGGCTTCTATTATTTTACAATCAGTTATAGCCTCTTCCTGATGAACTGATCCAGGTGGAAAATGAAAAACATCACCTTTTTTTAAAATTTTCTCTTTTAGTTTATTATTACCTGAATCGTATCTTACTAATAATTTTCCAGATATTACAAAACCACACTCATTTTTTTTTCTGTGATATTGCAAACCTCCCTTTTTTCCTTTCTTTAACTCTAAGAGTTTTAAAGTTAATTTTTTTGGAATTAATACTAATAAATCCTCTTTACCCCAATTTCTTTTTCCCATATTTTTTATTTTTGGAAAAATAGCTTTAGTTTTTTTATTTACCATGCTGTCCACCCTCCATCTATTACAATATTAGAACCTGTTATATAACTAGATTCATCACTTAAAAGATAATATATGGCACCATTAAATTCATTTTTATTTGCCAACCTGCCTAAAGGTACATTATTTGAGTATTTTTTTATAAATGATTTATTTTGATTATCATAAATACCACCTAAACTTATTGAATTTACTCTTAAATTTTCTTTACCCCAATAGGTGGAAAGATATCTAGTTAAATTTATAAGTGCTGATTTTGTTATTGAATAATCAATTGGTTTAAAATATTTTTTTTCCTTAGTTTCATAAATTTTATGATTTGGTGAGACTAAACCATATATAGAATTTAATATTATAATTGATCCTTTTTTATTCTTTGCCATATAACTCCCAAATATTTGACAAACTAATAGAGTTCCATGAACATTAACTTTAAATGATTTATCTAATTTATCTAATGAATAATTTTCTATTGAGTTATCTTCTTTGACATTAATTTTAGGGTTATATGCTGCGCAATGTAATAAGCCATAAGGATTTCCAATATTTTTTTTAATTTTTTTTAGACAGTTTTTAACAGACGTTTTTGAGGTTATATCACATTGAATAAAGTAAAATAATTCGTTTTTAAAATTACTTTTTTTTTTATCTATACCTACAACAATAGCATTTTGTTCACACAAATATTTTGTAAATTCTTTTCCTAATAGACCCTCACAACCTGTTACAATGATGATTTTACCATTTAAGTTTTTTTTCATATTTTTTATAAATAAATTGTATATTAATAATAATAATATTCAATATTAAGATAAATGGAACTAGATCAATATGTAAAAATGAAAGAGGTTGAAAAAACTCATTGGTGGTTCTGTGGTAGGAGAAAAATAGTGCGAGATTTAATTTTAAAATATTCTTATAAATCAGAAAAGATATTAGAAGTTGGATCAGGAACTGGTGGAAATTTACAGATGCTTGCAAAGATTGGAAATGTTAAAAGTTTTGAAATGAATAATAAAGCTCTTGAGCTTTCTAAACAAAATTTAAATAAAAAAATTATAGTTAAATATGGAAGTTGTCCAGACGAGATACCCTACCTAAATGAGAAATTTGACATAATTTGTTTATTAGATGTTTTAGAGCATATTGAAGATCATAAGACCACATTAAATATCTTGAAAAAGATGATGAGCAGAGATGGAATAATGATTTTGACAGTTCCAGCATATAAATGGTTATGGAGCAAACATGATGAATTAAATCATCATTTTAGAAGATATACCAAAAAGGAACTAAATAAATTATTCGATGATAAATACTTAATTTTAAAAAGCAGTTATTTTAATTTTTTTCTATTTCCTATTGCATTATTATCAAGATTAATTGACAAAATTAGAAAGAGATCTAGTCAAAATTTTCTAAATCTACCAAACTTATTTATAAATAAAATTTTGTTTAAAATATTTAAATACGAGAGTAAATTGTTGAGAATATTTAATTTACCTTTTGGATTATCAATATTAATTGTAGTAAAAAATAATTAGAAAAGTTAATTAATTGAAAATGACTAATATTTATATATTTATGAAGTTTATTTGTTTTTTTTATGAAAGATAATAATTTTTTAATTGATAATTATATAGCTACTAATCATTGGGCAACTTGTAGGAATAATTTCAATAGTGTGCTAAATGTATTTAATTATTATGGATTTGCATTTAAAGATTACTCGGAAAGTCAGACAGATGCAGATTTATATGTACATTTGTTTAATGAAAATGGAGAAAAAATTTGCTCAAAACAAGAATTTTTAAAAACCGGCCATAGTTTGCATATTGAGATTAATAGCATAATGAAAAATTTTCAAGGAATAGTCTCAACTCAATTAGTTCCAAAAGGTAAGATGAAAAGATTATCAAATAAAATTAGACTTCCAATAGCTACAAGTTATTTCATGATGTATAAAAGAAATGAAGTTTTTTGTGATTTTAGTCATGAACTTTTTCCAATTAAACTTGAATATAATAATAAAGTATTAGAATGGATGACTATTTTATATTTTTCAAAAAATTTAAATCCAGGATTTGTAATAATGAATAGCTTATTTAATCCAAAGATAAAGAAAAGTGATGAAGTTATAATTGAGTTAAAAGATATAAATAATAAAAATACTATATTATCTAAAAAAATTAATTTAAATGGTATGGGTTCAAAACTAATAAAGTTATCTGAATTAATTGATACAGAAAATCTAATTAAGAATAATGAAACAAAATCTTTGACTGCAATTGTTAGAGGGAAAAATATTGAACAACCAATGAGTGTACATTTGCACAATAGTGGTGATTTTAACATACATCACTTTTAATATGAAACATTTGTTCTTAGATCATGAGCCTAGAAATGTTTTTCCAGTATTTAAAAATTGTGAAAACAAATTGAGTTATATTTTAAGAGGTTCAGACATTTCAAATTTTATTCAGACATCTAAATATATTTTAAAAAGGGTAATAAAAGGTAAGGAAAAAAATGAATCAAATAAATTTTTCTTAAGATTATTAAATGATTCAATTTTAGGAATTAAAATTAATTTTCGTGGTTATTTTCTTAATAACGAAGGAGAAATACTTTGTGAAATTAAGAATATTGCATCTGTGAGATATGGTGAGGGATTTGATATATCTATTAATAAAATATTAAAAAAAAATAAAATTGAAATGCAAAATGGACAATTTCTTTTGATTGCCGACAGAGGAATTAAACTATCTCCTCAAAGTTATACGACTGGAACAATAGCAGCAATGTATATTACTGAAAGTAGTTTTACTTGTTATAGAAATGGGATTTTTGCTCGACCCGTTAATGATTTTAACCACCATGTTCCTAAAGGTTTCAGATGTATTGTTCCTCAAATCTATGTAAATGAAGATGTCGAAACTTCTGCAGTGTTTATGAATTTTTCATCTGATCCAAATTATTCAAAAAAAGCTTCGCCAAAAATGACTTTATTAAATCATAAAAACGAAAGATTAGAAGGTACGTATAAGACGCTTCAGCCTTTTGGAAGTTATGAGCAAAGTTTAACAGAAACATTCGGTAAAGATGTAAAAGAATTTTTAATGCCTGGAAAAGGATATGGTACTTTAATTGCTGAACAAACCGATGTTACTTTAAGTTCAATTCATTTAATTAGAAATCATAAGCAAAATACATTAGGCATAGAACATACGCGCCCAACACACATGTACGTCATATAAATGTATGCAAATAAATTTAATATACTCTTTCCAATAGAATCTACAGGAAGAGAATTAGAATACAAATGTATTTTAAGTTCTAAACTTGCAGAACTAGGTCATGATTGTTTTGTAGGTGAAAAATCTGAAATTTATAAATTAATAGATTTATTAGAACCTATTGTTTATTTTGATAAAGGATATCATAAAGGTATTTCTGAAAAAATTTATAACAATTTAAAAAAAAAAGATGCAATCATTTTAAACCTAGATGAAGAAGGAGCAGTTGATTATGAAGATAATAGAGCTCTTTTAAGTCGATATCCAGAGAAACTATTAAAATTTGTTGATTTATTATTTTTATGGGGTTCTGGTCAATTAGAAATATTAAAAAAAAATTATTCCTCTTTTGATGAAAGAAAATTTTTAGTTTCAGGTCATCCAAGATTCCAATTATTA
>MDTG01177095.1_pt1 | contig 10456 bp, 6 predicted proteins | sample 811421 | NCBI WGS metagenome assembly MDTG01 (sample SAMN05326645, study PRJNA326480) | marine metagenome | isolation source: seawater | place: Pacific Ocean: South East | collected 2011
ATTTGAATATATGCCAGCTAATCTAAAAATTTGAAGCGGATAATTTTTTTTATTCGATAAACTTTTCCAGTTTTTTTCTGCTTCTAGTCTACTTATCCCATTATCTGAAGTAGGTTGGGTAACGCTATCTTCGTTAACCCAATCTCCTTTATGATCCCCATAAACACTAGTTGCTGATAAATATGTAATCCATTTACAATTTATTATTTTTTTTAGATTTGTATCTAGGTAATTTGCTACAATATCTTTACCATCAATAGGTGGAATAGAAACTAAAATGTAATCTGCTTCCTCTATTTTTTTTTCAATAGAGTTATCAAACTTGTCTTCAGTAAATTGGTATGAATTTATTTTAATATTATTAAACTCTATTTGATGAGTTTCCTGTCTAGAAGTAACATTTAAATCAAAGTCTTTTTTTTCGTTAATTAACTTGTTAATGAAACTCTCTGCGACTTGGCCAAAACCAAAGCAAAAAACTTTGATTTTACTCATTACCCAGCTTTCTTTACCTGAGATTTAGAGCTTATTGGGTATTCTAATTTATCTAACATTTCTATTGGGCAAACTTGTTTAAAATTTTTAAGCTCTTTGTCAAAATTCTCTAATATTCTTTTTGCCTTTTTAGAATTGGTTTTATTTTGAAATTCTTTGATACTCTCTTTTAAAAATCCTTTCCAATGTTCTGTTTCTACCATTTGCCATATGATTGAAGCAGGATTAGCAAAATTTTCAAAATCATTTTTTTCGTCATATACGAAAGCCATTCCTCCAGTCATACCTGCCCCGAAATTATCTCCTACTGGACCTAAAATTATTGCTGTTCCTCCGGTCATATATTCACATCCATGGGCTCCACATCCTTCGACTACTGAAAAGCTTCCAGAATTTCTTACAGCAAATCTTTCTCCAGCTTGTCCTGATGCGTATAGCGTTCCTGACGTTGCTCCATACAATACAGTATTTCCAATTATTGTGTTTTGATCAGAAATTAATTTACTTTTTAAAGACGGCTTTACAATTATTTTTCCACCTGACAAACCTTTTCCAACGTAGTCGTTACAATCACCTTCGACTGTTAAGCTTACGCCTTTTGTTAAAAACGCGCCAAGAGATTGTCCGGCAGAACCAACTAATTTAATATTTATTATATCATCGTTTAATTTGTTATTGCCGAACTTTTTATAAACATGATGTGATAGTCTTGTTCCAACTGATCTTAGAGTATTTTCAATTTCATACTCAAAGTTATTCATTTCAGAAGTTTTAATTTTATCTTTAATATCAGTCCAGATTTTTTCATCTAAAGTTTCTGGAACTTTATTGATATGATTGTTCTTGCAATATCTTAGATTTTCACCAGGATCCGCTTGAACTAATAATGGATTTAAATCTAAGTCGTCTAAATTTGATGCACCCTTGTTCACTTGAGATAACAAATCTGTACGTCCAATAATCTCGCTGATTGACTTAAAACCTAAAGATGCTAAGATTTCTCTTACTTCAGTCGCAACGAATTTGAATAAATTTACAACTTTTTCTGGTGTACCTGTAAACTTTTCTCTAAGCGAAGTATCTTGACTACAAACGCCTACTGGACAAGTGTTGGAATGACATTGTCTAACCATAATACATCCCATTGCTACTAAAGAAGAAGTTCCCATACCATACTCTTCGGCACCCATCATTGCAGCTATGACTACGTCTCTTCCTGTTTTAAGTCCTCCGTCTGTTCTAAGAGTAACGTTGTGTCTAAGATTATTTAAAGTCAGAATCTGATTTGCTTCCGTTAAACCCATTTCCCAAGGAATTCCGGCATACTTAATACTTGTTTGTGGGCTTGCTCCAGTTCCTCCTGAATGTCCAGAGATCAAAATAATATCTGCTTTGGCCTTAGCAACTCCTGCTGCTATTGTTCCGATCCCTGTCGAAGCTACAAGCTTAACTCCTACTCTTGCCTTAGGATTAATTTGTTTAAGATCGTATATTAGTTGTGCTAAATCCTCAATTGAGTAAATATCATGATGAGGAGGAGGCGAAATCAACGTTACACCGGGAGTAGAATGCCTTAGTCTAGCAATTTCTGTTGTTACTTTAAAACCTGGTAACTGTCCTCCCTCCCCAGGTTTTGCCCCTTGTGCAATCTTTATTTCAATTTCGTTAGCATTATTAAGGTAGTCAACTGTAACTCCGAACCTAGCTGAAGCTATTTGTTTAACTCTTGAATTTGCACTATCACCGTTGGGAAGAATTTTAAATCTTTTAGCATCTTCGCCTCCCTCACCGCTACATGATGCGCCTTTAATTCTGTTCATACCAGTTGCAAGAGTTTCATGTGCTTCAGCAGAGAGAGCTCCATGAGACATGCTTCCGCTTCCAAATCTTTTTAAAATATTTTCTATTGGTTCAACTGCTTCAACATTTATTGGCTTTTTTAATTTTTTGAATTCTAATAAATCTCTTAGATTAATTGGTGGTAAATTGTGTATTCCTAGCGAATATTTTTTATATTGTTCATATGATCCGCTTCCTACCGCGCTTTGTAAAAGGTGAATTAACCTACCTTGATATTGATGATCCTCTCCGCTTTTTCTGTATCTATAAAGTCCTCCAATTGGTAATGTAAAAACGTTTTTTGCATTGAACTTCTTATGTAATTCTTTAATTTTTTTTTCAATACCAAATACCCCTATTCCAGAAATTCTTGAGGACATTCCTGGAAAGTAATCAGAAACAATTGCTCTACTCAGTCCTACGGCTTCAAAATTACAGCCCCCTCTGTAAGAACTTATTACAGAGATACCCATCTTAGACATTATTTTGAGTAAACCTGCATCAATTGATTTTTTAAACTTTGATACGCAACTTTCAAAATCAGATTTACCAAATAATTTTTTTTCATATCTTTGGTAAATACTATCAATTGCTAAATAAGGATTAACTGTGGTTGCTCCAACTCCAATTAAGATTGCAAAGGCGTGAGTATCCAATGCGTCTGAGCACTCAACGTTTAAAGAACAGAAGCCTCTTAAGCCAAGTTTTACTAAATGAGAATGGACCGCACCAACTATTAGTATACTCGGTATACTAGCTTTATTATTTGAAATATTTTTATCAGACAATATTAAACATGTGCTTCCTTCTCTTACAGATGTCTCAGCTTCCTCTCTAATCATCTCAATTCTATCTTTTAAAGAAGAAGAAATATCAAAGGTGCAATCTATTTCTTTAGTTTTTTTTGAAAAAAATTTTTTAAATTTTTTGAATTGTGAATTAGAAAGAATAGGACTGTCTAAAACATAAATGTTCTCCTCAGTTAAATTATCAAAATCTAAAATATTACCAAGATTTCCAAATCTAGTTTTTAAACTCATAACTTTATTTTCTCTTAATGAGTCTATTGGAGGATTTGTAACCTGACTAAAATTTTGTCTAAAATAATGTGAAACGGGTCTTAAATGGCTTGATAAGACTGCAACCGGAGTGTCGTCCCCCATTGAACCTGAAGCTTCTTTACCTTCCTCAGCCATGGGATGGAGAATGAGTTCTAAATCCTCAATGCTTAATCCAGATAAGTATTGTCTCTTCCTTAATTCTTCTCCTGTATATAATGGTTTTTCATCTTCATTAAAAATCTTTTTTCCAAGATCAATAATTTGTTTATTATATTTTTTGTAATCTTTTGCTAAAAGATCTTTTATTGCTTTATCCTTGAATAATTTTCCTTTTTTTAAATCAATAGCAATAATTTGACCAGGACCAAGTTTTCCTTTTTCAATAATTTTTTCTTCAGGAATTTTTATCATTCCAGTTTCTGAGCCTGCAAAAAATAAATCATCTGAAGTAATTGTGTACCTTAGTGGCCTTAATCCATTTCTATCTGAAGATGCTAAAACCCATTTAGCATCAGTAGCACAAATAGCAGCCGGTCCATCCCAAGGTTCTATTGTGCTATTTAAAAAATTGAATAAATCTTGATGATTTTTAGGAACAGTTTTGCTTCTTTTGGACCAAGCATCAGGGATCATCATTAATTTTATCAAAGGGGCAAGTTTTCCTGAATGAACCAATAATTCAAAAACATTATCCAAAGCACCTGAGTCTGAAGAACTTCTAATCACAGGTTTTAAGTCTTTTACGTTTTTAAACAGTGAGCTAGACATGTCTTGCTCATGAATTTTCATCCAATTAATATTCCCTTTTAATGTATTAATTTCTCCATTATGAGCGAGTGTCCTAAATGGTTGAGCTAAGTCCCAGCTTGGAAAGGTGTTTGTTGAATATCTTTGGTGAAATACCGCAAATCTTGAAGTAAGTTTTTTATCATTTAGATCAGGGTAAAACTCTGAAAGCATTTCAGCTAGGAACATTCCTTTATAAACTATAGACCTAGAGCTAAAGGAACATATATAAAATTCTTTTAATTGGCTTTCTCTTGCAATCTTTTCAATTTTTTTTCTTGTTTCAAACAAATCTCTTTCCAAATCATTTGTTTCCAAATTTTCATTTTTTTTAAACATCACTTGGGCTATTTCAGGTCTGCTTTGATCAGCTGTTTTACCTAAAACGCTTGGATTAATTGGGACTTGCCTCCAACCGTATATATAATAATTTCCATCTAACAAAGCTGACTCGATTATCTCTCTACATTTTTCTTGTTCAGAATAATCTGTCCTTGGTAAAAAAACCATACCAACACAGATTCTTTTTTCATCATCTGGAGTATGCCCTGTTGCTAAAATTTTTTCTTTAAAAAATTCTGGTGCAATCTCAATTTGTATTCCTGCGCCGTCTCCGGATTTTCCATCTGCATCCACAGCACCTCGATGCCATATAGCTTTTAACGCCTCTATTCCATAGTCAACCACTTTTCTTGATTTTTTTCCATTAGTTGAGGCGATTAATCCAACTCCACAAGCATCATGTTCCATTTCTGAATTATAATTATGGGTCTTTTCCAAAAGTAGCTTATTTTTTTTATATATATCCATTTAAGCAGCTTCCTCAGATTTATTTTTATTTAATTTTAGTTGTAAAAAATTTTCTATTTGAGAGGCTGCATCTCTTCCATCTCTGATTGCCCACACAACTAATGAAGCTCCTCTAACAATATCTCCAGCTGCAAACACACCATCTAAATTTGTTTGCATTGAATTTAAATCAATTTTAATTGTGCCCCATTGTGAAATAGCCAACTCTTTTGCATCGAATAGCTTAGGTAAATTTTCAGGATCAAAACCGAGAGATTTAATTACTAAATCTGCTTTAATTTTATACTCTGATCCTATTTCGATTTCCGGTCTTCTTCTTCCAGACGAGTCGGGTTCGCCAAGTTTCATTTTATTAACTTCGACTGACTCTACAGTAGTGTTTCCAATAAATCTTTTTGGACTAGTAAGCCAAACAAATTCTACGCCTTCTTCGATTGCATTACCTACTTCTCGAGCAGATCCAGGCATATTTTCTCTATCTCTTCTATATAAACATTTAACCGAATTTGCTTTTTGTCTTATAGATGTTCTTACACAATCCATAGCTGTATCACCGCCACCTATAACAACAACATCTTTTCCTTCTGCATTTAAAGTCCCATCATCAAATAATTCGACTTTATCACCTAAACCTTTTCTATTTGAAGCTGTGAGAAACTCCATAGCAGGAAAAATATTTTTCAATTCATGTCCTGGAATATTAATTTCTCTAGCTTTGTAAACTCCTGTTGCTATTAGGATAGCATCGTGTTTTTCCCTTAATTCATATAATGTTTTATCTTTACCAACCTCAAAGTTTTGAACGAATTTAATACCACTTGCTTTTAAAAGCTCGGTCCTTCTCTCTACGACAAACTTCTCAAGTTTAAAGTTCGGTATTCCATAGATTAACAGTCCACCAGGTCTATCATATCTATCGTATATTGTTACTTGATATCCGGATTTTCTCAATTCCTCAGCGCAAGCCATACCTGCCGGACCAGCTCCAATTATCCCTACTGTTTGTTTAAGTTCTCTTTTTACTTTTATTGGTTTAACCCATCCCTTTTCCCAGGCAGTGTCATTTATGTATTTTTCTACAGATCCAATTGTAACTGTTCCGTGACCTGATTGTTCAATCACGCAATTGCCTTCGCAAAGCCTGTCTTGAGGACAGATCCTTCCACAAACCTCTGGCATATTATTAGTGCTTTGAGAGAGTTCGTAAGCCTCTTTTAGCCTACCTTCAGCTGTAAGCTTTAACCAATCTGGAATATTATTACTTAAAGGACAGTGTATTTGACAAAAAGGTACTCCGCACTGTGAACACCTACTTGATTGCTCTTTAGCTTTTTCTGTAATAAATTCGTTGTAAATTTCGTTAAAGTCATCTTTTCTTTTAGATGTACTCCTTTTTTCAGGAGTTTCCTGTTTAACGTCTACAAACTGCAACATCTTTTTTTTCATAAGATTGTCAAAATAGTTAAAAATTCTATTAATTAATAGAAAATAAATGTCAATAATAGTTACCTATAATTAAATTTTCCTTTATTTTTAGTACTATTTTGTGCATACCTGATATGCATTTTAGAATGACATTAAAAAAACACCCTTACAATTTAATTTTAATCCAATGATTGAAGTGCTGATTCTATCAATTGTCCAAGGTGTTACTGAGTTTTTGCCTATTAGTTCATCATCACATTTAATCATAATTTCTGATTACATAAGCTTTCAAAAACAAAGTCTTTCGATTGATGTAAGTTTACACATTGGCTCTTTCTTGGCGGTTATCACTTACTTTTATAAAGATATTTTTCATTTTATAGAAAATAAAGAATTATTATTAAAAATATTAATTTCCTCAATACCTGTTATTTCAATAGGTTTTTTTTTAGTACAAACAAATCTTATTCAAGAATTAAGAAATATTAAAGTAATAGGTTGGATGACATTAATTTTTGGAATTTTATTATACTTTAGTGATAAATTTAAGTTACGAAATAATATTGAACAAAATTTTGATCTTAAGTCTGCGATTGTAATTGGTGTGTTCCAGATTCTTTCGTTAATACCTGGTGTTAGTAGATCAGGTATCACAATAAGTGCTGCAAGAATATTGTGTTTTGAAAGATATGACTCAGCAAAAATATCTTTCTTACTATCTGTTCCTACTTTAGGTGCCGTTTCTATATTTGGATTAAAAAATATTATTTTTTCAAGTAATTTAAATTTTTCAATTCTAAATATAATAGCAATAGTTCTCTCTTTCTTTTTTTCATTTATTACTATTAAATACTTTTTAAAATTTATCAAAAAATTCAGTCTAAAGCTTTTTGTTATATATAGAGTTGTTTTAGGATTAGTTATACTTTTTTTTGCTTATTTATAATATTATTGTAAAAGCAATTAGAATTATTAAAACTATAATAAAGAATACTATTACAGATTTTTGTAATGAAATCTTATTTAAAAAGTTCATTATCAACTTTTATAATTTATAATATAATTTTCAACAAAATAATGGTGCGCCTGCTAGGATTTGAACCCAGAACCTCCTGGTCCGTAGCCAAGCGCTCTATCCAGTTGAGCTACAGGCGCTTATTTAGTCTCTATTATATTATTAACATTGAAGAAATCAGATTTTTAATTAATAATAAGTAATGCTCGTTCAAAAAATTAATATTTTTTCAAAAAAAAATCTAATTAATCTCCTAATAGCTTTTATACCAATAAGTTACATGCTTGGCAATCTTGCAATAAATCTCAACAATGTATTATTGACAATAGCCGTTTTTTCATTTTACAGAAGTGAAGTCATAAAGATTGAATACAATATCATTGATAAAGTAATTTTTATTTTTTTTACATATATTTTGGTAAACGGAATTTTCAACAATTTTTTTAATTATAATTTTCCGGAATCTCCAGAACAAAACTTAATAATAAAAAAATCTTTTTTATATTTAAAATATTTATTTTTATATTTGTCTATGAGATTTTTAGTTTCGAAAGAATTAATAAATTTTAAAAATTTATTTTTATATTTTGGTATTTGTGCCCTCTTTGTCAGCGTAGACGTAATTATTCAATATTTTATCGGAGTTGATCTCTTCGGATTCGAAGCTGATGGGAGACGAATGGGTGGTCCTTTTGGGGATGAACTAATTGCAGGATCTTTTTTGCAAAGATTTTTTATTTTTATAATATTTTTTTTTCTTTTATTTCATAAATTTAAAAGTAAAATTTCTTTTAACATTATTATATCTTTAATTTTATTATTAGTTTCTTTCGGAATATTTTTTGCTGGTAACAGAATTCCTCAAATTTTATTTATAATTATGATTAGTTTTTTATTTATTTTTCAAAAGAATTTAAGAAAAACTTTTTCTGTTTTATTTATTATCTTTACAATATCATTTGTTTATTTTTACAAAAATAATTTAAATTATAAACCTCATTACGGAGAGTTTATAACGAACACTTCGCAAATTGTTGACTACTTTAAATCAAAAGTCAAAGGTGAAGAGATAGTTGCTAAAAGTAGATATACAAAAGAGTTTGAAAACGGGTTTTTAACGTGGAAAAAAAATAAGCTTTTCGGAGGAGGCATAAGAGGTTTTTATTGGCATTGTTCTTCGATCAAAGTTATCTACACAATCCAAGATAATAAAAAAAGGTCTTTTGGTGGAGAAAGTTGTAATACCCATCCGCATAATTATTATATAGAAAGTTTATCTGAAACAGGAATAATAGGTTTTTTATTGATTCTATGTTTGTTTGGTTTGATAATAAAAAGTTCTTTAAATTTTTTTATGAAGAATACTGATTATTATAATAAATCTTTATTTCTTCCTTTTTTTCTAATTTTTTTAGTGGAAATTTTTCCTTTTAAAACTACAGGAAGTTTATATACCACTACAAATTCAACTTTTCTTTTCTTTATAATTGCATTTATAGTAAGTTTTATTGATACAAATAAAGTAAAATTAAATGAGCGATAACAATATTTATATAACTTCAGCCACTAGAACAGCTATAGGCACCGTTGGAAAATCTCTTAAAAATATTTCAGAGGTTGAACTTGGATCGACTGTGATTTCAGAAGTAATAAAAAAATCAGGACTAGAAAAAAAAGAAATTGACGAAATAGTCTTTGGTCAAGTTTTAACTGGAGGAAGAGGTCAAAATCCAGCAAGACAAGCATCAATGCGTTCCGGTATACCTAAAGAGACCCCTGCTTATATAGTCAATCAAGTATGTGGTTCAGGTTTAAGATCTATTGTTTCCGGTTTCCAAAGTATAAAATCTAATGATACAAATATTATCATTGCAGGTGGACAAGAAAGCATGTCTTTAGCTCCGCATGCAATTCATTTAAGAGATGGAAAAAAGTTAGGTAATACTGAAATAATTGATACAATGATAAAAGATGGTTTATGGGATGCTTTTCATGGATACCATATGGGCATTACTGCAGAAAATGTAGCCGAGAAATTCCAAGTTACAAGAGATGAACAAGATAAGTTTTCTTTTAATTCTCAAGAAAAAGCTCTTAAAGCACAAAAAGAAAATAAATTTAAGGAAGAAATCACAAACATAAAAATTAAATCGAAAAAAGCTGAAATCAACTTTAATAAAGATGAGCACCCTAGAGAAGGTATAAATTTAGAATCTCTTTCAAGATTAAAACCAGTATTTAAAAAAGACGGAACTGTTACAGCTGGGAATGCATCAGGTATTAATGATGGAGCAGCTGCAGTAATATTAATGAAAGGTAAGGAAGCAGAGAAAAGAGGTTTAAATAAATTAGTCTCTATTAAATCTTGGGCAAGTTGTGGTGTTGATCCGGCGTTAATGGGGACAGGCCCAATTCCTTCAGCCAAGAAAGCCTTAGACATAGCAGGATGGTCAATAAAAGATGTAGATTTATTTGAAATAAATGAAGCATTTGCTGCTCAGAGCATAGCAGTCCTTAAAACACTTTCTATTCCGACAGAAAAAGTAAATGTTAACGGAGGGGCAATAGCTCTTGGTCATCCAATCGGTGCATCCGGAACAAGAATACTTGTAACTCTTATACATGAGATGATTAAAAGAGATGTTAATAAAGGTTTAGCAACTCTTTGTATCGGTGGTGGTATGGGAATTGCTATGTGTATAGAAAGATAATTTTTAATAAACAGTATAATAATTTTCTTTGCTAATGATTATCATTAAAAGTAATTTCCTCATTTTTTTTTGATAATGATTTTCACTATTAAACATACCTGTTGATCTCAATGAAATTTAATCTAGGCTGTAATTATGAAAACTTACAGTTGTAAAAAATGCGGTTTAACAATACCAGTAACATGCTCTCAATGTGACAGGGTTGTTGATATTAAAATTGTAGGCGAAGGTTGTTTGGTAAAAGAGAACAAGTGTTTAGATTGCACAACAGTTCCCATTATTAAAGATGTTTGCCTTGAACAAACTGCTTAGAA
>MDTG01212579.1_pt1 | contig 10456 bp, 5 predicted proteins | sample 811421 | NCBI WGS metagenome assembly MDTG01 (sample SAMN05326645, study PRJNA326480) | marine metagenome | isolation source: seawater | place: Pacific Ocean: South East | collected 2011
ATATTGAATACATCTGGATGTGCCTTTTCTATTTCATCTAACAAAACTACTGCGTAAGGTTTTCTTCTAATCTTTTCAGTAAGCTGACCACCATCTTCATAACCAACGTACCCTGGAGGAGCACCGATTAATCTAGAAATTGCAAATTTCTCCATGTATTCACTCATATCTATTCTAATTAAAGAATCGTCAGAGTCAAATAATTCTCGAGCCAATACTTTTGCTAATTGTGTTTTACCAACACCCGTTTGTCCTAAGAATATAAAAGAACCAATAGGTTTGTTAGGATCTTTTAACCCAACTCTATTTCGTTGTATTGCTTTCACAACTTTAGAAACAGCTTCGTCCTGGCCAATTACCTTTCCTTTTATCATTTGAGGCAATTCACCCAATCTATGACTTTCAGCTTCGGCAACTCTATTGACAGGAATCCCTGTCATCATAGAAACAACTTCCGCTACATTATCTTCACTAACTAGCTCTCTATTTAATTTAGAATCATCTTCCCATTGTTTTTGAGCAGAATGTAAGGCAGCTTCAATATTTTTTTCATCATCACGTAATTTTGCTGCTTCTTCATATTTTTGACCATTAACAGCATTTGTTTTACGATCTCTAATAACGGTTAATTGTTTTTCTAATTCCAATACCTGTTCAGGAACCACAATACTAGTAATATGGATTCTAGATCCTGCTTCGTCTAAAGCATCAATAGCTTTGTCTGGCAAATACCTGTCGGTCATGTATCTATTTGTTAATTTTACACAAGCTTCAATTGCTTGATCAGTATAATTAACATGATGATGAGCTTCATATTTTTCTTTAATATTGTATAAAATTTGTATGGTTTCTTCAATGCTGGTAGGATTTACAATGATCTTTTGAAAACGTCTTTCTAAAGCCCCGTCTTTTTCGATATTTGTTCTGTATTCATCTAAAGTTGTAGCACCAATACATTGAATTTCACCCCTTGCTAGGGCTGGCTTCAGCATGTTAGAAGCATCTAAAGACCCAGTTGCACCGCCGGCACCAACAATGGTGTGAATTTCGTCAATGAATAAAATGATGTCTTCATTTTTCTCCAACTCATTCATTAGCGCTTTCATGCGTTCTTCAAACTGACCTCTATATTTTGTGCCTGCAACTAAACTTGCAAGATCTAAAGAAACAATTCTTTTATCAAAAAGAATACGAGATACTTTTCTGTTTACAATTCGCAATGCAAGTCCTTCAGCAATGGCAGATTTACCAACACCAGGTTCTCCAATTAACATTGGGTTATTTTTCTTACGTCTACTCAAAATTTGAGAAACACGTTCTATTTCTTTATGACGACCAACAACAGGATCTAATTTCCCAGTTTCGGCTAAAAAAGTTAAGTCTCTACCAAAATTATCTAATACAGGTGTTTTAGATTTCTTAGTGGGTTTTCCTTTTTGAGATTGATCATAAGGGTTGGGTTTCTCTGAAGCAAATTCATTATCATCAGAGGGTGTTTCTGAAATTGGGCTAATGGGCAAATCATCATCAGTAGAATCTGTATGCAATTCTTTATACAAAGCTTTTGCTTGATCGTAATCTACATCGTATTTATTTAATAATTTTGTTGATGGATCATTTTCGTTTCTTAAGATACAGAGTAGCAAATGAGCTGTGTCTATAGCGTCACTTTGATATAATTTAGCTTCTAAAAATGTTGTTTTTAATGCTTTTTCTGCTTGTCTGGTTAGGTGAAGGCTCTTTTTCTTGTTTCCATCAAGAATACTTGGAGCTGCGGGGTTTAATTGCTCTAGCTTTCTACGCACTAATTCTAAGTCTATTTCAAACGTTACTAGAATTTCAATTGCTTTTCCGTCTCCTTTTCTAATCAAGCCAAGCAATAAGTGTTCAGTTCCTATAAAATCATGGCCTAATCTTAGGGCTTCCTCTTTACTGAAAGTTATCACATCTCTTACTTTGGGTGAAAAATTATCGTCCATATTTTAGGTTTTCTATTTGTAAATTTAATTCTTTTTTATATAAGAAAGCGCAAAAAGAATGCCATCCATGATAAACTGTCATTTTGACCCTAAAAACACAGTCAGAAAGGCTTGTAAATCAAGGGGGTAAATCAACTGAAAAATTTATCAATAAATGTTAATAACTATAGGCTTTTAGGACGCTATTATGTTGCTTAAAAATAGGAATTATACTATCTTGCTTGTTATTAAAAAATCAGTAAAAAATAAACAATAAACTTAAGGTATGGCAGAGGGAGAAAAGTTGATTCCTATTAACATTGAAGAGCAGATGAAATCTGCATACATTGATTATTCAATGTCCGTAATTGTTTCCAGAGCATTGCCCGATGTAAGAGATGGTTTAAAGCCGGTTCACAGAAGAGTTTTATACGGAATGCATGAACTAGGTATTAAAGCCACAGGTTCTTACAAGAAATCAGCTAGAATAGTTGGTGAGGTTTTAGGAAAGTATCACCCACACGGAGATACGTCTGTCTATGATTCTATGGTTCGTATGGCTCAAAACTGGAGCGTTCGTTATATGATGGTAGATGGTCAAGGAAATTTTGGTTCTGTTGATGGAGATAGTCCGGCAGCAATGCGTTATACAGAAGTTAGAATGCAAAAAATATCTGAAGATATGTTGTCAGATATTGATAAGGAAACAGTAGATCATAGATTAAACTTTGATGACACTCTCTACGAACCAACTGTGTTGCCCACAAGAATACCAAATCTTTTAGTAAATGGAGCTTCAGGTATTGCTGTTGGTATGGCAACTAATATGGCACCTCACAACTTAACTGAAGTTGTGAATGGAACCTTAGCTTATATCAAAAATAGAGATATTGAGATAGACGAGTTAATGCAGCATGTAAAGGCACCAGACTTTCCAACAGGAGGTATTATCTATGGATACGATGGTGTAAAAGATGCTTTTCACACTGGAAGAGGACGTATAGTTATGCGTGCAAAAGCAGTAATTGAAGAAGTGAAAGGACGTGAATGTATTATAGTTACTGAAATTCCTTATCAGGTTAACAAAGCAGAGATGATTAAGAAAACTGCTGAATTGGTTAACGATAAAAAGTTAGAAGGAATTTCTAATATTAGAGATGAGTCTGACAGAAATGGAATGCGAATTGTATATGTCTTAAAAAGAGATGCAATTCCTAATATTGTTTTAAATAAATTATACAAATATACGGGGCTTCAAACATCATTTAGTGTTAATAATATTGCACTTGTAAATGGTCGTCCAGAGCAATTAAACCTAAAGCAATTAATTCATTATTTTGTTGAACACAGGCATGAAGTAGTTGTAAGAAGAACAAAATACGAATTAAAGAAAGCAGAGGCAAGAGCTCATATTTTAGAAGGATTAATTATTGCCTCAGATAATATTGATGAGGTGATTAAAATCATTAGAGCCTCTAATAATGCTGATGCCGCTCGTGATAGCTTAATTGCAAGATTTGAATTATCTGAAATTCAAGCCAAAGCAATTGTTGAAATGCGTTTGCGTCAATTAACCGGTCTAGAACAAGACAAGTTAAGAGCAGAGTTTGATGAAATTATGAAAACCATTATTGATTTGAAAGATATCCTAGACAATGAGCCTAGACGCTATCAAATCATAACCGATGAATTAATTGCTGTTAGAGATAAGTATGGTGATGATCGTCGTTCAGTAATTGAATACGCTGGTGGAGACATGAGCATTGAAGACATGATTCCAGACACTAAGGTTGTGGTTACCATTTCTAATGCAGGATATTTGAAAAGAACAAATCTAGACGAATACAAAGTTCAAAATAGAGGAGGTCGAGGACAAAAAGGAGTGGCTACTAGAAATGAAGATTTCTTAGAACATTTGTTTGTTGGAACAAACCACCAATACATGTTGTTCTTTACCCAGAAAGGTAAAGTTTTTTGGATGCGTGTGTACGAAATTCCAGAAGGAGGTAAAAACTCTAAAGGAAGAGCAATGCAAAACCTAATTAATATAGAGCAAGACGATAAGGTTAAAGCATTTTTAGTTACTCAAGATTTAAAAGACGAAGAATATATTAACAACCATTATGTAATAATGGCAACTAAGAAAGGACAGGTAAAGAAAACTTCTTTAGAACAATATTCTAGACCTAGAACAAATGGTATTAACGCAATTACTATTCGTGAAGGTGATGAGTTGTTAGAAGCTAAATTAACATCAGGAGATAGCCAAGTAATGTTGGCGTTAAAATCTGGTAAATCTATTCGTTTTGAGGAAGCTAAAACAAGACCAATGGGAAGAACAGCATCTGGTGTGAGAGGAATTACTCTTGCTCATGAAAACGATGAGGTAATAGGTATGGTTGCTGTAAATGATATGGAGAGCAACATTCTTGTAGTTTCTGAAAGAGGGTACGGAAAACGATCTAAATTAGAAGATTATAGAATTACAAATAGAGGTGGTAAAGGTGTTAAAACATTAAACATTTCAGAAAAAACAGGTAATTTAGTAGCCATTAAAAATGTAGATGATTCTAATGATTTAATGATTATTAATAAGTCAGGAATAACCATTAGAATGGCTGTAGAAGATTTACGTGTGATGGGAAGAGCTACACAAGGAGTTAAGCTAATTAATATTAAAGACTCAGATAGTATTGCCGCTGTGGCCAAGGTAATGCATGAAGAAGAAGATGAAGAAGAGATAATAGAAGAGACTTTTGAAGAAGGTGAAAACACCTCTGAAACTGAGAATAATACAAACGAGAACCAAGAATAACTATTATAGAATTAAATTTAACTTAAGATGAAAACTAAGGTATTTGCACTAGTATTGGGATTGATAACTATTTCCACTTTTGCACAAAAAAACGAATTAAAAACAGCAGATAAAGCTATAAAAATTGAAGATTATTCTGCAGCAATGACGGCCATTACAGCCGCCGAATCTTTACTTTCTAAGATGGATGATAAATCTAAAGCAAAGTTTTACTTTTTAAAAGCACAGGCTTATTTTGGAAAGAAAGATTATCAAATAGCCACTAATACTTTTGAAAAGTTATTCAGTTTAGAAGATCAAATAGGGAAAAAAAGGTATACAGAATTAGCCAGAACTATTCAAAGTAAAATGGTACAAGAAGTATATCAACAAGCAAGTGACCAGTATGCAGCTAAAGATTATAAAAATGCATCTGATAGCTTTTACTTAACCTATGTTTTAAGTCCATTAGATACCATTTTTATTTACAATGCAGCAGTAAGTTCTAGTATGGCATTAGATTACGACAATTCTTTGAAGTATTATAAAGAGTTAAAAGATAAAGGATATACAGGCATTACAACTTTATATTTTGCAACAAGTAAAGATTCTGGTTTAAAAGAAAATCTTGAAACTAAAGGAAATAGAGATCTTCAAGTTAAGTTAGGTCTTTATAAAGATCCTGTAAATGAGCAAACCGAATCAAAAACAGGTGATATTATCAAAAACGTTGCTTACATCTTAAAAACACAGGGGAAGACAGAAGAAGCAATAAAGGCAGTTGAAGAAGCAAGAGAAATCTATCCAAAAGATATTAATTTAATTTTAACTCAAGCAGATATTTACTTCCAATTGAAAGACATGAACAAGTACGGAGAGTTAATGGAGCTAGCAATTAGCATAGATCCTACAAATTCTAAGTTATTTTTTAATCTAGGAGTAATAAGTTTTGATCAGGGTAAAATTGAGGAGGCTAAAAAGAATTATGAAAAAGCGATTGAGTTAAAAGAAGATTATGGAGATGCTTATCTAAATTTAGCAGTAGTAATCATGAATCAAGAAAAAGCTATAGTAGACGAAATGAATCAGAACTTATCTGACTTTGATAAGTATGATGAGCTACTAGAAAAGCAAAGAGGTGTTCATAGAGAAGCATTGCCATATTTAGAAAAAGCAGATAAATACAGCAGAAGTATCAATACAGTTCAGTTTTTGATGAATATTTATCAAACCTTAGAGATGGATGAAGAAGCGACGAAGTTTACCGATTTGTACAAAGAAATGAGAGATTAATAATTTATCTATACTATCTATTTGATAGAACATAAAAAAAGCCAACGTATATACGTTGGCTTTTTTTTATATAATTTTTTTGATAACTCTCAATTTATGAGTGTGCAATTTGGTATCTACGTTATAAATACCACTATGGTCTAATGTATCAATTCTAACCTTGCCATGTGCATGAATAATATTGTAATTGTCCATAATAATTCCAACATGAGTTATGATGCCTTCATCGTTGTCAAAAAATGCCAAATCACCAGGTTCTGCTTCTTCAATAAAACTTAAAACCTCACCTTGTGTTGCTTGGTCTTTAGCATCTCTAAGAAGAGAGTAGCCGCAGAGTTTATAAACCAATTGTGTAAAACCAGAGCAATCTATGCCAAAAGGAGTTTTTCCTCCCCATAAATATGGAGTGTTTAAAAATTGAAATGCTTTTTGAATGATTTCTTTTTTAGCTAACTTTTCTGAATAGATACTGCCATCGTAATAAAAATCTTGTGCGCCAATTGTAAAATGCTGATCTTTATAAAAAGGAAGTCTAGACCCTATAGCAATTGTACTTAAATGATTTTTTTTAGTGGTTACGAAATCTATAATTTCAGAAGAATAATGATGTTTAGAATCGGATAATTTATCAAAAGTTTCTTCGTTTATTTCTAGATATTGCTTGTTATCTATATATCCCTCATAACCATCAAAACTCAATTGTATTTTACTCCACTTTTTTTGTTTTTCAAGCACTTTAAAGTCTTCTCCAAAAAGAACCTGTGAGACCATTTCTGACGCATCACTAGCTTCTAAACGAAGAGGAACTATACTTAAATTACAAATGCCGTAGCGCATATTTTATTAATTTTAAAGAGTTTCAATAACCATTGCACTAGCGCCACCACCACCATTACAGATTCCTGCAACACCAATTTTAGCCTTATGCTGTTTTAAAATAGAGGTAAGAGCAATAATAATTCTGGCTCCTGAAACACCTAAAGGATGTCCCAAAGATACAGCGCCACCGTTTACATTTACACGGTCATTTTCTAATCCTAGTATTTTCATATTAGCCAATCCTACTACTGCAAAAGCCTCGTTTAATTCGAAATAATCTACCTCATTCATAGAAATTCCAGCCTTTTCTAAAGCTTTTGGAATTGCTTTGGCAGGAGCAGTTGTAAACCACTTTGGCTCTTGAGCTGCATCTGCATAGCTTCTAATTTTAGCAATAGGTGTATGTTGTAATTCTGTTGCTTTTTCAGAAGACATTAAAATTAAAGCTGCCGCACCATCGTTAATAGTTGAGGCATTAGCAGCGGTTACGGTTCCTTCTTTTGAAAAAGCAGCACGTAAAGCAGGTACTTTTTCCATCTTTACATTTTTAAACTCTTCATCTTCAGTCATTATAATAGATGCTCCTCTTCGTTGAGGTATTTCTACAGGAATAATCTCATCAGAAAATTTACCTGCACTCCATGCTTCCGCAGATCTTTGGTAAGATTGTATCGCGTAAGCATCTTGATCTTCTCTAGAGAAACCATATTTAACAGCACAAGCATCAGCACAAACTCCCATGGCATTCTTATCATATGCATCTACTAGTCCGTCTTTTTGCATTCCATCTTCAAGTGTTGTTGGTCCAAATTTGGTTCCCTGTCTTCCATGAAGATAGTGAGGAATAGAACTCATGTTCTCCATACCCCCAGCAACTACAATGTCTGCATCTCCTAAAGCAATTGATTGAGCTGCTAACATCACAGATTTCATTCCAGAAGCACAAACTTTATTAATTGTTGTACAAGGCACAGTGTCTGAGATACCAGCAAAGATAGCAGCCTGTCTTGCAGGGGCTTGTCCTAAACCAGCCGAAACTACATTCCCCATAAAAACTTCATCTACTAAGTTTGGATCTAGTTTAATTTTTTCTAGTGCACCTTTAATTGCGATGGCCCCTAATTTTGGAGCTGGGATGCTTGAAAGACTTCCCATAAAGCTACCAATAGGGGTTCTGGCAACGGCTACAATTACAACATCTCTAGTATTCATTTTTTTTAATTTTTAATCTTAATTTGTATCACAAAATTAACTATTTTAAATCAAATTTGTCAGGAAACTATCCTTTCAATTTTTGACGTCCATTTTTTTAAGTTAAGTTTGTGTTCACAAGATAAATATATGAGTAAAACTGTCAACAAATTATACAAGCATAACGCTACTATTTATAAGGTTATTCTTTTTTTAATTACAGCAGTTGCTATTGTGTATCTTTTTCCAAAAGGAGGTCAATTTAAATATGAATTTACCAAAGGAAAACCATGGCAATATGATAACTTATATGCTCCTTTCGATTTTGCAATAGATAAGTCTGAAGAAGAAATCACAGAAGAGATTAAGGATATTGAAGTAGCTGCTAAATTATATTTTCAATTCAATAAAGAAATAGTAGCTGAAGTAAAAGATGCTTATCAATTAAGAATTTCCTTTCTTCAGGAAAATGATTCATTAGGAAAAAATGATTTAGAATCTGTTATTTTGATTGGTAATTCTATCATAGAATCGGTTTATAATAATGGATTTATAGAAGCAACAAGCCAGGGAATTGTTTCTGATATAAATAGTATTATTACCTTAAAGGTAGATAATCAAGTACAAGATATTATTTACAACAACTTATTATCTTCTAAAGATGTTTTTGAACTTATTAAAAAGAGTTTAGGAGAGCAGCCGTATAATTATTCTCAAAATATTAATTTATCAATTCTTTCTGAAATTATAAAACCAAATGTATCTTATGATAATGAATTTACACAAAAAGTAATTGAAGAATCTATAAATGAAATTTCTCTAAGTAGAGGAAAGGTATCTTATGGGGAGTTAATTATTTTAAAAGGTGATATTGTTGAGGGAAAAAAAATGGATATTTTGTATTCATTAAAAGGTCAATCAGAATCTAAACTTTGGACCAATGCTAACTATTATTGGATTGTTTTAGGCTATACAATATTAGTGTCTTTAGCACTTTTAATGTTATTATTATTCTTACATAAGTATCGAAAAGAAATTTTTGAGAATAACACCAAAGTAACCTTTATATTTTTCAATGTCAGTTTCATGATTTTGATTCAAACACTTGTTATTAAATACAATTCAGAGTATTTATATGTTGTACCGTTAAGTATTTTACCAATCATTTTAAAAGCTTTTTTTGATGCAAGATTAGGTTTATTTACTCATGTACTAACAGTGTTACTTCTAGGTTTTATAGTACCAGATAGTTTTGAGTTTATTTATCTTCATATTATTGCTGGCATTGTTACTATTTTAACAGTTTCAGAATTGCATAAACGAGCAAATCTATTTATTTCTATTGGCCAAATAACCCTTATTTATATGATTACTTATTTGGCATTTTCTATCATTAAAGAAGGAAATGCATCTCAAATTAATTGGGAGTATTTGATGATGTTTGGTGCCAATGGTTTGCTATCTTTTCTGTCATTATTCTTTATTTATGCCTACGAGAAAATATTTGGATTGGTGTCAGATGTTACCTTATTAGAACTTTCTAGCACCAATACGAAACTTTTAAAGGAGTTAAATGAAAAAGCACCGGGTACGTTTCAGCATTCTATGCAGGTTGCTAATTTAGCAGAGGCTGCAGCTAACGAAATTGGAGCAAATTCTATGCTTGTAAGAACAGGTGCATTATATCATGATATTGGAAAAATATTAAATCCAATGTATTTTATAGAAAACCAGTCTACAGGTGTAAACCCCCATAATGATTTATCACCCTCAGACAGTGCTAAAATAATTACAGACCATGTTATTAAAGGGATAGAGCTTGCAAAACAATATAGCCTTCCAGATAGAATTATAGATTTTATTAGAACCCATCATGGAACAAGTTTGGTGTATTATTTTTATGTTAAAGAACAGGAGCAAAGTCCAGAAGAAGAGGTAGATATAAGCAAATTTCAGTACAAAGGCCCCATTCCTTTCTCAAGAGAAACCGCTATTTTAATGATATGTGATGCAGCTGAGGCAGCTTCAAAAAGTTTACAACAGCCTTCAGCTCAATCTATAGACGATTTAATTAATAAGATTGTAGAAAAGCAAAAATTAGACAATCAGTTTATCAATTCAGATATTACATTTAGTGAGATAGAAAAAATTAAAAAAGTGATTAAGAGAAAATTAATGAACATCTATCATGTACGTGTAGAATACCCTGATTAATTTTATTGCAAAAAGCATAAAAAACCTTGCAATATTGTAATACGTATGTTACATTTGCACTCGCAATTTTTATGCTAACATTGTTAGTTTTTCGGAGAGTTGCCAGAGTGGTTAATGGAGCAGTTTGCTAAACTGTCGACGGGTAACTGTCGCGTGGGTTCGAATCCCACACTCTCCGCAATAATTG
>MDTG01222094.1_pt1 | contig 10456 bp, 9 predicted proteins | sample 811421 | NCBI WGS metagenome assembly MDTG01 (sample SAMN05326645, study PRJNA326480) | marine metagenome | isolation source: seawater | place: Pacific Ocean: South East | collected 2011
ATGAACATTAAAACAAATACTACCTTTGTTGAAAAAGCTAGAAAAGGAGTAATGGAATTTTTGCTAGCAAATCATCCTCTTGATTGTCCTGTTTGTGATCAGGGTGGAGAGTGTGATCTTCAAGATCAATCAATGTATTACGGAGTGGATAAATCTAGATTTGTGGAAAACAAAAGACAAGTAAAAGAAAAATACATGGGTCCTTTAATTAAAACACAAATGACGAGATGTATTCACTGTACAAGGTGTGTAAGATTTGCGAATGAAGTTGCAGGCGTTCCTGAAATTGGAGCAATTGGCCGAGGGGAAAATATGGAAATTACAACCTATTTAGAGAAAGCAATGGAGTCTGAACTTTCTGCAAACGTTATAGACTTATGTCCGGTAGGAGCTCTTACGTCAAAACCTTACGCTTTTGAAGCAAGACCTTGGGAACTTAAAAAGACTGAGAGTATAGATGTTATGGACGCGGTCGGGTCAAATATAAGAGTAGATACATACAATTGGGAAGTAAAAAGAATTCTTCCTAGACTTAATAATGATATTAACGAGGAATGGATCTCAGATAAAACGAGATATTCATGCGATGGATTGTTAAAACAAAGACTTGATATACCGTATGTTAAAAAAAACGGTAAGCTTCAAAAATCTACTTGGGACGAAGCTATTGAAATTTTAGTCAGCAAAATTAAATCGGTTAATGCTGATGAAATAGGTGGTCATATCGGAGATATGATTAACTTAGAAAATGGTTTAGGTTTTAAAAAATTATTTTCTTTGTTAAAAAGCAACAACTTAGAATTTAGAGAACGTAAATATTATATTAATTCTTCTGAAAAAAGTAATTATATATTCAATTCTTCAATAAAGGGCATTGAGGAGTCAGATTTAATTCTTCTGGTTGGAACTAATCCAAGACATGAAGCTACTATGCTTAATGCAAGAATACGAAAAGTTTTTGCGAAAAGACGTATCCCCATTTATTCTATTGGTGATCCAGGAGACTTAACTTATGAATATAAAAATATTGGTAATACTACTGATGATATAAAAAGAGTTTTAAAGGGTGGAGAAGAATTCTCAAAAAAATTATTATTATCAAAAAAACCTGTAATTATAATAGGAGAGTCTGCTTTAGAATTAAAGAGTGGCCAATATATTCTTGAGGAATTTAAAAATTTACTAAAAAAAAATGATTTTATTAAAAAAGAATGGAATGCTTTTAATTTCCTACCACAAAATGCATCAACAGTAGGTTTAATAGATCTAAAAATTTTATCGAAAGAGAATGAGGAAAAATTTACTTTCTTTGACAAATTAAACAAAAATCAATTTAAAATATTATATCTTCTAGGATCTGACAATTTAGAAATTAAAAAAAATAATGAGTTTATTGTTTATCAAGGCAGTCATGGAGACAGAGGAGCTGAAATTGCTGATTTAGTACTTCCAAGCGCAGCATTTACTGAACAAAATGGTTTATATGAAAATTTAGAAGGAAGAGTGCAAGAGTGTAAAAAAGCCTCTTACCCTGTGGGGGAAGCATTAGAAGATTGGAAAATTTTCAATTTAATTTTAAAAAAACTTGAAAAAAGTGAGAGCTTGCAAAATTTTGAAACGTTAAGAAAAGAAGTTTTAAGTCTAATTCCAAACTTTACTAAAATAAATCAGCTACCAAGTTTTAAAGATTTCAAAATAAAAGACTGCTCTCATAATTTTATGAGTGAAAATGTTCATATAAAAGAGTTGGATTATTTTTATACTAACTCGATTTCCAGATCTTCTAAAACTATGAGTGAGTGTAGACAGATCAAACAGACCTTTAAAAAAACAGGAACAAATTAAACATGATGAATTATTTTCTAATTTTAGGCCAAGAGATCTATAAAATTTTATTTTTACTTATTCCAATTCTTGTATCTGTCGCAATGATAGTTTGGTTGGATAGAAGAGTTTGGGGTTTAGTTCAAAAAAGACGGGGACCTAACGTTGTAGGACCATTCGGACTTTTTCAAACATTAGCTGATGCTTTGAAATACATTTTTAAAGAAATCATCATTCCCGCAAGTGCAAATAAAGTAGTTTTTATTCTGGCACCTATTGTAACAATGACTTTAGCTCTAGTTGCATGGGCCGTTATTCCAATGAGTGAAAATTTAGTATTATCAGATATCAATGTTGGTATTTTGTATTTATTTGCTGTCTCATCTCTTGGTGTTTATGGGATAATAATGGGGGGTTGGGCTTCTAATTCCAAATATCCTTTCCTAGGCGCCATTCGGTCTGCTGCACAAATGGTTTCATATGAAGTCTCAATTGGAATAATTATAATCAATGTTCTTTTATGTGTTGGATCTTTAAATCTGAATGACATTGTCATCGCTCAAAAAAATGTATGGTATGTAATTCCTCTATTTCCAATGTTTGTTATTTTTTTTATCTCTGCACTTGCGGAAACAAATAGACCACCTTTTGATCTTCCGGAAGCTGAAGCAGAATTAGTAGCTGGTTATCAAACTGAATATTCAGGTATGATGTATGCAATGTTTTGGTTAGGAGAATATGCAAATATTTTACTAATGTGTGCGATGGGTTCTATACTTTTTCTTGGAGGATGGCTACCAATAATGGATATATATCCTCTGAATATAATTCCCGCACCAATATGGATGATTTCAAAAATTTTATTTTTATTTTTATTATTTGCATTAATTAAAGCTATTGTTCCAAGGTATAGATACGACCAGTTAATGAGGTTAGGGTGGAAAATATTTTTACCTTTTTCACTAATTTATCTTGTGATTACAGCAAGTTATTTGTTTTATTTTGACAAGTTACCAAAGGGGAACTTTTAATGGATTTTAGTAGATTTTTAAAAACCGTGTTTTTAGTAGAATTCATTTCTGGATTATACATGGCCATAAAAGAATTATTTAGAAAATCAAAAACTATTAACTATCCTTTTGAAAAGGGTCATATAAGTCCACGTATGAGAGGTGAGCACGCGCTTAGAAGATATCCTAACGGTGAAGAAAGATGTATCGCTTGTAAGCTGTGTGAAGCTGTTTGTCCTGCACAGGCTATCACCATAGAGTCAAGTGAGAGATCTGACGGTAGTAGAAAAACAACTAGATATGACATTGATATGCTTAAATGTATTTATTGCGGTTTATGCCAAGAGTCATGCCCTGTAGATGCTATCGTGCAAGGACCAAATTTTGAATTTGCAACAGAAACAAGAGAAGAACTATATTATAACAAAGAAAAACTTTTAGAGAACGGCGATCGTTGGGAGTCTGTTTTAGCTAAAAATATTAAATTGGATAAGCCTTATAGATAGATGATTATCCATACAATTTTTTTTTATTTTTTTTCGGTGATTGCTATTTTTTCATCTTTAATGGTTATTACATCAAGAAGTACAATTAATTCAGTTTTCTTTTTAATATTAGATTTTATTTCAGTAGGTTGTTTGTTCATTATGGTTGGAGCTGAATTTTTAGGAATGATACTATTAATTGTTTACGTTGGAGCTGTAGCAGTTTTATTTCTATTTGTAGTTATGATGTTAAATGTTGCTGAACAAAAGCAATCGTGGTTCATTGGCAGGAAATCAACTCATATTCCAACTGGTTTAACAGTTAGTGTTTTAATATTATTAGAGCTTTTAGTGGTGGTTGGGGGATGGAAGTATAAAGAAGATTTAATGTCTAGCAGTACATTAATTGTATCAGACATTTCAAACACTCATCAATTAGGTTTAGTAATGTACACTGACTATATTTTATATTTTCAATTAGCAGGTATAGTACTACTTTTATCAATGATTGGGGCTATACTTCTTACTTTTAGAGAAAGAACGGGAGTTAAAAAACAAAGTTATATCAATCAAATTTCAAGAACGCCATCAACTGCAGTTGAACTTAAAGAAGTAAAATCCTTTCAAGGAGTTAAAATAGATGATTGAGATTGGTTTAGGACATTATCTATCACTTGGAGCCATAATTTTTTTCTTGGGAGTAATAGGAATTTTTTTGAATAGAAAAAATGTAATTGTAATATTAATGTCAATAGAATTAATTCTTTTAGCGGTTAATATAAATTTGATTTCATTTTCAATTTTTTCGGGTGACATATTAGGTCAGATTTTCACAATGCTGATTTTAACAGTAGCCGCTGCCGAAGCTGCAATTGGTCTTGCCATAATTGTAGTTTATTACAGAAATAGAGGATCTATCAGAGTGGAAGATATTCACGGCATGAAAGGTTAAATGGAGTACGCAATTTTATTCTTACCATTGTTAGGAGCGTTAATTGGATATTTTGGTAGATCTTTAACAAAACTATTTTCAGAAATAACGACTAGTTTATTTGTTTCCGTGTCTGCAATTTTATCAATTATGGTTTTTTGGAACGGCATCCATAGCGACGTATATGGAAATTATAAAATTTTTGAATGGGTGACTTCAGGTAGCTTTACAGCTAATTGGTCTATTAAAATTGATCCATTGAGTTCAGTAATGCTCGTAGTCGTAACTTTTGTATCTGCGTTGGTTCATATTTATTCAATTGGTTACATGAGTCATGATCCTCATAAACCAAGATTTATGTCTTATTTGTCTTTATTTACTTTTTCAATGCTTACTCTTGTTGTTTCAGATAATTTCTTACAACTATTTTTTGGTTGGGAGGGCGTTGGTTTATGCTCTTATTTACTAATAGGTTTTTGGTTTAAAAAAGAAACAGCTAATGATGCAGCCATAAAAGCTTTTATTGTAAATAGAGTAGGAGACTTTGGATTGGCAATAGCAATATTCTTAATTTTTTTCTTTTTTGGAACAATTAATTATGATGAAGTATTTCAAAATACCAACTTGTATGCTGAAAAAAAATTAGTTTTTTTTGGATTTGAACCAAATTTAATTACATTAATTTGTGTATTTTTATTTATTGGCGCAATGGGAAAATCTGCGCAATTTTTTCTCCATACTTGGTTACCAGACGCCATGGAAGGTCCCACACCTGTTTCAGCTTTAATTCACGCAGCTACAATGGTTACCGCAGGAGTTTTTCTTGTAGTAAGATGTTCGCCAATGTTCGAATATTCTCAAGTCGCATTAAACTTGGTGACTATTATTGGAATGGTAACAGCAGTATTCGCAGCCTCTGTTGCACTAGTTCAAAATGATATAAAAAAAATAATCGCCTATTCAACTTGTAGTCAATTAGGGTATATGTTTTTTGCTGCAGGAGTTGGAGCGTATCACGTAGCGATGTTTCACTTATTTACGCACGCTTTTTTTAAAGCTTTACTTTTTCTAGGTGCTGGATCAGTAATTCACGCATTTAAAGATGAACAAGATATTAGAAATATGGGAGGAATTTACAAAAAATTACCTTTGACTTATGCTTTTATGTTGATAGGCACTTTAGCTTTAACTGGGTTTCCTCTTCTTTCAGGTTTTTTTTCTAAAGATGCAATAATTGAGTTTGCGTATCTTAAAAATTCTAATTTAGGAAATTATGCAGCAACTATTGGTATACTAACCGCTTTTTTAACTTCAATTTACTCCTGGAGACTTCTTTTTAAAACATTTCATGGATCTTATAATAATAAGATAATTCCAATTAAAAACACACATGAGTCACCGAGTGTTATGCTGGTTCCACTATTTTTTTTGAGTATCGGTGCAATTTTTTCCGGGTATTTTTTTAAAGATATATTTATAGGGCATCATAGTTCTGATTTTTGGCAAACATCAATTTTTTTTCTAGACGAAATCAAGCATGACGGAATACCCATTTGGTTTTTGCTAATTACCCCAATTTTAGTTTTAGTATCAATCCCTATTTCATTTTATTATTTTTTAATAAATCCAAAACCTGTTGAAAATTTCAAAAATACAAATGCTCCTTTATATAATTTTCTTTTAAATAAATGGTATATTGATGAAATTTATAATAAAATTTTTGTTGACCCAGCTAAAAAAATTGGATCTTTTTTTTGGAAAAAGGGTGATATAGGAATAATTGATAAGTTTGGTCCAGATGGTATTTCAAAATTAATAAAGATTATCTCCAATAAAGCAGGTCGTTTACAAACAGGTTTTATTTATGATTATGCTTTCGTAATGTTATTAGGATTGTCAATATTATTAACTTATTTAATCTTAAAATAAAATGAACTTTCCAATATTATCTACTTTAATTTTTTTACCTTTACTGAGTTCACTATTTATTTTTTTATCAAAAGACAAATCCCACAACTATGGTCCAATTTATATATCTTTATTTAGTAGTGTAGCTACCTTCCTTTTGTCCTTGTTTCTTTGGTACTCCTTAGACATAAAAAATGCAGATTTTCAATTTGTTGAAGAAAAATCTTGGATTAATAATTTTATAAAATTTAAATTAGGAGTTGATGGTATATCTATTTTATTTATTGTTTTGACAACGTTCATCACACCGATTTGTATAATTTCCTGCGTTAACAGTGTTAAGACGAGAGTAAAAGAATTTTTAATTGCAATTTTAATTCTAGAAACTTTTATGATTGGTGTATTTTGTTCTTTGGATCTAGTAATTTTTTATTTATTTTTTGAAGCCGGCTTAATTCCAATGTTCTTGATTATAGGTGTTTGGGGAGGCCCAAGAAGAGTTTATTCCGCGTTTAAATTTTTTCTATTCACACTATTAGGCTCTGTTTTAATGCTAATAGCTATAATAATTATTTATTGGCTGACCGGCACAACTGACATAACGCAAATCTATGAAATAACTATTCCAAGTGAGTATCAAAATATTTTGTGGTTAGCATTTTTAAGCTCTTTTGCAGTAAAAATGCCTATGTGGCCAGTGCATACTTGGCTTCCCGATGCTCACGTTGAGGCACCAACAGCTGGATCAGTTATTTTAGCTGCAATCTTATTAAAAATGGCTGGTTATGGTTTTTTAAGATTCTCAATACCAATGTTTCCAATTGCTTCTGAGTATTTTACTCCATTAATTTATACGCTAAGCATAATAGCGATTATCTATACTTCTTTAATTGCCTTGATGCAGGAAGACATGAAAAAATTGATTGCATATTCATCTGTGGCCCATATGGGTTATGTAACTCTAGGAATTTTTACTTTAACTAAACAAGGAATTGAAGGTAGCATTTATCAAATGATCAGTCATGGTCTAATATCTGCAGCATTATTTTTATGTGTTGGTGTTGTGTATGACAGGCTTCATTCAAGAATGATAAGTACGTATGGTGGATTAGTTAACTATTTACCTAAATATTCGTTTTTATTTTTGATATTTGCTCTTGCAGCTCTCGGATTGCCTGGTACTTCTGGATTTCTAGGGGAATTTTTAGTGTTAACTGGAACGTTTCAAAAAAGTTATTTAGCAGCAATGTTAGCAACGTTTGGCGTTATTCTTGGTGCAGCATATATGTTGTGGTTGACAAAAAGAGTAATTTTTGGCGCAGTTAATAACTCCGAAATTAAAAATTTAAACGATATAAACATGTCAGAGATTGTAATGTTAGTAACTTTAGCTTTCTTTATTATTTTTTTTGGCTTTTATCCACTACCACTCATGGAAACATTTAGTGTTTCAGTTAATACTTTAATTGACAATCACCAAACAGCATTAAATGCAAATTAGATATGTTATATAATTTAAATATAATGCTTCCAGAGATATTTTTATCTCTCTCTATTTTTACAATACTTATGATAGGTGTTTTTATGAAAAAAAGCTTCAATATAATTTTTAATTTATCATCATTAATAATAATTATTTCAATCGCTATAATTCTTAGCAGTTCTAATAATGAGGTAAAAATATTTTTAGATAGTTTTACAAGAGACGCATTTTCAAATTATTTTAAGATACTAATACTTTTATCAGCTCTTTTTGTTCTTAATTCCTCTAAAAATTTTATTATTCATAATAAACTAGACAAATTTGAATATCCAATAATCATTTTGCTCTCAATTTTAGGAATGTTTTTTATGGTAAGCGCTAATGATTTAATACTTTTCTATCTCGGCCTAGAATTACAGTCATTATCGCTATATATACTAGCCACAATAGATAGAGATAACTTAAGATCAACAGAGTCAGGAATAAAATATTTTGTTTTAAGCGCTTTATCCTCTGGTTTATTACTATATGGTTGTTCACTGTTATATGGTTTTACTGGGTCAACAAATTTTGATTTAATTTCAGACCAGTTAACTAAAAATAACACTGGAGCAGTTTTTGCAATGGTTTTCATATTAGTAGGCCTTGCATTTAAAGTTTCCGCTGTTCCCTTTCATATGTGGACACCCGATGTTTATGAGGGGGCTCCAACCTCTATCACTAGCTATTTTGCTGTCGTGCCTAAAGTTGCAGGATTGGCTTTACTAATAAAATTTATGTTTATACCTTTCTCTAATATTTTACTTGAATGGCAAACAATCATAATTTTTATTTCTATTGCTTCTATGATCTTGGGAGCAGTTGCTGCAATGGTACAAAAAAACCTTAAAAGGCTGCTTGCATATAGTTCAATTGGACATATTGGCTATGCTTTGGCAGGCGTAGCTACTGGAGCTATCTCAGGTTATCAGAGTGCTATTGTATATATATCAATTTATGTAATAATGAATATTGGAGCGTTCTCATGTCTTTATTTATTGAGAAAAGACGGGGAATATAAAGAAAATATTTCTGATTTATCAGGTATTTCAAAAAAACACCCACTTTTAGCAATTTCATTGTTAATAATATTGTTTTCGTTAGCTGGAGTTCCACCTTTAGCGGGGTTCTTTGCAAAATTTTATGTTTTTGTAGCAGTGCTTGAAAATGAAATGTATGCATTAGCGATAATAGGTTTGTTAACTACAGTTATGTCCGCTTTTTATTATCTTAAAATTATCAAAACAATTTATTTTGATGATAATGTTATAACCTTTGACACAGGAAAAAATAGAACTGCACAAATTTCAATTTTTTTAAGTTGTACGATATTACTAACATTTTTCTTATACCCATCAATACTAAATAATTTAGTGACGTCATTATTTCTGAACTAATGAATATAAGACTTAAAAAATTTAAAAAAGTCATAAGTACAAACAACGTTGCTATTAAATTAATAAAAAAAAAAATAAATAAACCAACTCTTATTGTAGCCGAAAATCAATCAAGGGGCCGAGGCAGGGGTAAAAATAAATGGATTTCAAAAAAAGGAAATTTATTTTTTACAATATTCTTTAAATTAGAACAAAATATTAATTTTAGACAATTTGCAATACTTAATGCTTTTTTAATAAAAAATATAATTTCTAAAAGGTATAAAAAAAAGATACAAATTAAGTGGCCTAACGATCTGTTATTTAATAAGCGTAAATTTTGTGGAATTTTGCAAGAAGTAATAAATTTCAATCAATTTAGTTATTTAGTAATTGGTATTGGTTTAAACACCAATATTGCCCCGCAAAACAAAGGCTTCCAATCAACTTGTTTAAAAAATATAATAGGGAAAAAAATTGGTAACCAAAAAATTTTAAAATATATATTAACTGCTTATGAGAAATTTCTGAGAGAAACTTATCGCTTATCATTTTCAGAGCTAAAAAGGAAATATAGATAATTTATATGTACTACATTATTGGAGATATAGGTAATACCTCCACCAGAATTTGTCTTTTAAATAATAAATATGAAATAGTAAAATCAGTTATTTTTGATACAAAAAAAATTTTTATTAAAGGGCATACTATAAATATTTTTAAAAGTTATTTAAAAAAAAAAGTAAAAAGGGAAATTTTATTCTCAAGTGTAGTGCCAGCAGCTTTTAAAAAAATCAAAAATAATCTGAAAGTATTTAAATTAAATGTAATAGAAATTAAAAAACTTAATCTAAAAAAGATGATAAAGATAAATATAAAAAATTTTGGTCAGCTTGGATCTGATAGAATTGTTAATTCAATTGAAGGAAAAAAATTTAAAAATTGCCTCATTGTTGACTTTGGCACAGCGACTACCTTTGATATTGTTAAAAATCGTATTTATGAGGGTGGCGTAATAGCTCCAGGCGTAAAATTGTCCATGAAAAATTTGAGCCAGTCAACAGCTTTACTCCCAATGTTTAACTTAAAAAATAAACAAAGAAGTTACGGCAAAAATACAAAAGATGCATTAAATGCGGGGTTTATCTGGGGTTATGAAGGGTTAATAAATAATATAATAAATAAAATAACTTTAAATTGGAAAATGAATTATAAAATAATTCTCACGGGCGGTTATGCTAAATTTTTTAAGAAAGTAATAAAGAAGAAAACAATAATTGATCAAAATATCACGATAAAGGGAGTTGCAAAAGTTTATAAAGAATTATTATGAGTAAAGAAGAATTAATATTTTGTCCATTAGGAGGATCTGGAGAAATAGGTGGAAATATGAATCTATA
>MDTG01345697.1_pt1 | contig 10456 bp, 9 predicted proteins | sample 811421 | NCBI WGS metagenome assembly MDTG01 (sample SAMN05326645, study PRJNA326480) | marine metagenome | isolation source: seawater | place: Pacific Ocean: South East | collected 2011
GGTCTTTTATAGATGCGCACATTCCGGCACGGGTGTAATCACGGTGCCGTCCTTGAGATGTTGGAGCAGATTGTCGACCGTGAGCGCGCCCATAGCCGCCCGAGTTTCGACCGTGGCGCTGCCTACATGCGGCAAAAGCACGGTATTGGGCAGATCGCGCAGCGCCTGCGGCACCTCCGGTTCAGCTTCAAAGACATCAAGCCCTGCCCAGCCGAGCGCACCGCTTTGCAGTGCCTCAATCAAAGCGGCCTCATCGACGACAGATCCGCGGCTGACATTGATCAACGTGCCATTTGGCCCCAATGCCTCCAAGACCTCGGCATTCACGATTTTATGGGTGGAGGGGCCGCCGGGTGTGATGCAGATGAGCGCGTCGCAGCTGCGTGCCATTTCAGTAAGGTTGTCAAAGTAACGATAGGGCAAATCTTTTTTCGTGCGAGAGTGATAGACAACCGTTGTATCCCAAGGTGCGAGCTTGTCGGCAATGGCCTGGCCAATGCGGCCAAGTCCCAAAATTCCTACGGTCTTTTTGTCCATCGAGCGGGTTAGCGGGGCGTTGCCCTTGGCGCTCCAATCGCCGGATCGGACGTAGGCATCGTCACGTAGCAACTCGCGATAGCAGGCCAGCAGGAGCAAGAGCGCCGTGGTGGCGACCTCTTGGTTCAACACATTTGGCGTATGAGCGACAAGGATATTGCGGCGCACCGCTTTGGTAACGTTAATCGCGTCATAACCGACACCGTACCCACTGATGACTTTGAGATTGCTGAGCGAGGCCATGAGCTCCGGGTTCACGCCATCATGACCATTTGTGATGACATGAGTGATGGCCGTTGGATCAAAATCGTCCATTTGGTGGATCGTGAATGCCGCTTCTAGTCGCTCGTGCATCTGTGGGGTTATGCCCCCGATTTGTAGAAGATGATGGGTCATTCTGCGTTACTTTCTGAGGCTAATGTGGCGGTTTGGCCGGTCAAATGTCGTGCCAAATGGTCATGAACCCGTTTGCGGGTCAAGGCTTCGTTTGCCGCCAAGGCGGCTTCTAATATGTCACTGTGTTGCTGAATATTGTTTGATATGAAGTCAAATTTACGGTCTGCCTTCATCAATTGCTGCCGGAATTGTGCGTAGATGAGGCTGTGCATGGTCTTCAGGGTGGTTGAGCCGCAAGCGGAAATTAAAGTTTGGTGAAACTCTTTTTCAGAGGTAAACCAAAGATCCACCAGATCCGTCGGATCTTCACGCGCGTGGATACGCTTTTCGAGGTGGCTTAACTTATGATGCGCCGCGGTCAGGCTGGCCTCCCAAGCGACGCCGCCTTGGCGAATGGACAAGACCGCGCCCTCGCTCTCGAGTAATATACGCAAATGTGTCAATTCGATGAGCTTGGTGGGTGATAATTCCGGCACGCGGAACCCCCGTTGGTCCATGAAATGCACCAAACCATCGCTGGACAAACGAAACAGGATCTCACGAACCGTGCTGGCCGAACACCCAAATTCTTCACGCAGCACTTCGGCGCGGAGTTTTTGCCCATGGTCATAGGTATCGGTTGTTAGGCGCTTTTTCAGCTCTCTATAGATCTTGTTTTCACTTTCCATGATCGCATTCTAGCACATAGTTGGAATTTTACGAGCAATATTTCGATATTAAGTAAAAATCTCGAAATTTAAGAAAATTCCATTTTTCGCTTGATGATCTCGATTCGTCACCCTAACCTCAAAGCTCAATATCTTCAAAAACGTGTTAAAGCGTTCAAAAAAAACACTAAAGGTCTGGGAGGACACTATGAAATTTATGAAAACAGCAGCGTCAGTTGCTATAATTGCGTCTATGGGCGCGTCAGCGGCATTTGCCGGAGGCCATGCAGAGACTAAATTACGCATCCAAACGCACTATGCCCCTGAAACAGTTTCCGGTAAGCTTGCTGCACAATATATCGCGGACGTGGAGAGCATGTCCGGTGGAGCAATTGAAATTGAAATGTTCTACTCCTCTTCGGTTGTGAAATCCGTTGAGACATTCGATGCGGCTGCAACAGGCATTTTGGACTGTGACATGACTGGTGGTGGATACCAAACTGGTAAAAACCCAGCGTTTCAATTTGTTGGCGATATCATGGGCGGCTATTCCACACCATACCAGCAGTTGAGCTGGCTATACTACGGCGGCGGTCTGGCAGACGCGCAGGCCCTGTATAACAAATATGACATGCAGCTTGTGGGTTGGTGGGTTTACGGCCAAGAAAGCCTTGCTTCGTCCAGGCCTTTGGATGGTCCTGGCGCTTTGAAAGATTTCAAATTCCGCTCGCCTCCTGGTATGGAAACAAAGATCTTTGAAAAACTCGGTGCCAAGCCGATTGTGATGGATTTCACAGAGATCTTTACGGCACTGGAAACCGGTATCATCGATGGTGCGGATGCATCTGGCCTGGCCAATAACGTGGGTCTGGGTCTGTATGATCTGGTAAAACATGCCAACTTCCCAGGCTTCCACTCCATGCCTTCCGATCACCTAGCTTGTAACAAAGCGGTTTGGGATGGGATGCCAGAAGCACACCGCACCATCATGTCCGTGGCCATGGAAGCATTGGCGCTTCGCACAGCGTTGACTTTCGAAAAAGCGAATGCGGCAGCGGCAGCGCAGCTGCGCAGCGAAGGTGTGACTCTGTGGCAGTGGTCAGAAGAGGATCTACAAATGTTCCGCGATGCTGCTCAAGCCACGTGGCCTGAATTTGCGACAACTCCAGAAGCCAAAGCGCTTGTGGCAAGTCACATTGGCTACCTCACAGAACTTGGTTTGGTTTCCAACTAAAGAGCCTACACTAAAGCGACAGGCCCATTTCCTTTGGGCCTGTCGATTTTTACCTTTTTACCTTTTTTAGGAAGTGTCTTTATGCGAACCTCACCTCATGGCATCATCCAATGGATACTACCTTTAGCGTTTATCGCCTGCGCCGCTTGGATTGTTTGGAGTGGTGCAACTTATATCATGGCATTTGGTGGATATACAGACGCTCTGGCCGCCCGCTACCGGCAGATTATGATACTAGACTATGCAATCCTTTTCGCGCTACCGCTTATTGCTCTCGCCGGTATTTGGAGTGTCCATGTCGCGCCTATGGAAATCGATGACACTGGTCCATTAGATGGTGTGGCGATGTTTGTGGGTCGGGTCACTATGATGCTGATTGCTCTGCTTGTAGCGGTTATGATGTATGAAGTTATTTCGCGCTACGTATTTGAGCGACCAACCTTATGGGCCAACGAGTTATCGTTATGGCTGGCTGGATTTATCTTTATACTTGCTGGCTTGTACGCCATGCAGCAACGAAGCCATATTCGCATCTACCTTCTTTATGACATGATGCCACGCGGCTTTCAAAAAGCCTGTGACATCATATCAACGGCTTTGATCGTCGTTTTCGCCTTTTTCCTTGTGTATGGTGGTTATGGAGAGGCTAAAGCCAAACTCTTGCGCTGGGAAACTTTTGGTACTGTCTTTGACCCCCCGATTCCTGCGACTATCAAGCCGTTGGTTTTAGCCGTGGTGACTATGGTTGCAATTCAGGCAATTTTAAATCTGATAAAAGACTGGAACATAGAGCCAGTGATTCATACGGCCGCGGATGATATCGACCAAGATGAAATAGAACGCCTTAAAAAATCTGTGGGAGACGTCTGATGGATATTGGTACAATTTCACTCGTCTTACTCGTTGGGTTGTTGGTGCTTTTGGCTATTGGCATGCCACTGGGGCTTGCTTCAGCGGTGATGGCAGTTGCGGTTTTAGTTATGAAGTTCGAGCCCGCTTTGATTGCAGACCCTTTGAGCTTTGGCGATGGGCTGCTGACGCGAAAATTTGGCACAGGACCGCTTAATATCCTTGCCCAGAAAATTTACGGGCTTCTTACGGATTACGTCTTAATATCAATTCCGCTTTTCATTTTTATGGCAGCGTTGTTGGAACGCTCGGGCATCGCTAAGAGCATGTATGCTTCCTTGAATGTCTGGCTCTCAGGTGTGCGTGGCGGAATTGCAATTGTCACGTCTGTGATGGCGGTGATTATGGCAGCCATGTCTGGGATAATTGGCGGCGAAGTCGTTTTGTTGGGCTTGATTGCTTTGCCGCAGATGCTGCGTTTGGGCTATAATCAAAACCTCGCAATTGGGACTATTTGTGCTTCGGGTTCACTGGGAACTATGATTCCACCGTCTATCGTGTTGATCATTTACGGTCTGATTACAGAAACGTCGATCAAGGCTCTGTTCACCGGCGCATTCGTACCAGGATTCATGCTTGCTATGATGTTCATACTTTATATCATCATCCGTACGCAAATGAATCCTGAGCAAGCACCCTTGCCAGAGCCGAAACCTGGGGACCCGCAGGGAGCGGAAAAATGGGCGCTTTTTGGCGCCTTCCTATCGATCGTAACAGCAGGATTTGCCTTTGCTTTGTTCTTGCGCGTAGCGTTTTTCACTTTGGCAGGCCAGAATGTTTATGAAGAGGGCGTGGATGCAATTACCTATGGCACGCCTGATTACATCCCTTGGTTTGCTGGTCTGACAGCCATTTGTCTTGGATTGATCTTCTTTGTGTTTGGTTCTGAGCGTGCGCGTGTAGGTTGGAGCATGGGCAAAGGCCTTGTCGCACCTATTATCGTAATTGGCGTGGTGCTGGGCTCTATTTATGGTGGGATTTCCGGTATTACCGAAGCTGCGGGTATGGGCGTGGTAGCCGTGCTCATTATCTCTGTTTTTCGCGGTGAGGCCAGCTTTGAACTCGTATGGGAAAGCTTAATGCGGACCCTTAAATCCACGGGCACGATCATCTGGGTGACCATTGGCGCTGCGGCGCTGGCAGGGGCTTATACCATTGCGGGCGGTCCGCAATATGTTGCCGATCTCATTGTTGGGCTTGATATGCCAGCCATGGGCATCCTGCTTATGATGATGCTAATCTTACTTTTCATGGGTGCTTTTATGGATTGGGTTGGGATAGTTCTTTTGATCATTCCAGTATTCTTGCCGATTGTGCAGCGCTTGCCGATTGAAGAGATTGGCCTGATCGGTCAATTGGAACCACGTTACCTTTCTGTTTGGTTTGGGGTGCTCTTCTGCATGAATATGCAAGTGAGTTTTCTATCACCGCCCTTTGGGCCCGCGGCGTTCTATCTCAAATCAGTTGCGCCGGCTCACATCTCTTTGACTGATATTTTTAAAGGCTTTTTACCTTTTATATGCGTGCAGCTTTTGGCACTCGCAGTCATGTTGATTTGGCCGAATATCGTCACGCTCCTGCTGTAGCCCTCAGGCGTCAGATGTGTCGTCAAATTCTGCAGTTTCAGCGTGTCCGCAGACCACAGGTGCAACGAGGTTGTAAGTGTAAGGATTGAGATGGATTTTGTACGATTGGACCGAGCCGATACGGTAGTGACGGCGACCCGCAGTTTATCCTCAGGCATTGAAATTGAGCGGATTGCCATCCGTTCAGAGATACCCTCCGGCCATAAGGTCGCCACGCAAGCAATGGCAGTAGGGGATCCTGTGCGCAAATATGCCCAAATCATCGGCTATGCTTCATGCGAAATCTTGCCAGGTGATCACGTGCATACCCACAATGTGTCCTTTCGTAACACCGATACAGACTATGAGTTCTCCACAGATTTGAGATCGGTGGCACCGGCCGCAACCCAAGATCATTTCATGGGGTATCGACGTGAAAACGGCTCGGTCGGCACGCGCAATTACATCGCCATCGTCACCTCGGTCAATTGTTCAGCGACTGCCGCGCGGATGATCGCAGACCATTTCACGGCTGATGTGCTGGCGGAGTATCCAAATGTGGACGGTGTTGCCGCTTTTGTGCATGGCACGGGATGCGGTATGGCCGATTCAGGGGATGGGTTTGAAGCTTTACAACGGGTGATGTGGGGCTATGCCAAACATCCCAACCATGCAGGGGTTCTCATGGTGGGTTTGGGCTGTGAGATGAACCAAATTGATTGGTTGCTTGAGGCCTATGGGCTGAAGCAAAGCGAGACCTTTCACACCATGAACATTCAAAAAGTTGCAGGCCTGCGGCAGACCGTTGAGCTGGGTATCGCTAAAATCAAAGCCATGTTGCCAATTGCAAATCAAGCACGCCGTGAAAAATGCCCCGCCTCTCACTTGATGGTTGCGCTGCAATGCGGTGGATCGGATGCTTGGTCAGGTGTGACCGCCAATCCGGCGCTCGGATATGCCTGCGATCTGTTAACCGCCCAAGGGGCCACGGGCGTCTTGGCTGAAACCCCCGAAATCTATGGCGCTGAGCATCTGCTGACACGCCGCGCAGCGACCCCGGAGGTGGGTGAGCGCTTGGTTGGGCTGATCAAATGGTGGGAAGATTACACCGCTCGCAACAATGGCTCCATGGATAACAATCCAAGCCCTGGCAATAAGGCCGGTGGATTGACGACGATTTTGGAAAAATCGCTTGGAGCTGCTGCAAAAGGCGGAACGTCACCTCTCACCGGGGTGTATAAATATGCCGAACCGGTGCGCAGCAGCGGGTTCACCTTTATGGACAGCCCTGGCTATGATCCTGCCTCTGTCACGGGTCAGATTGCAGGTGGCTGCAATTTGGTGTGTTTCACCACGGGGCGCGGCTCTGCGTTTGGATCGAAACCCGCCCCCACACTTAAGGTGGCGACCAACAGTGAGATGGCCAAGCGCATGACTGAAGATATGGACATAGATGCCGGTGAAATCCTGTCCAAAGGGGTCAGTGTTGCAGAAAAGGGGCGTGAAATCTACGAGATGTTTTTGCGTGTAGCCTCCGGTGAGGTCACCAAATCTGAGGCGCAGGGGCTCGGTGATTATGAGTTTGTTCCATGGCAAATAGGGGCGGTCATGTGAAACAGATTTTAGTGGTTGGCGGCGGATTGATTGGCATCCGCCATTTGGAGGCGGTCAAAGCGCATCCTGAGTGCAGCCTTGTCGGATTGGCGGATCCGGATATGTCGCTGGAGATTGATGCTCCGCGCTTTGCCTCCATGGCGGAAGTAACTGCCGCAGTGGATGGGGTGATCATCGCCACCCCGACCCATTTGCATGCAGCCCACGGTATGGAAGCGGCTGCGCGGGGTTGGCCGATGCTGATCGAGAAACCTGTGGCCGGGAGTCTCCAGCAAGCGCGCGAGCTGGCGAAGGTCTTAGAAGATCACAAGATTGCGTCGCTTGTGGGCCATCATCGCCGGTATCATCGCGTGGTTCAGCAGTTGAAGTCCTGTTTGGCCTCTGGACAGATTGGTGATGTGGTGACAGTGCAGGTCATCTGGGCCATGCGAAAGCCTGATGCCTATTTTCAGGGCAATTGGCGGAGCCAGGATGGCAGCCCCGTTATGATCAATTTGGTGCATGACATCGATATCCTGCGGTTTGCGGTTGGGGAAATTGCCCAAACTACGGCGCTGCGGGGCCGGTCGCAACGTGGCGCGACGCGGATCGAGACTGGTGCGATTGCAATTGGGTTTGAAACCGGTGCGGTCGGAACGGTTGCCTTTTCCGATGTAACACCCAGCCCTTGGGGTTTTGAGGCCGGTACAGGCGAAAACCCCAATATAGGCGCAACCCATCAAGATATGATGTGGATCACCGGAACCAAAGGAGCTTTGAGCTTTCCCTCTATGACCCTATGGCAGGGCCAAGATTGGGGGCAGGCGGTAAGCAAAATTTCGGTATCTGCTGAGAAAAATATCAAAGTGCCATTGGACGCACAGTTGGATCATTTCTTGGACGTTATCGACGGGGCAAAGCCAATGATTGATGTGGCAGATGCTACGAAAACCCTGGAAGTGGCTGTGGGCTTAGAGGCTGAATTGGCCGGACAATCTGACATGATCACTGTGCAGTTCTAACGCTCTGACGGATTAAAATTGAAAAAGGGACGACTATGAGTAAGGCAAGAATTGGATTTATCGGACTAGGTCTTATGGGGGGCGCAATGGTGGGGCGGCTGCAAGATCTCGGCTATGGGTTGACCGTTTTGGGCAATACGGACCGCCGTCAGCTGGACATCGCCATCGCCCGCGGTGCGCAAGAGGCCAGCACCGCGAAGGCAGTGGCTGAGGCCAGTGATATCGTCATGTTATGCATGGGAACATCTGAGCATGTTGAGAGCCGGATGCGCGGGGAGAATGGGGTGATTGCTGGGCTGCATCCGGGGGCTGTGGTGGTGGATTTTGGCACCTCTTTGCCGGGCAGCAGCCGCGCTCTTGCGCTTGAGGTTGCCGCCGCCGGGGGGCATTTCCTCGATGCACCATTGGGCCGCACGCCTGCCCATGCCAAAGATGGTTTGCTCAATATCATGGCTTCTGGTGATAAGGCCGCGTTTGACGCGGTCGCGCCGGTTTTACAAGATCAGGGCGAAAATGTGTTTTATTTAGGCGCCGTCGGATCCGGTCACACAATCAAATTGATCAATAACTTTTTCGGCATGACGATTGCCAATGCTATGGCTGAAGCCTTTGCCATGGCGGATGTGGCAGGGGTGGAGCGGCAGCAGCTCTATGATGTCATGGCCGCAGGACCGCTCCACTCAGGTATGATGGGATTTGTCAAAGCCTATGGGGTGGATGGTGATCCGTCGCAATTGGCCTTTGCCGTCAAAAATGCTGCCAAAGATGTTGGATATTACGCACGAATGGCCGAAGAGGCCGGTGTTGACAGCCTTATGTCCAAAGGCCCGTTGGCTGCGCTCAATGAAGCGCGTGACACGGGTCAGGCTGAGGATATGGTTAGCCAAATGATTGATTACTACGTTAAGCAGTTTCAAGCATAACTATGGCAGTTGTCGCAAAATCCATGGCGGACCTGCCGCGCCTTGGCATTGTCTTGATGCTGGCCGCATGGCTGTTATTTTCATGGGTGGATACGGGTGCGAAATGGTTGGCGGTGGCCGGATTTTCGGCTTTTCAACTGGCCTTTATGCGCTATGCGGGGCATTTCGTGATATCTATTGGTGTGATTGCCAAAGATGGCTTTATGCTTGAGCGGTTCCAGACAGGGCATGTCTGGCAAGTGATCAGTCGCGCCTTGCTCTTGGTTTCTGCCACTCTGTCAAATTTTTATGCCTTGCAATTTTTGCCTCTGACCGTGGTTTCTGCCATAATGTTTTCCAGCCCGGTGGTGGTGTGTTTCCTATCGGTATCAGTTCTGCGCGAGCGGGTAGAGCCTTGGCGCTGGGGCGTTATTTTGTTGGGATTTATCGGCGTATTGATCGTCGTGCGCCCCTTTGGGACAGCCTTTCATCCGGCCATGCTGATGATCATGTATAATGCGGTTGCCTTGGCTCTCTATTCGATTATGACGCGCCGATTGTCGGGAATTGTGGCGGTGGAGACCATGCAGTTCTACATGGGCTTTATTGGCACAGCGCTTATGGCACCTTTTGCAATTTGGACATGGACACAGCCTGAAACGCTTTGGGGCATGCTGATTTTGGTCAGCCTTGGCGTCCTTGGCTGGGCCGGACACCAGCTGTTGACCAATGCGCATCGCTTCGGCACGGCAAATCAGCTGATGCCATTTACCTATTCCTTTTTGGTCTTTGTTGCGATCTGGGGTTATCTTTTGTTTGGGACGGTTCCAGATTCAGGCACAATTTTGGGCGCGATTGTGATCATGAGCGCTGGGTTGATTATTTGGCGCAAGGAGCAAAAATGAAGCGTATTGCCTGCATTGGCGAGGCCATGATCGAATTATCGATGGACGGTGATCAGGCGCATCTCGCTGTGGCTGGGGACACGCTTAACACGGCCATTTATCTCAAACGCAGCTTGCCGGAGATAGCTGTCGAATATGTCACTTGCCTTGGGCAGGATATGTTTTCAAACCGCATTGTTGAGTTTATCGCTGCCAATGATCTCGGTCACGCAAATATTCGTCGCATCGCAGATAAGACACCGGGGTTATATGCCATTAATACCGCGCCTGATGGCGAGCGCAGTTTCACCTATTGGCGCAGTGACTCCGCCGCCCGGCAGATGTTTTCAGATGCAGATTTTCGCTTTTTGGAGCAATTTGACGGCCTGTATCTGTCCGGCATCACGCTTGCAATTTTACCCCAAAACTTACGTTTGGCCCTATTGGAGTGGCTGCAAACGGCGCAGGTTCAGGTTATTTTTGACAGCAACTATCGGCCACATCTTTGGGAAGATCACGCGACAGCTCACAAAATCATCGCAGGGTTTTGGCAGCGGGCGGATATCTCCTTACCATCGATTGATGATGAAATGGAAATTTTCGGCCAGACAGAGGCACAGGTTGAGCAGCGCTTTTTGACGCAAGCCAAATCTGGGGCGCTGAAACGTGGTGCACGCGGGCCTTTGTCCCTCGGGACGCCCGTTGTCGCGCAGTATGAACCGGTCACAGACGTTTTGGACACGACCGCTGCGGGCGATAGTTTCAAC
>MDTG01246254.1_pt1 | contig 10455 bp, 6 predicted proteins | sample 811421 | NCBI WGS metagenome assembly MDTG01 (sample SAMN05326645, study PRJNA326480) | marine metagenome | isolation source: seawater | place: Pacific Ocean: South East | collected 2011
GCCGTTGCTGAGGTGATGAACCATGAGACAATTCATGCCCTCAGGTCTTTAGGTGTTATCACTGCAAAGGAACTAAAGGTTCTAGCCAAGGCGGCAGCTAATACAAAGTACGCACACAAAGACGGCACCAAGCGTGAGTATACATATCTAGACAGAGCCAAAAGACTGTATGGCAACCTCAGTCAAGCCAAGGAACAGGACGGCACACCATCACAAGTAGATGAAGAAGCCATTGCTGAGATGTTCAGAGACTACGCCGCTGGCAGGTTGAAGATAGGTGGTTCACCTCGCAACATCTTTGGCAAGATCAAACGCTTCCTTATGAAGCTCATGAGAAAGGCCAATAAGGCTGGATACTCTAGACCACAGGACATCTTTGATGCTATAATTAGCGGTGAAGTGGGTAGTCGTAAGACTGAGCGTCAGCTTGGTGGAGAATCAGGTCCAACTACAGCAGAAAGCACAGGCGATCCAAGTTATTCAAAGGCACTTGGCTTTCAAATAAATCCAAAGAGTGGGGTAAATCAAGATGGACGAAGCACAGATGGAACGGTACAGGCTGATGGGTCTGGAAGACAACAGGGAGACAACAGAGGAAGAGGAGGAAGCCGCAGCCTTGAAGGCGGGGGCCTTGCGCCGCTTGAAGGCGCGCCGACTATTAGAGGCCACAAGGGGCCAATCCAAAACCTCGTAAAGGTAGCTGACAAATATGCTGAAGATTTCGGTATAAATTATTTACCTCAAGCTGAATACGCTAAGGTTGATCCCATTAGGGCTGCAAGAATTGCACAAGCCTACACGGACATGCCTAATAATCCAAATGATCCAGAAGTTAAGGAAGCTTATGCTGACCTTATAGAGCAAACCAAAAATCAATATGATGCATTGGTTAATGATGGGTATGAGTTCTTCTTTATAAATGTTGAAACTGGCTATGCCGATAGTCCTGCCACAGCAATGGAAGATTTAAGGCTAAATAAAAGGATGGGAATATTCCCAACTGATGACGGGTATGGGTCGGATGGTAGTTTTGATGTAGCAGAAAACCCAATGCTTGAAGATACGGGGTTAATGTGGCCCGATCAAAAAGGTAATGAAAAGCCTGTTTATGCAAATGATTTATTTAGAGCGGTGCATGATGCATTTGGTCATGGCCTTGAAGGGGCTGGATTTAGAGCCAGAGGCGAAGAGAACGCTTGGCAAGCTCATATGCGATTGTTCACTGGACCAGCATTAGGTGCCATAACCAGCGAGACAAGAGGTCAAAACTCTTGGATGAACTACGGACCTTATGGGGAATTTAACAGAACCGCATCAGCAGAAGACAGCATATTCGCGGATCAAAAAACTGGCCTTATGCCTAGCTGGACTTGGAAAGAAGGCATCGTCAGAAGTGATGAGCAATCTAGAGATGCAGTACGCAAAGAGCTTCTTGGCGATAAAGTTCAATTGAACCAAAAGATGTCTCGCGCTATTTCTGATAAGGTCATAGATAATAAAAATGGGATAGGGCAGACTTCATACAATATGGATGTTGATTACTTTGGCACAGTCGTGATGATGAAGCCAAGTGTATTTGCCAAACTTGCAATTCCACTTTCTTCGGGGAAAAGTGTCCCATTCTTAGTTGATCATTTTAAGAACGATGGAAAAGTTGGTGCGCCATCCCTGTACTTAAACATGGATGATGACGGAAAGGCTGAAGTTACAGGTCATGAAGGCCGTAACAGAATGGTTGCCATCAACGAGGTTTATGGTGATGTTCCTATAGAAGTTCATCTGTTTCCACGGGGTAAGAGAGCCAGAAATATTACCCCTGATGTCTTAAAAAGACTTCGTAAAGATATGACTAGTGAATCATTTGTTCGTGAAGATGACAGTGTCATTGGTGGTGACTTTGTTAATGGTCCTCTTTTTGAAGATGATAAAAAACTATCTCGCGCAATATCACTTACCAAAGAGCAATATGACGCTAGCATTCTGGACTACTTGGACCCTAAGACAGGCAAGCCTGTATTTAAAAGCCCAGCGGGTGATAACACTTTAGTTGAATTTGCTAGGAAGATAGCAAAGCTTAGATTGACACCTCAGTATGATGTGATGAACTCTGAAGCTGACAGGGAAGCATTAGCACAGATAGCGGCTGCTGAAGCTGAGGCGGCACTAATATCTGGCAGTGATGCCCTCGGCTGGTATGACGCCACTCTAAAGCTTGCCAAGCAAATACTGTACCCTGTCTACCCTGAGATATCACCTATAAAGCCTGACGGCTCTGCGAACCCTGCATATGATGAAGCGGCAGAACATGCCTTCGACTACGCCACGGCGGTGACATCAAATGGTCTAGCTGTAATAGATAACTACAGCCTAGCTGCTAAGGCTTATGACGTTTGGTCTAAAACTGGTCGCTGGGATGATGGAATGGCGTCTGGCAAGCAGGGCAAGTCTATGCAAAAGGCATGGATGTTCTGGAATGCTTTGTCAGATCAAGGGATGAACTCACAGCAGATAAAACAACTGCTAAATACTCAAATTCCTCGCGGTCAAATTAATAATATTTTGAAACAAGTCTTTGATGTCAAATCAATAGATGAGCTTCCAGTTACGCCTGATGCCTCAGAAGAGGCTGGCACCACAGTGTCTATCGCTTATGTTATAGGACCTAAAATTGGAAATGGCTTTTATCAAAACCTAAACGGAAACTATGACCCTCTAACAATGGACAGATGGTGGATGCGTTTCTTTAATCGTATTTCTGGTGATATGATTGAGGTATTTGATGAAGCTAAATTAAATAAATCAAGAGATGATCTTTTTGATATTTTGCAAGGTAGGTCTGAAATACTGTCCGAAATGGACAAAGCAATAATCAAAACAGTCAGGCGTGAACTTGGAGTAAAGAAACTTCTTAAAAAAGATTTAGATTTAATTGCTCCAAAAATTCAAGCTACCTTCGACAGGGAATACTTTAAGAAAACATACAACAACACTATGGAAGAGTTGGACAATGCCAGCCCTGAAACAAGATATAATTTTGAAGTTAAAGGCACAAAAGTAACTGGTCCAGATGCGGATGTTGTTAAGAAAATAGCTCAAGATTCTAGACCTAAAAACACTAAAATGATTAGGACCGCCAACACCCTTGCTAAAAAGCTAAAGCCAGCTTTGCAAGAGGCCCCAAGAACCGCACAAGACAGAACAGCCATGAAGGATGTGGCTAACCGTGCGCGTAAGATACTTAAAGATCAGTTAGGCGTTGACATAACAAATGCTGATTTCCAAGCGTTGATGTGGTACGCTGAGAAACGTATATTTGAAGCTGGTGGCGTTAGAAAAGGTCGTGGCGAAGACAACGACTATGCTGATGGCGCATTGGCACTACTTAAAGAAAGGGGCATAGCAGATGCCACAATCAAAAATACACTCCCCGCAGCAGAGCGAGGGAGATTCGATAGTATCAAAGATGACCAAGGCGCAGATAGCGAAGCTGGCAAGCCTGTTAAAAAGCTCACAGCCGCCCAAAGAAAACAAATAAAAGAATTAGAAAGTGAATCTCCTAAGTTCTTTGAACCAAGAGAAATTGCTTTATCAAAAAGAAGAATATCTGATGACCTGACATCAGAGGAAATGGTTGCGGTAGATAAGGCTTTATCTGAGATGCCTTTGGACCCCAACATGGTTCAAAAGAAGCTATCCGCTGCACCCACAAATCCATACAGGATGGTCAGAACACCAACTCAAGGCGAACCTGACTACGTCTATGGCAACATATACGAAGACGGTAAGAAGAAGCCTGTTTTTCTTTTGGAAGGTGCAGATGAAGAAGGCGTGGGCTTTGGTCTATACCACATACAGCAAAAAAGACCTGAAGACACTAGGTCTCATGAGCAAGAGTTCCAAGAGTTTTACGGATACGACAACGCCTCTGAAGCTATTTATGAGGTGATGAAGCTATGGTCAAAGCAAGGCAACAGAGATGGCAAGAATGTAACCTCAAGCATTGATCCTCGTAATGGCAGATTGGCATTGGTCTGGAACAAGGCACCAAAGTACCCTGTAAAAATTGTTATAAGCAAGTTTAATCCAGTTACGAAGAAAGAAGCGTCAGAAAAGGATGCTCGTCTTGGCAACTTCCTTTATAGCATTTTAACCTCTTATCCAGAAACACCTAAGCAGTCACGCAAAAGCAGCGCGGCTTTCTCAACTAGTTATGCCGCTGCAAGTGGCACAAGCAATGCCACCGCAATGAACAACCAGATGATGCGGTACACCACGATCTCTGACTTCTTGGCGAAGCAAATAAATCGCTTTACCAATGACAAGTCTGTGGGTCAAAAGGCGGCAGATAAATTCTTCCAGAAGATACAAGACAGCTTCTTGCCTGTTGGTCGTGTCATTGATGATCTCAAACGTCTTGGCGCAACCATCACTGACGCTATGGACCCTTACTTACAGCAGCAACTTAGCGTAGGTATAACTGGTGATAAGATAGCAACCAGAAAGGACACTATATATAGAGATGTTGCTAAGGCCGTTAACAAGATGCGGATTTCAGACAGACAGATAGACAACTTAGTTCAGGTGTCCAACAATGCGGCTCGTCAGTATGCCAGCAACAACGGTATGCAGGGCGCGTCTGAAGGTCTTGCAGCCTATAATATGAAAGACCCTCAGTCTAAGAGCCTATCACTTCTTGATACCTATCTTTACGCCAAACACGCTAAGGAACGTAACGCATATGTCAGGTCAATCGACAGCACCAACGACATGGGTTCTGGCATGTCTGACCTTGAGGCAGATGCCATCATTGGTTGGTTTGATACACAGCTTGTACCACGGGACAGGAACGCCATTGCTGAAGGCGAAAGAGCCATACGCGCAATCGTAAAAGACACTAACGATGAACGGTTTGCATATGGGCTACAGCCAGACCAAGCTACTTTAAGTTCAAATGGACCAAACTATCAATTCTATGTTCCCTTAAAGGGACACATGGAAATGGATGAAGAGACAGGCACATCAGGTGTTCCATCGACACCTAAGTATGGTGCCAAGGGGCGTGAGGATCAAAGGGTCATGGGCCGTAGGTCTTATGGTCGTGATGTATCCTTCAACGCCATGTTACAGAACACCGACACTATCACTCGCGGTGAGCGCAATAAAGTCGGTCAGTCTTGGTTGGAGCTTGTAAGAAATGAGCCAGCCAAGATGCAATCCTATGGTGAGATACTACAACAGAAGCCATCAAGAAGAATTATGAAGAACCGTCAAGTCGTTATGGGCGTTGATTCAAATTACAAAAACCGTGATGACATACTTATTGTCAAAGAGGGCGGTAATGAAGTTGTATATCAGTTTTATCAAGACCAGCTCAACTTAGCTGGTGCTTTTACTGGCAAGAATGTTTGGACTGCACAGAATGCAAATGCAATCCTGAGAGGCACACAGAAACTAAACAGGTGGCTGTCAAACATTAACACATCATGGAACCCTGAGTTCCTAATCTCCAACCTCGCCAGAGATATTCAAGCCGCTGGCATTAGCCTTGGAGAGTTTGACGCTAAGGGCCTACAGTCTACCGTTATGACCAATGTACCGAAAGCAATAGCTGGCATGAAGCGTTCCATTAGAAACGGTGATGACAGTTCTGATTGGGCAAAGAAGTACAAAGAGTTTAGGGCCGCTGGTGGTGCAAGCGCAGCAAACCCAATGAATAGCCTAGCGGATCAAATAGGTAATTTAGGTGATGTGCTGAATGATATGTCTGACGCTGGCGGTAAATCCAGAGCGGCTTGGAATAAGGCTGGTAAGCCTTTGGTCAAGGCTATGGAAGACTACAACCTTATATTTGAGAACTCGGTAAGGGTGACAACCTTCCATGCGCTTAAAGACGCTGGAGTGTCGCCTGAGAGGGCCGCACAGGCCGCTAGAAGCGTTACTGTGGACTTTGGTAAGTCTGGTGATTGGGGTGGCTTTGTGAACTCTCTGTACCTGTTTTATAACGCATCACTTCAAGGATCGTTCTTCTTCCTTAGGTCTTTGTCCCGTATGCCAAAGGCCAAGCTTGCTAAGTACGTTGGCGGCATAATGGCTGTTGGTGCCTTGATGGACAGCTTAAATGCTGCAATGTCTGAAGAAGATGAGGATGGCATTAAAGGAGTTGATAAAATACCAGATTACGTTGCTGAACATAACTGGGTTATCATGACGCCATTTCTTGAAGACACACCTTACTTTAGCATTCCAATGCCATACGGCATGAATATGCTATACAACACTGGCAGGGCATCTGCTCAATATGTTCGTGGTGGCAAGCGTATAGATCAAGCCAGCAAATCCATAGGCAGTACCCTTCTTGAAGTTGTAAATCCATTGGGCGGCTCAGAGCATTTCTTAAACTTTGCAGCACCAACCATTGCCGATCCATTTATTTCACTGTACGGCACCAACAAAGACTTCTCTGGTAGAGATATTGTTAAAACTGCATTCCCTAATCAAATAGCCTCTGACGCTAGCCTGTATTGGAGCAGCACATCACCAACGGCTGTATCTATAGCCAATTCCCTCAATGAGCTTACGGGTGGCAGTGACGCTGTCTCTGGATGGATAGATTGGTCACCAGACAGTCTAGAGTTTTGGTATGACTACATCACAGGTGCCACAGGTAAGACCATTCAACGTGGCTTAGAGGTTGGACCTAAGCTTGCCAGTGCTGACAACGCTGAGGACTTCTGGAATACAGTGGGCCGTGACTTCCCGCTGGCAAGGAAGCTCATAGGTAACATTGGTGACAGCGAAAATCTTAGTGTCTACATTGATAAGCGTGACAGGATTAATGTTGCCAGACAGGAACTAAAGAACGCATATGAGGCTGGTGACCGTGAACGGTTTGAAGCAGCCAAAGAGCGTTATCCTGATGAGATAAAGGCAATCGCTGGTATGAGGAGGGCTGAGGCAGCTAGACGTAAGAACTCTCAGCGGGTCAACATTGTTAAGAACGCTCAGAACATAACTGAAGAAAGACGGGAACAGCTTCTTAGTCAGCTCAGAGAACAAAAGAAAAAAATAATATCATTTGGTATTAGAGCTGCTGCTAACATTTAAGTTCAATTGAACCAAAATAAACGCCCCACCCAAAACCCAAGGGTGGGGCTACAGTCACTCAGGTGGACTATGATAAGCCAATACAAAAAACTTACCGTTTGGCCTAAGCCTGTATTGAGGGTGTTTTTAGGCTGTATGAACACCTAGCCGACCGCCCCCTGCGGGATAACTGAACAGGGCAAGCCAAGACCCATTCAGCTATGACAATTGCTTATTATGTATCTATCAAGATCAATCATTGATAATTGTAGTGCCTTTACTTTCTGCATGGTTTCATTGCTAGGTTCAAAGTGTATTAGTGCGTTTACTGATACTTCCATAAACCCACGTAGTACGCATATAGTTTCTAAACTTGGTATGTGCTGTGTCAACATATTACACATTTTCTTCTGTTCAATTTCATCAGCATCAGGCCAGCGCGTCAAAACATTTTTCATCATATTGCTAGTTGGCGTCCAATCTATGATTGCCCTGTGTATGATGTCATCTTCCACATCAAACACTAAGTCTTCTGGACAATCATCAGGTATTTCTGACGGATCAATGCTATCGCCCTCATCCATCTTGTTGGACATTACACCAAACACACCCTCTAGGCACAATAATGTGCCTAAAGCTAGTTTTGTTGATTTGCGTGTATGTTCTATCAATGCACTTCCCCTAAGCTTCTTTTGGTTTGCGTACATACTTACGTTTCTTTCTTGGCTCTTCATCAGGAAGTTTTTCCCCAAGAACTTGTGAATACCACCTGTTAATTTCACCCATCTTCCATCTTCGTATTCTAGTGCTGAAGACAATAGGCTTAGGAAAGGTTTTGTCAGTTTTGATGATCGACCTGACAGTTCCTTTGCTCATGCCAATTATCTTAGCGATTTGGTTTAAATCAACAAGCAATGGTTTTACTTCATCCATAACCTAAAATCCTCTCTTAAAGACTCAAACTTTTGTCTAGCCTCTGTGTTATTTCTAAATTCTGACCGCGATTTGATACCGCAAATTTCTCTAACAGCAGATACGCAAGCGTCTTCTGTACTGGTTTCTGTAAGGCCAGCCTCTAACATGTACCTGCCGAAATCATCATTACGACAAAGCAGCCCAGCGGATGCTATAAGCTTTTCAACAGCTACCATATCGGCCCTATCGTCAGGCTTGTCATCATCTGTAAGCTTTACCATGCCAACCATGTACCGAGTGCCAACCCAATCGGTATGAAGATTGGAAGGGCAGTCGTTAGGGTGTACGTTCAGCCTCAAGATGACCCCATTGCGGTCTTGAGACATTGAGACCTTTACGGCCTCAAATCCCATCGCTGCATTTTTAATGTCTACCACATCATCCACTGAACAATCTCCTGAAGAAACCTTTTTTCTTTGGTTCTTCCGTTGGTTTCAGTCCTTCTACAGCTTTAAGCAACTCGTTCATCTCTGTCGATGTTACTTGGACCATTGGCTCTGGCACTATGTCCCGTGGCTTAAGCGATAAGGTTTCTTCTTTTTTTTCTGAAAGATTAATCTTTGGTTTATGCCAAGTCTTCAGCTCAACATGCCGTTCATTTATTGGATTAACCTTTTGGTTCTGCCAGTGTTCATCAGGTTTGTCATCAGACTTTTCATGATCTGTTCCAAAAAGTGATTCCATTCCTGGGGTTAATTCAGCCAACAACTTCTTTCTAGTGATTATCGTTTGAGGCTTCATTCTTTCATAAGCTGAGTCACGAACAACTCCTACTGCTTTATATTCTTCAGAAAAATCTAATGAAGCTGCTAACGTATGAGATGCTTCAGCGTAAATTCTATGAATTTTAGCATAAACACTTCTAGTACTTCTTTTTTCTTTTCTGCCATTCATATCTCCAAGAACATCAAGTCTTTCGGCAATCTCCTCAATAGTAAACCTGCCCAACATCCTTAAAACTATTTGGTTTTCTTCTTTTGTGTATTTGTAATTTCTTACTTTTTTTCTCTTAGAATTCTTAGGTTTTTTATTTAAAGGCTTAGGTGCTAACATATCAGCTACCAAGTCATCCTTTTTAATCACATCTTTCAAGGATTGCGAACCATTATCAGCAGGAGAACGATTTTCTTTTCTGATCTTGTAAAGCTTTACATTAACAGCCTTTACTGACCTGTTAAGCATTTTTGCAATAACAGGAGCTGAAACATTCTTCTTGTTTTGATCTTTCAAGAAGTCTATCTCATATTTACTCCAAGTTGTTCCACTTATTTCCTTTATTGCTTTTTCTCTCTGATATTCTTTCATTTGATTTCTCCGTATTTTTGCCAATTCATGTGCGCCCACTCTTTGGCGTCCACTCCATTCAATGCCCACCAGACCCTTTCGTTCCCGTAGGCGTGAAGATCAATGTGGCAATCCCTGCAAAGCGGCACTACCCAGTTATCTCCTGTTTTGTATCCCACGCCCCGCTTCTCTGCGAATTGTAGGTGATGAGCCTCTCCAGCCCGTCTGCACACCATGCAGGGCTTACCCCGCACGGTATTCAGATACTTCTCATCCTTAACCCTATTTTGTTTGGGTATTAGAATGGCACCTCTTCCTTATTATTGTATGTCGGCTGTGAATTATTCCGATAGCCGCCCCGCTCTTGCAGTTCTTTCTTACGCTTCCAGTTCATGTCACCAACCAAAGAAAGAAAGTTCTTTCCATTTTTGCTAACTTTGCGCCATCCAGCCAAGTCAAGTACTGGCTTCTCAATGCCAGACTGCATTTGATCCATAAGGTCTTGAATGACCTCATGTCCCAACTCTAATGACCCATTGTAATCTGGGTGATTTGGCTTTTGCTTGCGTTCATTTTGAAATAATGCACCGCTCGGTTTGTATCCATCACTCATGCTGCTGCTCCTTTGAGTTCTGTTTTACGTTTGCTGAATGAAGCAATTGTTTCTTCATACAGTTTAGGGCTGGCATCCTTTAACTGATCCAGCGTCTTCTGATTTGCCTTCCAAAAATTAGTAAGGTGTTCTGTGGTTTCCACTAAGGTTAAAAGCCCAGAAAAGCTTTCTGATACCATAGACCATCCAGTATTCTTCACAGGGACGCCGTCAGGGCCTGATATGGTTGGGAACCCCTTAGATGGTGCCTGTTTGGTCGCAGGTGCGCTCACAGGGCCGCTCACAGCCTCTGAGGGGCTATCCTGAGGCATGTCCTCGCCAGCGTATATGTAGTGACCTAAACCAAGGTAGGCTATTGCCTTTGCCAAGCATCTTTGGTGCGCTGTGTTTACATCAAAGCTATTGGGGTTTTGGATAGGCTTATTCGCGTAGTTCGTCACGGGAAACAACTCAGTGACTATATCATTGCCAGCGGTCACCGTGACTTGAACGTAGGTATA
>MDTG01319892.1_pt1 | contig 10455 bp, 5 predicted proteins | sample 811421 | NCBI WGS metagenome assembly MDTG01 (sample SAMN05326645, study PRJNA326480) | marine metagenome | isolation source: seawater | place: Pacific Ocean: South East | collected 2011
GGCTTCGGATGTCGGCCGCCAGGAACGCCAGGACCGGATCGGCGACGTCTTGGGTGTTGGCGGCCACGAACGGGGCCGTCACTTCGAACACCGATTCGATCGATGTCTCCGCCGCCCGAACGACCTGCATGTCGAAGACGGCGAGGGAGGAACGCATCGCCTCCACGATGCCTGGGTCCCCACCCCGCGGGGCGGTCGACCGATGCAGGACGAGAACCTGAAGCGGAAGGGCCGCAGGATCCGCCGGAATCCGGATCCATTCGATTCCCTCCAGCATCGCCGTGGCTGGAATCGACTGACCCTCGACCACGAGGATTCGTCGGACGCCCCAGCGGGCGGCCGCTTCCGCCTTCTGGACCAGTGAAGAGGACGCAACCGGTTGGAATCGTCCCGATTCAAGATCGTAACCCCCGGTGGCTGCGATGGAATCCGGCACCTGGGCCCCGACCAGGGCATGGATCACTGCGATGCCGACCGCCAGGGAGTGACTGTCACCCACGCCAGCCATGGGGGAGACGACTTCCAGGTCAGGACTGGTCGTTGCTGGCGAAAGCGGCCGGACGATGTCGACCAGGCGATCGATCAACCGCTCGATCACGGAGGCGGGGTCGTCGATGCGGTGATTTGATTCCGCCACTGATCCGGGACCGAGCGATGTCCTGGAGATCCGGGCCGAGACATGCCCCATGCATCCGACATCGGATCCCCCGGACGCCCCGAGAATGAAGACCGTGGCGGGGGCCATGGGTTCCGGCTCGACCTCGGGGCGAAGACCCTCGAAGAAACGACCCCGTCCACCAAGCCTCGCATCCAGTCCGCGACCGAGGGCGAGCCATTCGTACCGGCGAGGATCGGCCTGATACCGGGCTCGGCACTGCTGGAGACTGGAAGCTCGATAGACGTCCGCCCAACCGACGGATTTCGTTCGATCGGCTATCGATCCTCCATCTTCGCCATTCACCGTCAAGCATGAACTCCGTGAAATCCACGATCGTCTTCGTGCATCAGAGCAGAAAGCGATCCCCTTCGTCGGTCCGTATCGAGATGTCACCACAGACGATGCGAGTCCGGACATCGAGAGGCAGACCGTGCAGCGAAGTCGACCAGAGAGTCGTCCCGGCGACCTCCGATGCGACGCCATCGAGGTCGGGATGGGATTCGAGCGACATTGGACCGATTCGCACGGTCCTGACCCCCACATCTTCGGTTCTGACCTCCACCGTGATCTGCCAGTAGGGGTCGAGTTCGGCATCCGCGTCCAGTCGTCTGCCACTGCGGGTGATGCCCTCTCCTCGCCGTTTGGAAAAGCGATCGATCATCCCCGGGGTCGGGCGGCCATCATCGAACATCGCGAGTTCCTCGGCATGCACGAATTTCGGGACCAGGCGACTCGGTCCGTCGTTGCGGTGACCACCGAGTATCAGATCGGAGGCACTCAGAGGAGTCTCGACCACTGGCAGACGGATGTCCGGCGGAAGAGGCCAGAGGACACGCCGAGCGGTGATGGCATCGATGGCGTCCTCGTCGAGCAGAAGTCCGGACGCCGCATCCCTCCAGGCGGCCAGATGAACAGGGACCCCGCCTCGACCCAGGAGGTCGGTGGTCAGAGGTTCCATGCAGGCCAGGCAGGAGGCGTCCTCCGAAACGCCGATCTCCAAGGCGAGATTCGACCCTGCCGCACTCTCCAGCCTTCGAATCCCGGAGCCGGCGGACCAAGCGATCGCCCTCTCCACGTCGACGCCCAGCGTGGATGCCAGGCCGGGCCACAGCCGAAACACTGTTTCGTCCCCCAAGGCGGCCAGCCGAGCGGACTGAAGCATCCATGACACGAAGGCTTCTCCGCGGCCAGGCTCCGATGGGGCCTCTCGGTCCCCACCACTCCACCGGGCGGCGTCCGCACGGAGGCTTTCTCGCAAAGATTCCCGGGCGGAATCCGCGGCCGTGGGATCGAAATCGGAATCAGTGTTCATGATGAGGCGATCCATTCTCGAGAAATCTCGCCCCGCAGGGTGCGGACCCCAGAGCGTTCATGGCATGAGGACGCATCGGACCCCGGGCTCCTGACTGGAATGGATGGGAATTCACGCCAAATAACCTGGACTGCGGCTGGGACGTGGGGTGAAGACCTCTCATCGGAGGTCCTCCTCTCCGGCCAATCGCGCCAGCGCAGGCAGGAGAAGGGGAAGTGATCTCCGATAGTTGGAAATCCGCTGCTCACCGGCATTCGTGGAGGGAAGGCCGCACAGATCGGCGAGGGCCCTCCCGTCGAGGGGCTGGATGAGCAGACGGGCACGGGCCTGGACGATCCGCCGTTCCCACCGTTCGATGGTGGCGACCTCCATTCCGGGATGCCCGACGATCTCCTCGACCATCCGATCGATCTCCCGCCGAAGCGATCCCGAGGCCCTGGCGTGGGCGGCATCGAGGGCGGCACCTGGATTCGGTTCCAGATCCTTGCGGAGGGATGATTCGATGCACTCGACCACCTGAGGGTGGGTGCCACCCTTGGGATCGAGGACCGGCTTCAATTCGATTCCCGCGGTCGAGACGATCGCACCAGCCTTGATCTCGGAGAGATCGACGATGAAGACGGCCTCCCCGTCCAGGGCGCGGGCCGCGAGCTTCGCTCCGTCGACCTCTTCCCCACCGACCGCCGGAACAGTCCTGGCCACCAAGCTTGCTCCGAGCCCTCCATCCTCACCTGCATCCAGCGATCGCCCACCCGAACCACCGGCGGGAAGGCCCACCACCCCCTGGGCGGCGCCGCGGCGAAGATGGCTGATCGCACGATTGCGCACGAATCCCGTGGAGGCGATCATTCCCAGCCCTTCACCCACCGACATGTTTCGGAATTCCTCCCGATGGAAGAATCCTTCGTCGTACCGTCGGACCAGATCGACCAGGAGGTCGCTGATGAAGTCCTCTGCGGCATGGGGATCCCGAAGAATCCCTGAGAAGCGGCTGCGCACCCTGGAAGCGGCGACGTCGTTCTCAGGACCATGAAGCAGCATGGTGCGAAGCCGGTTCTCGAGCAGGCACCAGAAATCGACCCTGCTGGAATCGTCATGCAGCCCGTCGGCCAGCGCGGTGGCCAGTCTGGACCACCTCTCCTCGATCTGGGATCCCGACCCGTTCGTCACACCAGGCTCCACTCGAGAGCGATCAAGAGGATCCGAGTCCCTCGGTCATGCCGTCGCGAGGGATCGAGTGCACATTCTAGGAGGATCGAACCCCGGGATGCCGACGAGGGCGGATCGCCCTCACTGCATCCGAATGGTGTTTCAATCCCCGGTCGGCAGACCGTGGTCCGCCACCACCCCGGGTTTCACCGGCCGGACGTCCCAGACCTTGTCCGCGTATTCGCGAATGGCACGGTCACTGGAGAAACGCCCCCCACGTGCGGTGTTGAGCACCGCCGTTCGCCACCAGGCATCCTGGTCGCTGAAGAGGCTCTCCACCCTCCCCTGTGCGTCGAGGTAGGACCCCAGGTCGGCAAGGTGCCTCCAACGATCGCCTTCCGCGACCAGCATGTGGCCAAGCCGCTCGAAGACCGCGGGGTCCTTCCAGGCGAAGGTCTCGCCCAGGAAGAACTCGATCGCGGCCCGGACCCGGGGCTCGTGGTCCAGGTGCCAGCGAGGGTCGTACCAACTCTCGCTGTCGGCGACTTCCGAAGCGGACAGCCCGAAGAGGAACATGTTCTCTTCTCCGACCTCCTCCGATATCTCGATGTTGGCTCCGTCGCGAGTGCCGATGGTGAGGGCCCCGTTGAGACAGAACTTCATGTTTCCCGTGCCACTGGCCTCGGTGCCCGCGAGGGAGATCTGTTCCGAGAGATCGGCGGCGGGAATGATGCGCTCCGCGTTGGAAACTCCGTAATCCGGGATGAACACGACTTGCAGGCGATCCCGCACTGCGGGATCCGAATTGATCACGTCCGCCACGCTGGTGATGGCCTTGATGACATCCTTGGCCCGCTCGTATCCCGGAGCCGCCTTTCCGGCGAAGACCACCACTCTGGACTGCGGAAGGAAACCCGGGTCCTCCTTGAGCCGACGGTAGAGGGAGCACACGTGGAGCAGGCTGAGCAGCTGGCGCTTGTATTCGTGGATCCTCTTCACCTGGACATCGAAGAGGAAAGACGGATCGATGTCGATCCGGAGATGCTCTTCCACCCAGTCGGCGAATCGTCTTTTGGCCTTGAACTTCGCCGCCGCGAATGCGGCTCGGAACTCCGGAGATTCCGCATGGGGTTCGAGCTGCCGGAGCTGACCCAGATCCGTGATCCATCCGTCACCGATGGTGTCCATGATCAGACGCGACAGATCGGGATTCGCCTGCAGCAGCCATCGCCGCGGGGTCACCCCGTTGGTGACGCCGTGAAAACGCTCGGGGAAGATCTCCGCGAACTGGGGCATGAGCCGCTTCTTGATGAGTTGGGCGTGCAGCTGGGAGACACCATTGACGGAGTGGGAGCCGATCACCGCGAGATTCGCCATCCGAATCTGCTTGGGATCGGATTCCTCGACGATGCTCGCCTCCTCGATCCGGCCCGAGCTGGACACCAGCGCCTGGGCCGGGCCCTCCAGAAATCGACGATTGATCTCGAGGATGATCGCCAGATGCCTCGGCATCAACCTCTCCAGGAGGGGCATCGGCCATTTCTCCAACGCCTCCGGCATGAGCGTGTGGTTGGTGTAGGCCATGCTTCGAACCGTGATGTCCCATGACTCGTCCCAGCCGAGACCGTGACGATCCATCAGGATCCGCATCAGCTCCGCGATCGCCAGGGCGGGGTGCGTGTCGTTGATGTGGATGGCGACGCCGTCGGCGAGGCCGCGGATGTCGTCATGTTCGAAGAGGTAGCGACGAACGATGTCGCCGACCGAACAGCACACGAAGAAGAACTCCTGGCGTAGCCGGAGCTCGCGGCCGGACTGCGTCCGATCGTCGGGATAGAGCAGCTTGGTGAGACGATCGGCCTCGATGCGACGGGAGACCGCCGCTTCGTAGTCGCCCGCGGCGATCTCGGAGAGGTGCATCGCGTCGGGTGCGGAGGCGGACCAGCATCGAATGGTGTGGACCGTCTCTCCACCCCAGCCGGCGACCGGATAGTCGTAGGGAACCCCGATGACCCGGTCCCGACCTCCGTGACCGATGTCGCCGAACTCGACCGGCTGCTGGAGGTCTCTTCTGCGAATCATCCAGGGATCACCGTGACGCAGCCAGTTGTCGGGCCGCTCGACCTGGTAGCCGCCCCGAACCTCCTGCTTGAATATCCCGTACTCGTATCGAAGCGTGTAGCCGACCGCGGGAAGCGCGAGGGTGGTCATCGAATCGAGGAAACACGCCGCCAGACGACCCAGGCCTCCGTTTCCAAGACCGGCGTCACGCTCATGCTCCTCAAGCGTCTCAAGCTGGATCCCGTATCGCTCCAGTGCCTCGCGGACCCTCGGCTCGAGACCGAGGTTCAGGATGTTGTTTCGCATCGCCCGCCCGAGGAGGAACTCGATGGACAGGAAACAGACCCTTTTGGACTGTTCCTGGCGGTACCGGTCCCGAGTGTCCAGCCATCGCTTCATCAGCACCTCCCGGACCTCGGAGGCCAGGGCATAGAACCGGTCTCGATCGGGTGCCTCGTAGAGCCGCTGGGCGCTCTCCACGGCGAGGTGGCCGAGGAGTCCTCCCGCGATCTCGTCGGAGGTGACCTCGGTGGGGTCTCGGTGAAGGGGATGCTGGGGCTCTGGCTTCGTGGTCATCTGAACTGGATCCAGGGCCGGATGAGAGCCGGCAGGATGGAGATCGCCCCGTGAGGCCCGTGAGACTGGTGTCGGATCATGGCAACTCGTGCCGCAGAACGATAGATCGGTCGAGCAGCCCCGGGTCCGGGAGTATTGGGAGAGTCCCGAATTTCGATCCCCCGCTGCCCGATGTGCATCCACCGGTATTCTCATCCCAGGCGCCCTCCCCAGGGGGCCGGAAACGGAGCATCCATGAGACCCCCCGCGTTCCCCGCCTTCGCGCTCGTCCTTCTCGGCATCACCAGTTCCAACCAGGTTCGGAGCGAGGAGCTCCGGGAGGGAATCGACGCCCCCCCCAACCTCGTCTTCATCATGAGCGATGATCACGCCTGGCAGGCGGTGAGTGCCTACGGCCGTCCGGACGGAACCAGGGTCAATTCGACCCCCCAGATCGACCGGCTTGCTCGCGAGGGGGTCCGCTTCGACCGCTTCTTCGTGGAGAACGCGATCTGCGGGCCCAGCCGAGCCGCCTTCCTCACCGGGTGCTTCTCCGCCCGCCACGGATTCCGAACCAACCAGCAGACCTTCGACGGATCCCAGCCCAGCTGGCCGGGCATCCTTCAACGATTGGGCTACCGGACCGGGGTGTTCGGCAAATGGCACCTGGGATCGAGTCCGGTCGGCTTCGACGACTACTGCGTGCTGATCGGACAAGGCCCTTACTACAACCCTCCGATGAAGACTCCCGAAGGAAGAGTGCGACAGCACGGATACACGACCGACATCATCACCCGGAAGGGCGTCGAAGCGCTCACTCGGTTCGCCGAGGGCTCCAGCGTGGACGGCCGCCCCTTCGCGATCTGCATCCAGCACAAGGCTCCCCATCGGCGATGGGACCCCCACCCCAGACACTTCAGGCTGCGCGATGGCGTCGACGTGCCGGAACCCGCGACCCTCTTCGACGACTACACGGGGAGAAGTCCCGCCAGCACCCTGCAGACGATGACCATCGCCCGCCACCTGGACGATCGGGACCTGAAGCTCAAACCACCTCCCGAACTCGACGAGACCCAGCGAGCGGCGTGGGATGCACACTATGAACCCCTCAACGCCCGCTACCGGGCCGCGGTGGCCTCGGGGGAACTCGAGGGCGACGATCTCGTCCGAGCCAAGTACCAGCGATACGTCAAGGACTACCTCGCCTGTGTGGACGCCGTCGACGAGGGGGTTGGAGCCATCCTCGACGAGATCGACCGCCTTGGAATCGGCGACAACACCATCGTGATCTACACCAGCGACCAGGGCTGGTATCTCGGGGAACACGGCTGGTACGACAAGCGATGGATGTACGAGGAAAGTTTCCGAACCCCATTCATCATGAGGTGGCCGGCACGCCTCGAGGGAGGTCGCACGACCAGCCTGATGACCCAGAACATCGATTTCGCACCAACCCTCATCGAACTCGCCGGAGGCGAGGTTCCGGACCGAATGCATGGAGAGAGCTTCGCGACATGGCTGAACAAGGGAGGCGGCCAGGCTCCAAAGGGGTGGCGGAACAGCGTGTACTACCGCTATTACGAAAGCAACGGCCCCCACACCGTGCCCAAGCACGACGGGATCCGCACCGATCGATGGAAACTGATCTGGTATCCGGAAGTGGATCCCGACGGGGACGGACCGTTGGAATCAGGCTGCTGGGAGCTTTTCGACCTGGAGTCGGATCCCGATGAGCTTCGCAGCCTCGCGGACGACCCTGCCCACGCCGCGATCCGACGGGACCTGGAGCGGCAGCTCCAGGCGCACCGAGCCAGTTACGGTGAGTGACGGCGGAGCGGGACCCGGCCCGGGCCTTCGGTTCAGCTTTCGCCGTGGGAGGAAGCGTAGTTCGGCGCTTCCTTGGTGATCGTGATGTCGTGCGGATGACTTTCGATCATGCTCGCCGCGGTGACCCTTACGAAACGACTGTCGTTGCGGAAGTCCTCCATGGTCGCGCACCCGCAGTAGCCCATCGCACTTCGAACCCCACCCACCAGCTGGTAGACGTATTCTCCTAGCCCCCCCCGGTAGGGAACCATACCCTCCACCCCTTCGGGCACGAATTTCTGGGTATCGACCTTCGAGGCCTGGCCGTACCGATCGGCGCTGCCCGCCGCCATCGCGCCTTGGCTGCCCATGCCACGATAGGTCTTGAAACGTCTCCCCCGGTGCAGAACCAGCTCCCCCGGACTCTCGTCCATGCCGGCGAAGAGACTGCCCAGCATCACCGAGCTGGCTCCCGCGGCGAGGGCCTTGGCAATGTCGCCGGACTGGCGGATGCCACCGTCCGCGATCACCGGCACCCCGAGGTCCTTGCAGACCGATACCGCGTTCAGGACCGCCGTGATCTGGGGGACGCCGACCCCGGTGACGATTCTGGTGGTGCAGATGGACCCGGGCCCGATGCCGACCTTCACGGCGTCGGCACCGGCGTCAATGAGGGCCCGAGCCCCTTCCGCCGTCGCGATGTTGCCCGCGATGACCTCGATGTCATGGGAGGCCTTGACCGCCCGGACCGTATCCAGGACGTTGGCGCTGTGACCGTGGGCGGTATCGACGACCAACACGTCGACCTCGGCCTCGATGAGCGCTTCGATGCGTTCGAACTGCTTGACCCCGGTCGCAGCCCCCACCCGCAGTCGGCCGCGATCGTCACGGCAGGCCTTGGGATGCTTTTTCACGTTCTCAAGGTCCCGCATCGTGATCAGGCCGGCCAGATGCCCCTCGGAATCGACCAGAAGCAGCTTTTCCACCCGGGCCTCGTTCAAGAGCCGTTCCGCATCGCCGGCCGCGATGTCGGGGGGCGCGGTCACGAGATTCTCCCGGGTCATCACCTGGCCGACCTTCGCTTCCCCATGCTGGGAGGGAGCGAGGAATTTCATGTCCCGACGAGTGAGGATCCCGACCACTCGGCCACGCCCGGAGCCATCCGTCGTGATGGGAAAGCCACTCACTCCCTGTTGCGTCATGAGCTCCACGGCGAAGGCGATGGTGTCCTCCGGGGAGAGGGTCACCGGATCCGCGATGACGCCGTTCTCGCTTCGTTTGACCTTCTGGACCTCGCGAGCCTGGGCTTCGGGAGGGAGGTTCTTGTGGATGATGCCGATGCCGCCCTCCTGAGCCAGCGCGATCGCCAACGCGGACTCGGTCACGGTGTCCATGGGAGCGGACATGATCGGGATCTCAAGATCGATTCCGGGAGTCAGGCGGGTCCTCGTGCACGCCGAATCGGGCGTGACCTCGCTGGCAGCGGGTACGAGAAGGAGATCGTCGAACGTGAATCCGTCCTGAACGATCTTGGCCTGCGGGAGATCATGGGTGGCTGAGGGGTGGTCTTCCATCTGCGGAGGATGCCAAGGAAGGGGCCCGCTGTCAACGCAACACCAGGTTTGCCGGGCGGAGATCTCCCTCGGATTCCAAGCGGAAGGAACGGGGTGAAGGCCGTTTTAGCCCCCGGGACGAGGGTCTCTCTGGTAGAGTGCCCGATCGAAGTTGAAGTCGGCCGGACGTCGACACCCACCACCGGATCACGTCCGGGCGTGAACCCGAGATCCAAGAAAAGAACCCGATCCGCCCCGACCTCCGGCGGACCATGACCGAGAGATTTACGTGAACTCCGAAACCCTGATCGCGGCCCCGATCGAACACGACATCTCGATCCCCGAGGGGGACGGCCTCAAGGCCTGGGAAAGCTGGCTTGAAACCTGCATCAAGTTCGAGGCGAGCGATCTGATCGTCAAGACGGGCCAGTCCCCGCGACTTCGCGTGCGTGGATCCCTGAAGGGGATGCAGATCGACCCCTGCACCATGGACATGCTGTTCCGGGTGGCCAAGGACATCCTGGACACCAACCAGTTCGAGTACTTCCGCCAGCGTGGCTCGATCGACTTCGCATATGACTACGACGAACGACGACGTTTCCGGGTCAATCTGTTCATGGCCCGAGGCAAGCCCGCCATCGCCGCCCGGCTGATCACCTCCGACATCATGAAGTTCGAGGACCTCTACCTTCCAGACATCCTCGGCGAAGTGTCCATGTCGGCCCAGGGCCTGATCCTGTTCTCCGGGGTCACCGGATCAGGGAAATCGACCTCGATCGCGTCCATGCTCCAGTTCGTGAACGAACGGAAGCGGGTCCACATCGTGACGATCGAGGACCCGATCGAATACATCTTCAACGATGACAAGGCGACGATCAACCAACGCGAGATCGGGATCGACTGCCTGAGCTTCAACGACGCCCTGCGGGCCCTCGTCAGAGAGAACCCCGACGTGGTGCTGGTCGGCGAGATGCGGGACTACGAGACGTTCGAGGCCGCCATCCGGGCCGCGGAGACCGGGCACCTCGTGTTCGGAACCATCCACGCATCGAGCGCCTGGCAGACCTTCGGTCGAATCTACGACCTCTTTCCCGAAAACGAACGGGAGCAGCTCCGCAAGCTTCTCGCCTACAACCTCCGGGCGATCATCTACCAGAAGCTGCTGCCGACCCTGCACAAGAACATCGGCCGGATCCCGGCCCTCGAAATCCTGCTCAACACTCCCGCCGTCCAGAAGTACATCCTCGAAGCCCGCGAGGGGGAACTCCTGCAGATCATCAACCAGAGCCACGACGAGGGCATGGTGGACTTCACCACCTCGCTGGTCCGCCTCGTGGAGCAGGAGTACATCCACCAGGACA
>MDTG01317217.1_pt1 | contig 10454 bp, 7 predicted proteins | sample 811421 | NCBI WGS metagenome assembly MDTG01 (sample SAMN05326645, study PRJNA326480) | marine metagenome | isolation source: seawater | place: Pacific Ocean: South East | collected 2011
ACGCCGCGCTGAGCATGCAAGCTAGAAACGTCGCTTTCGAGGTCTCCCTTGTTTTTGGAGATGTCACCAGCAAGACTGGAAACGTCACTATCTGTAGTGCCTTCGTCTACGCCGCGCTGAGCATGCAAGCTAGAAACGTCGCTTTCGAGATCTCCCTTGTTTTTGGAGATGTCACCAGCAAGACTGGAAACGTCACTATCTGTAGTGCCTTCGTCTGCCACACGCTGGGCGTGCAAAGATGAGATATCACTTTCGATTGTAGCTTTACTCATTAGTGTGGAACCGCTGCTATCTGTAATTTCAAAAGCATCGGTTGCACTCGCTGCCAAGCGGATATTGCCCGCTAGGTCTAATGTTTCGGTACGGAATATTTTAGCCATACGTAACTATATACGTTCAAAAAAAGAGTATGGGAAATTTTTTTTTGAAGGGATTTTTTTCGTTTTACAGGGACTCTGTAGAAAAATTATTTTGCCAATAGCTCATGAATATTTTCTTTAATTCATATGGATAGGCCATAAAATGTAATATAAATGAATCTTCGTTTACTAGCCTTGGGTCTGTATTAAATTCGTTCATTTCGAATATTTTTCTATTAAATCCAAAGCCATCACTTTTTCTTAAAATTTCGCAGAGTATTTCTTGATCTCCGCCGCTGGCGTACAGTGAAGACTTGTCTCCATTGAAATCTCGCCATTTTGTAATTAAGTTTTTTGTGTATTGATGAGATTTAAAAAATAATACCCCGCTATTTAACATACAATGGTTGCCAATATCTTTTGTTGCAAGTATGAATTTTTTAGGAGATTTTTCTATAATCGACTCGAGTTTTTTTTCTGGATTAAAAATTAATGTATCAGAGTCCATCCAAACTATGTAATCGTGATCGTCAATATGGTTTAATAAGGCTTGCGATTTTGACCAGTTTGGGCTTCCGTTTTTGTCTAACTTTTCTCTGTAGACGTAAAAACTGTAACCCTGCTTTTCGCAGTAATTTTTAATACTTTCTTCTGAGTAAATAGCAAATTCAGAAATTTCTTTAGTATACAAGCTGACAATCGCAATTTTCTTAAATGGATTAAAGCAATTGAATCTATCTTCAGGTTCTTCAATCACAGGTATTTGCGAGCTTATGTATTTAACCCAATCAAAAAGCTTTCTGTGTTTTCCGAATCTATCATTATTGAAAAAATTAAGCCATTCGTTTTTTAGGCCTATGAATTCTTGTTGTTTTTTATTCATTTAATATAATTTAAAATCTTCACTATTTAAAATTTTTGCTCCTGCGTTTTTAATCTTGCTTGTTAATAATAACTCGTTAATTATACACTGAGTTTTTTTCTTGAATAGTTTAACATTTGATTCTATCTTAAATTTACTATGCCAGCCTTTTGTCAACCAGTTTATTATGTGATTCTTTAAATCGCTTGAAATCCTTGACGAATTTAGAAATGAATTTAATTCGTTTTCATCCTGAATTAATGAGTCAATTTTTATTTCCGAAGAGTTGTCTAATTTTATTTTTTGCAGTATTTTATTTGGTATAATAATCGCATTGCTACAAATCCAGTTGTTAAATTTCGCGTTATCAAGTGAAAAGTTTTTTTCTGATAAATTTAATCCATCAATCTTTCCAAAAACTAAATCGTGTTTTTTTAATACATTTAATAAATCTTGATTTAAATGTTTGCCTATAACTTTTGTATTATAATTTAAGAAAGAATCATTTGTTATTAAAATTAAGTCATAATGCTTGCCTTTTGATTCGTCGAATCCTTTTTGCCAACCCGAGAACTCCCAGTTTAAATTGTTACCTGGAATTATTGATATTTTTTTTCCTTGAAATTTATTTAATCCTTCTCGCTTGTTATCTATTACTACGCAATCAAAATCTATACCTTTATTGTATAAGGCATCGGATAAAATTTTAAAAGAATGAGGGTATTTGTTGGAGTCGAATTGAGTATATAAAACTAAAAGATTTGCTTTGTCTTGAGGGTTAATTTTAAATCTAGAGCAATATCTATCATGCACTCCGCATAATACGAAGATATCTGTCCCCTCTTTTTCTAAACTGCAACAATAAGATTTATCTTCTGGGGGATTTATTTCTTTTTTTTCTTTTATTATTATTTCTTTATCTATTATTTCAAAGCTTACCTTGTTAAACTTGTATTCGTATTCACCTCTTCTTTCGTGGCAAAGCATTATGAATTCATTAGACTGAATATTTATAGGGTTACATGAGTTTCTGAGATTTATATTTTGATCTAGGTTGATGTTATTAAAAGAAATATTCTCTAATTTTTGTGCAGTTGTATAGATGAGGGGAAACATAGAGTATATCACGTAAAACAAATCTTCATATTTGAAGCTCATCCAGTTTTTATTTGGATTGATTTGGTTTATTGAGTCGAATTTTTTAATATTAGTGATTTCAAGTTTAGATAAGTTTACTGAGCAGTGCCCTGCTGAAAAATCAATAGACACTTTTTTGCATTCTTCGTCATGGCAGATAGTTTGGTTTATTATTGTGCATGTAGCTAAAGCAATGATATCGCCGTTTTCTATTGTTACTGCACCATGTATAAATCTTATATCTTCAGGAAATTTATAATCTGGATTTACATCTTTTTTTATATAGCTGTGGATTTTTTTCCCTTTTATATTGAATTTTAATTTAACATATTCGCCAGAATCTTCTTTTAACCAATAGGTAGATTGGCCATTAAAGTGGCCTCTGGGCGGAGGAGAGTTTTTGTAGTCTTCTCCTCTCGCAATAGTATATTTTTTGCCATTAAAGTTTGTTGAGCTTGGATTGAAGATGCAAATTGTTTTTTCGCCGGTTATTGATTTGCCTATATTTTTTAAGTTCATAATTTTAAATGAATTTCATTTTGTTTTTATCTATAGGGTTTTTTATCCCCCAATGCTCAACACCGCTTTCATCGTACATAGCTTCTTTGCCGAGACCATTGCCGAAATTAAAAGTATTTTTATCATATTTAAATATAAAAGTCTCTTCAGGGACAGTCTCTATGAAGGTTTGAGAATATTTTGATTGATTTATTTTTTTAATTATTTTATCTGACACTTCTTTGCTTGGGTATCTTTCTAGGGCGTGGCCATAAATCAGTTTAGTCAAGCCATGAAAGTAGGTAATTGGTGCCAGCGTAAGTATGTCCTGCCATCCTGATCTTCTTCTTCTGAGCATTAGATCTAGCGCTGACTTATGTAGCGGATTATTTGGGGCGCTTATCATAATATCTTGAGAAAAATCGATAATTTTTCCATGATTGGAGTGCAAGGGTAGGACACATTTTGCGTTTTTTTCTATGATTGAGTTTAGTTCTTTATTTGCGTGCCTATCTATGTCTGTATATAGGCCGCCTTCGTTTACTATTTTTAATAAACGCCACGTGTCAACTTTTGATACAATTGGGGCATCTTTTATTAAATTGTAATCTATAGTTGATAAATTTTCTTTCAAGTATACTTCGACTTCATTATCATCTGAAATTTCAAGTTTCCATTCTGGGTTTATTTTTACTAGATTTTGTATTCCGTTTATGGCTAATTGATTTGAGCTTTCTAATATAGACCTATCTTTCCATGATATATGAATTTTCTTGGGTATTGAGGGTAAAGGTTCAAGGAGATCATCTAAATTTTGTTTCTGTGAACTTATTCTCATCACAGAGGAGTTTCTGAAGTAATTAGATTTTCGATTAGATAAATTTATGGGGTCCGAAAAAACTTCTTTGTTGTATCTTTTGTTATCTAATTCGAAATTGGTTGCAGCTTCTCTTCCGCCAAACTTTAAGTCTTGCAAGAAGATAGGCTTTTTAAGCGCGTAAACATTATAGTTTGATTGCATTTCAGCGGCAAATACATCCCAAATTTTTTCTTGATAAAAACCGTCGATCATGGCTTTCTCATAGGCTGCGGCACCAAGTGCGGAGCAAATCATAATTGCGTGACCGCTTAGCATATTAAATATTTGATAAGTATTTTCATCAATTTGTTGAGCAGAAATATTATCAATAGCTTTACCGTTGTTCATTGCAAGCTGAGATAATCCTAGATAAAATAAATCTGTATCATTAGGAATGTCAATTTCTTTTGGCATTTCTCGGTAAAAAGATACGTCATCCTCTAATATTACGAATGGCTGAAATGGTCTTGAATTATCTTGCTCCCTTAGGCCTGCTTCAATCATTCTTGCGTGACCTATACTTCCCGATTTTTCTTTTGATATGCCTATTTCGTAAGGTAGTATTTTTCTAAAATTATAGTCTTTTAGTATAGATTCTATATGTTTAGAGTTTTCACTATTTTTTGTTTTTGTTAGGTAATAAAATTTAAGATTGTTTGTTTTTAATATCATTTATTATCTTATTATATATATTAATGTTGTCTTGATTGTATGGGCTATACTGTTTTAAAAAGTTTTTGTTATCATATTTGGTTTGATCTAATGTTTTGCTATGATTTAGTATGGCGTTCTTTAATTGGTTTGCCCCGAAGTCCACATCGCAGTCGGGATAATAATAACCTACATCTTCTAGAGTCGAAGAGTTGTGTATTAAGGGTAGGTTTAAGAATAAAGCTTCAAGGTAACTATAGTTCAGTTCGTTTTTAATTTGATGACTAACTATGGTGCTACCAAATTTGCTCAACGCATCAAGTAAGCTCCATCTTTTATTGAAATAGCAGAAGTCTTTCTTTTTTACCACTTCTAATCTGTTCATTAGTTTTTCAAAGAAAGGATTAAATTTAATTCTTTGGCAACAGAATATGTTTATGGAGTTTAATATTTTCGGATCTTTATGATAAAGATTTTCGCATATATTAATTGGTATTACGCAATTTTTAATAAAAGATATGTTTGGTTCAAAGACGCACACTTTTTTAATTTGTTCTTTTTTAAAGCTTGGGTCCATACCCTTTTTTTTAAGTTCTTTTATCTTATCTTCTATGAAAAAAGAGTCCCATATGAATGGAATAATTATAACGTCTTTGAAGTTATAATAAGTTTTTATGTAGCTTTGGGAATACTCATGTTGAGGAGATATCCAGATTTGTTCTAGGTGTTTAGGTTTTTCTAGTGGCAGCTTGGGGCTTTTACTTAATAGGGAATGATTGATATCATCCATTAACTTATTGCCAAAATGTATTAGTATTGTTTTGAAATTGCTATTCCTGGATTTTAATTTGTCGTACATTTCTGGAAATAAATCGAATCCGGCCACAATTAATAGGTCTAAATTTTCATTATCGTCGGCAAGCAAATCATCTAAAAGCATACCTTTATGATTTTTCTTTAGTGTGTGAATAGGTTTTTTATGGGTAATGTAAAAACATTCGTGCCCACATCTTTCTATCATTTCATAAAGAAATACGATGTTTTGTTGCATTCCGTTTGCCCAAAAAGCAACGGACATATCTAGTGTAATTCCTATTTTCATAATTTTATTTTTGTTTTTCTCAATGGTAAGAAGTCTATATTATTTGCGATTAATAATATTGCTTGTTTATATATTTCAGTAGGCCTATGGTTTAGTTTGTCATCACCTTCGTAGCTTCTTTGATATGCTCCCCAAACTTGACACGAAAACACTAGCCAATAATACTCTAATTCTGTATCGCACGAGATTTCTTCATTCGCGAATCTAACAAAGCGATCATAATCTAAAGGGTGGTGACCCATAAAGTGTATTAAAAAGTCTCCACGATTGTATAGAGTTGGGTATATATTAAAGTGATGTGGGTTTACAGGGTTGAGTTTGCTATGTTTTCTTAGAACATCTACTAGCCTACCTTGATCAGCCCCATTTCCGTTTCCCCCATGCCTCCAGGGTTTGTCTGTACCTATCAATCGAGATTCCCACCACTCATTTAACACTTGTAGTGAATAATTATTTGTTCTAAAAAACAAAACGCCAGAATTTAGAGGACTAGCCCCAGGGTCTTTTGCGTATAAAATATCTCGTTCTGAGCTACTTAAATAAGTATATAAATCGAAGTCTCTATTAACTATTGCAGTATCAATGTCTATCCACCCTAGGTATTCATATTCATTAAAATGCTGCAACAACTTTAGCGGCTTTTGGTAATTAACATGAACTGACTTATCAAGAGTTCCTGCGGCTCCCAGGTAGTCGTAGCCTTTTCTGCTGCAATAATCTATAACTGAATTTACGCAATTCTTGCGTTTTTCATAATATTTTAAATCGGATAGTTGACAAATTCCTATTTTTTTCATGACAATAATTTTTTATATTTTTCTATAACAATTGGATTTGTTGGAGAGTATTTGTAGATTATTTTTTGCGCTTCATCTTTGTATTTATCTAAATTTTTATCGTGATAATTTAGGGCGAGGTTTAGGGCCTCTGCCCCTAACTTGGTGTCGTAATTAGGGTAGTAGTATCCAGATTCTTTGATCAGCTCAGAGTTGTGAACAAGTGGCAAATTAAAATGTAACGCTTCGAAATATGTATAATTTAAAGAATTTAATAGTTGATTTGAAATTATCACATTAGACATATCTGTAAATATTTTAGAAACTTTTATTCTTCCTTTAAATTCTATTTTATTTTCTTTTGTTACATCTAGTTCCCACATTAGGGATTTGAAGTATTTTTTATCCAAAAATTTTGCCGCGCAATAAACTGTTATTTTATTGAAATCATTTCTGCTAAACTTTGTGTAAAATTCTTCGGCTATCATGATTGATGGAAGGCAGTGCTTTGTCATGTTTAAATTGGGTTCGAGTATTCCAATATTTTTAGCTTCGCCAGGATTGTAACGGCAGGTCTTATTTATTTTGTTCCATATTTTTTCATGCATATCTATATATTTTGAGCTCCAGATATAAGGTAATTCAAATACTTTTTCTGTATTATAGTATGTTTTATAGTAGTTGTATGAAAATTTGTAATGAGGAGATATCCATATTTCGTCAACCATTTTTGTGCTTATGGCTAAATGATCTTGCCAGCTACATCTTTCTATGTCTGCTAAAAGACCGTTTCCATAAACAATATGTATGTTTTTTGAATTTTTATTTTTTGCTTTTATTAATTTTATTATATCATTATTTATTAACCAGGAAGTATTTAATATAAAAGATATATCTTCACAATATTCTAATAATTCATTTTCTTCTACAATTAAAATATCACATGGAGGATCAATGCATTCTTCCATTTTATGGTTTATAGCAATAATCGGAGTAAATCCGATATCTTTTAATAAATCAGCAAGGAACACTATGTTTTGTTGCAATCCATTGCTGAATAGCCCGTTTTTATAATTAGCAGTAAGCAATATATTCATCGCATTTTATTACACGGCAAATTTCAATATTTATTCTGAAATGACAAAACTAGCAGGATTTAATGTGGAGGTATTAGCTGACCTATTTAACTTATCAAGGTTAAATAAAAATGATCCGTTTGAGTCTGCAATACCATTAGAGTCGCACACTGTAAAATTATTATTTTCATCTATTGCGTTGGATAATTGAAAACCGTCGGCATATGATTTATATGTATAAATGGTGCCTCCGTTTGGTGCAGTTCCACCTTCTGATATATTTTCCAAAGATACGTTGGTTGGATTTGAAACCGTAGTGCCTATATCGGCTAATCCTGCGCCTAGACTATTTGGTGATGCGGATATGGTTCTAGAAGAAAATCCTTCTAATTTATATGTTGGTCTTGTAGAAATTGATGTAGTTTCTATATTGGCCAAATTAAAAGCTGAAACTTGCCATGAAAATGTTCCTTTGGTGTCGACATCTTTTGCAACTATTGTAAAAGAATTGCTGTTTCTTCCTGTGCCGGATGAATTTATGGTAAGTTGAGATGGGTTTGTTTGTGCGCTGCTGGTAGATAAGGATGGAGCAGTAAGCATTAATTGATTACTGGACATTGAGAATTGATCTGAGTTGCCAGCTGGAGAGCTAATTAATTTTGAAGCTAAGTTGTTGATTGACAAAGATAAAGGTGTATTTGCAATATTTACCACATCTTGATCTTCTATTGTAATTCCATTTGAGGTTTTTGTTGCAGATATTTTTATATTATTTTGACCACCATCATTTTTTACATTGTATCCCCCGTTTAAATAATCCACACTTTTATTTGATTCGAACGTATTAGGGTTGGATATTGTTAACTGGTTATTTGGCGATGCGTATATTACTGAATCGTAATTGTTTAGAGTGTTTAAAACGGTTGCGCTTTCTGTGTCTTTAATAGCTTGTTGTGAAGCAGGGTAGGTAATTGATGATATTGAAACTGATGGAGCGCTACCGTTATTTAATTTAGCTGTATCTGTTGTTGTGAATTTGTCGCTTTGTGTGCCAAAATTATTTCTAGCCTTAAAGGATGCAGCTTGATCTCCGTCTCTATTTGAGGATCCAATTGAACCAAATACAGAGATAGGAACTGTGAATTTATATGTTCCGTCTGATAGAGTTGTTTTGGAGTAAGTTGAAGAGAAAGATGTTTGTGTCCCCTTTGATACCCCTTCATTTTGAACAGAAATTGAAATGTTATTAATGGAAACTCCTTTTCCGTCAACAACAATTTCTGAATTGATAGTGTCACCAGCCTTAACTTCTTGGGTTCCAATAATATGTGGAGATGTTGTGGATGTGGCTAATGAGTCTAATGATCCGCTGATGATCGCTGGACCGTTCGCAATTTTTACTTTCACTCTTTCTGTATCTGTAGCTCCATTGTTTGTTCTAAGTGCATGTATTTCAATATTATCTGAATTATTAAATATACCACCAACATAATTTACCGTTTTAGGTGATTCGAATATTCCTGAGTTAGTTATGCTGATTTCAGAATTCAAAGATGAATAAGAAACCGTATCTGTGGTATCTTGCCAGTTTAATATGCTGTTTGAAAAGGTTGTAGACTCACCTTCTCTTAGGCCGTCTGATCTTCCATTATATGATGTTGGATCACTTGCGTTAATAATTGGATATAGTTGATCAAGGTCTCTTGTTCCGCTGGTATGACCGTAATCAGTCGATTCTTTTAAATCACCTGTAGCACCAAAGGTATTAATTGCTTGAACTGCGACTGAGCTTGGACCAGATCTATTAGAAACTGTTACGGGAATCGTAGCCCTAAAAAGTCCACCTATGTCCACTAAATTGTAATTACTAAAATCAATTTCTTCTGCTAAGCCATGATTGTGAACTTTTATAAAGTCTACGTCATTCCTATCAAAATCAACGAATATATTAATTGTGTCTCCTTGTTTTAAATGAGAGGATCCTAGTTCATGGCCAGGTCTTGCGGTTGCATTTGATATTTCGTCAATCATTATATTTACCGCCTCAGGACCGCCACCAAGTTCATTTAAAGGTATGATTGTAGATCTACCATTTGCGTGTCCAGTTATGCCTGTAAAACCTTCAAGATTAACATTATCCAAAAATCCTTTAAACCTTCTTGTATTATCTCCAAGTTCTTCTATATTTTCAAGAGGTATTGCTTGGCCATTAATGGAAGCAAATCCAACATAATCTTGACTTGGTCCGTCCCATTCTATCTCGATTCTTAAATCTTCGGCAGTAGCCACAGTAACTCCCGAAAGATGAGTGTTTGCATCTGGGGTATTGGTATAAAATATTTTTTCTGTAACTCCGATATTATCACTAACATCTGAGAAAAAAACAAATTCTGCGGCTCCAGAACTAACTTGAGTTATTGAAGTGTTTAGGGTATCTAGTTTTGTTGCAACATCAACACCCGCAACGGTCAAACCATTAGTGAAGTTTCCTTGATTAAATTCAACTGAATCAGTAGTTCTTACGTTTTGATCCATGACAAGAAACTCATTGTTAATTAGCTTGCCATCAAAATATAGATTATCAAAGACGCCTGTACCCCAGGCTCTGCCTATTCTACCTACACTGCCTTCTCCGCTATTTCTTGGAACTAGATTTCTTGTGCCCATTTATTATATTACACCCAAGGTTATTAAAAAGATATATCGTCAGTAAATGCATTTGGACCTGTATCATATCTCCAAAGATTAGCTCTTAATTCTAAATTATTATCGTCTCTAAGAATCCACATTGTATCAGATATGAATTCATGGGTTGTTGGGGTAACTTCCCCAAATTCATTTAGTTCAAAAGCTTCTTTTTGAAGAAATCTGCTTCTAAGCATTTCTTCTTCGAAGCCACTACTTAATCCACTGCCACCAACTCCTGAAATCTCGATGCCTGAAACTGTAGATTGGAGTTCGTTAATTTCGTTCAAGAGTGATAATCCGGTAGAATCAAGATTACCACTTAATGTATCAATATGTTCGTGGAGATGAAGTTCTGTGGTTTCGAGATTACCACTTAATGTATCAATATGTTCGTGGAGATGAAGTTCTGTGGTTTCGAGATTACCACTTAATGCATCAATATGTTC
>MDTG01321860.1_pt1 | contig 10454 bp, 6 predicted proteins | sample 811421 | NCBI WGS metagenome assembly MDTG01 (sample SAMN05326645, study PRJNA326480) | marine metagenome | isolation source: seawater | place: Pacific Ocean: South East | collected 2011
TGATTTTAATACAGGTTTACTTAGTTTAGCAACTGCTAAAAGTTCATTAGCATCATTATATAATCCAACAGTAGTTATAAAAACTTTTGGATCTTTAAAGAAAGTAGGATTAGTAAATGAACCATCTGAACCAGTAGCAAAGGTTGGGTTAGAACTAAAATTATATTTCTTATTATTAATACGACAAAAATAATTTGTAGAACTAATTTCTTCTTCTCTTCTAACTTGAAAATAAGCACCAGCAACTAATTTGTTATATAGTTTTCTTGGGTTATTATCAAAGGCATCTGTTGAAGTTCCATGAGCTAGTGGTGCTGCATTTGCGTTATCTTGTTCTTTCATTTGGTCAGCATCTAAAATTATGATACCTAAGTCAGGATAAAATAATCCCAAACCACCCATAGATTGATTCTCCGCAGTAGTTTTTACACTTGTAGTACCTGTTGCTATTGAACCTGTTACTACATTGAAAACCCGACCACCAGCATTGACAGTAGGATTTGATACCGCCCCACTATCATCTATAAGTTTCATTTTACCAATTCGTAATTCCCAATTACCAGGATCTAATTTTTCTCTCATACGAGAACGCAAAAAACTTAAAAAGAAAAAACTATCTGAACCAGTTGGTGCTCCAGTCATTTTAAATCTTTCTTCTAATGGTGGTAAAACTACTTGAGCAAATTGTTTATACATAGCAGCAGTTTCTCTACCACCACTTGTTAATTTTGTTATATTACCAGCTGAACCACTACCACCTGCATGAGCATAACCAATATCAAATTGAACTTCAGCAGTATCTGATGTTGCTGGTACATTTGGATTTTGGTGATATATTGATAAAAAAGAACCAGTAGCCTGTTGTGTAGAACTTGTATAAAAAGCTTCTAATGTACCTGAACCACCACTAAAGATTCCACTTGAGATTTTTGTTTTTTGATTTTCTACTACATCATTTTCGAAATCAAATTCTGTAAATATTGACATCAATCACTCCTTATACTGTTGGTGATGGTTTGACGGTTATCACCACATTAAATACTGCTCCAGTCTCAAGACCAATTACAGTCAAGTTTGTTGAAGTTTCTGAAGTGATATTTCGAGAAACGACATTTACTCGTCTACCAGTCAATGTTATGGATTTCTTTCTTTCTTCTTCATTTACAAATACTGGTGTAGTTGCTCCTGTATTAGCAGAAAGATTATTTAATTGAGTTTGTGATACACCTAAGTTTTGCATCATAGCTTGTGGTGGAGGACCTCCCATACCCGCATTATATCCTTGTGCACCTGTATTTGGTTGTTGTCCACCAAATCCTGGTATATTAAATATATTTCTTCTTCTTCTTTTCTTCCTTCTTCTTCTTCTAACAAATGGTGTTAGATTTGCTATTTCCGCATCGTGCAATACGAACATATAACCACTATCTCTATCACTACCATTACGAGTATTTGGTGAAACAACTTGTGTTACACCAGGACCATTAAAAGCTAAAGATGGTGCAGGAACTTCCAATATAGGCATCTTTGCAGTATTCTTAGGTAATGTAATAAGTTTAAATCTCATTACTTGATTTTCATCAACAAATGATTCTAACAATGGCATATTTTCAATTACAGCACCATAGTAATTTGAACCATTAGGATGTGTCGTATCCCATAGATTATAATCTATCTCATCATCCGACAATGCGAATTTTGTTATTTGAAATTCATTTTGACCACGAGCTAATAGCTCACGACCTTTTTTGGTCAAAATTGCATCAACAGTTATACTTGTATTGTTTAAAAAACCCATATTTTACTCCTGTTTTGTATATTATGGTGAGATAGAACTCTCTCCTTAATAAATATAAAGAACTCTAATTTTTATTCAACAATTAATGGTGATTCACCTGGCTCCTGACTTATCAGTACTGTTGGTGATGTTAATGTTATTTCAACAGGTTCTTTACCATCAATTGTATTGTTTTTTGTTAATGTTATTGGTTTATAATAAACCCTAAATAAACTACTATCCTTGGCCATACTTTCATATTCCGATGGATGAAAAGAAGAACTAGAAGGATTATCATTTGCTGCATCTTCTTTAGTATTATAAAATTTTCTTTTTATTTGATAATGTTCTGATAATCTAGCACTATCAATAACAGGTTGTGTCGCTTCAACAAATTCTGTTATTGTTCCGCCGAATGTTATACTGGCAGATGCATAAGTACTACCAAAAGGACCTTTAGGATCTAATTGGTCTAATACATTTAGTGTATTAATACCCAAACTACCATTAGCACCAGCTTCAGGTCCATATCCTGTAGCATTTACTGTTCCTTCACTATGTATATATTCACCAGTTGGTTTTATCGCTACTGCATCAGAACCACTTTTATTATTTGATATTTGTAAACCTTCTTGAAATGGATTAGCATTTTCAAAATAATTATTATCTACTTCTGGTTCATGACCAATAACTTCCTTATCTCTTTCTAATAAATTAGGTTCTACTAAAACACCTAATGTTGCGTTTGCCCTAGCTGGTATAAAGGATCTTATTTGATCAAATATACCAGAATCATAATATTTTAATATTCTTAAATAATCAAAAAAGTTATTAGCACTACTATACTTTCTCCAATAGTCTCTTTGTGTTTTTTCCATACCTCTAAAATCTAATTCATATTGATCTCTTGGATCCCCCACTACATCATCAAAATCAAAGTCCGCTAATGAATACATAATATCTTCATTAATAACATCTACTGGAGAAAAATAAATACCAAGTTTATTACTATCTAATGGTGCGGTATCAAATTCCGAAGCAGCTACACGAGTTTCTGGTGTTAATAGTTTACCACCTAATTGTTGGTCCTCAATTCTTATCTTTGTAGCATTTCTTCGTTGTGGTCCTATATTTGGAACTTTTAATTGTTCTACATCTACTAAACTTCTAAAAAAGTTATTACCACCAAAACCATTTGTTGATCCTGCAGTCTCATATAAACTTCTATTTGACTTATCATCCAAAGTATCTGAATTTGTCAATTCTACATTATCATTTAATGGTAATTTAAATACCAATGCCTCATAGGATGATGTTGGTGTGTTACCATTATATGCCTTTGGTGCTCTAACATGATTATCAAATGGAACAGGACCTAATACTTCTGTCCACAATCTGTATTCCATCAATGAACCACTAAATTGTGTGCCAAATTTATTATTAGCCCAACCACCTAATCTAGCACCAGTACTCGTAGTCCAATATTCATTTTGTTCATATCCACTTGTTCCATTACCACCTGAACCATCACAAATTACAGAACTACTAGCTTGATATAAAACAACTTGTCGTGTAGAATCATATTGTTTAGCAGTCAATTCATATTTTATTTTTGAATCAGGAGAGTCGGTATGTAATCTTTGACCACTTGAACTGGCACGAGTCAACATTACACTCCACATATCATCATTATAAAATGGAAAATCTTCTATCGTTGCCTTTGATACCGAATTATTAGAACCAGATATTGCGAATACTAAATTACCATAAGCATCGTTTAAACCATTATCCTTAGTATGTACTGCCCATTGTTCATTTGCCTGCACTATGGCCATTGAACCTGAATTACCTACACTATATGGTGTCCTAAATCTAAATTCAACAGTATCAGGATAAGTACCTGAAGGATCTCGTTTCCATGTATGATTTACATATTGACCTGCTTTAAAATCTAAAGCGTAATTAAATTTTCTTTTAATTTCATAACTAACTCTTTGTCCAGGTAAGTTGGGTCCACCATATTCACGAACTCTTAATATTGAACTTGGTATACCATAACAATTTATCAAACCCTTTAATCCACGAATAGTACCCTTTGTTCTTGATAAATATGGTAAACTACCTAAAATTCTTTTGTAAATTTCTTTAGTGATATTCTCTTGACTTTCTGCATACACAGCTGAACCTGTTGCATCTGTACCAAATAGATATTGTGGCAATTCTAACATATCATTACCATTTATCAATTTTAAACCTAAACCTTTAGCGACATCTTCGGTTATATCTTTTGATATACCTTCGGACAACATAGAAGCTCGTTCATTAATATCCGTAAAGTGTCTTGAATATACCCACACTTCATCTAATTGTTGTGCTATCATATCCATAAAATCCATAAAAACTTTATTAGTTGAATCCTCTGTAATATGGGCTGGTAAATTTTTGATTAGTCTTTCTTCATTAAGTGTATCATATCCACTAGCATAAGATGACCATGTACTATACCAAGTTGTAGCGTCGGAACTTGATATTGACATTGGTATATATCTGTTATTTACTTTAGTTGGATTTTTAGGATATGCAACACTATAAAATTCACCTATAGAACTTGTAATATATGAACCAGAAGTTTCATACATATAATTTTCAAAATGATCAAAACTATTTACAGCTCCATTTTTTAATTTTCTGTATTTTTCAGTATTTGAAGTAGAACTTGATACTGCTCCCCACAAAACACTTTGTGATTCATAGTGTTCAATAGAACTTATTTTATCCCAAAAATTACTTATTCTTTTTTCAGCAGAACCATATTGAACTATTTGACCAAAACCATAGTCTGTAATATCAACATTTTCTTGATCCCGTCTACCATACGGAATATTTAATTCAGTATCTAATAAACTACCAGAAAATAGTCTGTTGGCCAAGTTATCTTTTACTTCATTATTATCACCGTTCAATTGGTCAAAGTTTTTAAAATTAGTTCTTCTAGCACGAACAGGATTATCAGTTGAATTTAAATTAGGTATTCTTAAAAAAGTCATATCTAAGTCATCTTCTTCAAATGGTATTAGACTTACCACTTCCTCAACTGGTCGTACCTTTTCTTCTACAAAATAAACCAAATCAAACTCAGATATATCTGATGACAATGGTTGTGCTAACTTAAAATACCTTTTACATGCTCCAGGATTTACAGGTCCTACACCACCTTTCCAAAAACCAGGTGCAGCATTTCCGTTTGCATTTTCATAACTTGTAATTAATCCATCTACACCATATCCCTCTGACATATTTAAAACCTGATAATATTCATTATTTACAACCATATATAAATTTAAATTATCCATTTCTGTTATAGGTATATGCATAGACCATGAATTACCTCTCATTCGTCTAACTTCCGTACCTTGTGCTGTTCCTCTAACGATATTACCAGTAGATGGTTCTGGTCTTAAAACTCTGTCATAGTCATCTGTTTGTATAAATTGAGAAGCATTTAATGTTTCAATATCACCAACTAGTTCTATAGACCTCCGTTGGTTAGGCCTTCTTTCAGCTGCAGAACCTTGTGGATCTATATATGTAAAAACACCATTTTGATTTTCTATTGCATCTTGTATGTTAGCCCGTATCTCTACTTCATAATCTTCAAAGCTCTTATCAACTCTTACACGATTATAATCTAATAATTCAATAATAGTACCTACATATCGATGTCTAAACCTATCACCAAGTGAGGCTTGATAACCACTTTCAGCACTAAATTGTGTAGGATCAAAGTCATCTTCTACATCATTAGGCGGAGGACCTTCAAATCTATAAACATTATCAATAGCCAATTCCACACCTTCTACTTCAGGATCAAAACCAGGATCATTATCGTATTGTGGTATGAGTTCTAATACATACGGATCTGAAGGATCTCTTTTCCAATGTGCAGCTGGATACAATGTTGAAGGAGCTCTGGGTCCGCCAGATACATTTGAACCTCTTGCATTAGTATCTTGCCATCTTGGGTATCTTTTTCTCCGTGTTATACGGTGCAACCTATCTTGATAATCCCATTGTGATATGTTTTGAATATCAACAGATACTTCAACTCTATCCGCTGACATTTCAGTTAAAACATATTTATTAGCAACTTGTTTTAATGGAAATTGTATATTACCTTCAGCATTTGTATAATAGTAATGTATCTCACCATTACTTTTAACGCGTTGTTTTGGTTTACCCCATTTTGGATAATTATCTCCTTTAAGATAGTAGTACGGATATCGTGAACCATCTGGTCCACCAGCTACCTCACCTAAAAAATAATAACAAACTTTATATAAACCCTCACGATAACCAAACTCTCTTAAATCCTCACCAGGATTAAAATCTATTACCCTATCATCTGTAATTTCAAGTTCATTTGATGGAATAACTTTTTCTTGTAAAATATTATCATCCATATCTTTAATATACACATGAATATATTCATATTTAAATCTACTATTGACTTTACCAAATAGCGAAATGTCATCTTGAGAATCAATAACTTGATTTAATTTTTTTTCTGATATTGTAAATTTCTGTGACATTATAATTCTGCTATTTTTGCTTCAAGTGCTGCTATTGCTTCATTTAACTGTGCTTCTTGTGAGGCTATTTGTTGTAATTTACCACCCGTTGGACCTGTACTAAAGGTTGGATCGTCATATTCTAAAATCTTTTGTTGTAATTGTGCCTCTAATGTTTCAACATCGGGACTGGAATCTCTTGGTTCATTTGGTCTGAAACTACTAAATTTTCTTTCCTTTTTAAGTCTTGTTTCAACCAACTCCTCATCAGTATCAAAGTATTTTATCGGTACTCTAACTAGTTGCAAATTACTTGGATAAGTATTTCCTAAATTTTCAGGATCCTCATAAGATAATATTACTCCAGTCTCACTTCTCATTGTTTGTATTGCATCAGTAGTTGAACCAGAAATCTGTGCCCTAGCCTCTTCATCCTCAAACAACTTTTTTAATTCATTTTTATCAGCATCAGCAATTTTTTGATATGTGTCTCTTTTTTTTAATTGTTCTAATGTATATGGCATATTATCTCACCACTTTAAATTCAAATCCATCATCATAAATGTTAGATAATTGATCTGCACCACTACCACTCACAACCTTAATTAAAAATTTATAATATCTTTCTGGTTGAAATGCATTCATATCAATATTAAAAAAATTACCTTGTGAATCACAACTAACAATTGAACCTGTACTAAATGGTATAATAACTTCACCAGTACTGTCATCCTCTATTGAATAGTAAGTTCCATGTTCTAATAACATACTTCCACTTGGCAATGTCTTGACATTAAGTGCTGCTGGTGTAGTATCAAATCCTCGTGTTGGATATAATTCACGACCAACTAATCTAAATCTTACTTTTGATTTTTCTTTATATTCAGGCCTAATTCCCTTAAAATATACCGTTAATCTCTCTAAGTCCGTTGATGATAGTGGCGAGAGAGAACCAGTATTCCAAACCGAATCATCCCATTCAACTTCTAATTTAGGTGGATATATAGTATGAGTTTCTTTTGAGAAAAATTTTAAATCACCAAAGTGTATTGAACTTGTTTCAGCTGAATCAGGTCGTTTTAATAAAAATCCATTATTACCATATATAGAACTTGATAATATTTGATTATTTACCAAATCAGTTACTTCTATTCTTAAATCTTTAGTTTCATATTTCAAATCAAATGAATTACTCACTTCATACTGACCACTAAGACTTGAAGTAAACCATGCCCCACCCATAGTTTCTGGTGCAGTTGCACTTCCACTTTTCCATTGATTAGTACCACTCCTATATTTCCAACTAGCACCATCATCTATAACTGGATTGCTATCTGACTTACCACTACCTTGTGTCCAACTACCACTAATCATATAAACATCTACTGTTTGTTCTACTTTTAATTCCTGTGAACCAGCATCATATAAATTTAAATAATATTTAGCAGTAGTAGGTATAGCACCTTGATTTCTCTTTCTTATTATATCTGAATAATCAAATTTAATCAATGTTCTTGATGCCTGTGTAATTGTTCCACTTGCATCAATTAACTTCTGTACTTCTAATATAGGATCAATTCCAGCATTTAAAGATTGGGTTAAACCACCTTCATAAATTGTTGTATCTGAATCGGGGTAAATAAAATAATACATTAAATATCTCCTACTACTTTACCTTCAATATCTAAATCAGGAAATTTGATTTCAAATATACAAGGATCCAATGATGGATAAATTATACCTTCTTTGGTCGCAGCATCTAAATCATATACATTACCACTATAACCATCATCTTTTTCATATTTATTTTCAACTAATATAAGGGATTTCTCAGGATTATCTTCTGTTGGTGGAACTACACTTGCTACACCTTTTACTAATGAGATTTGATATGCTATATCACTCATTATTATTGGTTGATTTATTTGCCATTTTTTAGGATTAAAATGTTTTTTTACTTTGTCAATACATCTCATTAAAACTTCATTTTTGTTATTACCTCTTTGGGTTATAATTGCAAATTTGACATTAACATTTATTATAAAAGCGTCTTTTATATTTATAGCATCGGTAACTATTCTATATTGAGATAAATATATTTTTAAATTTGTTTTACTGGCCTCATTTAATTGTACAAAATTTCTTTTATAATCATAACCCAACACATATAAATTAAGTGCTAATGGATTACTTACTTCCTTAAAGTCTGGTTTATCACCATCCTCACCACCAGCAACTTGGTCTAATTGTTCATCTTGTACAATATGTGCTTTTGCTACATTACCATATTTTTGTGGTAGAGAATATACACGAGTAATGTAATCTTGCATTGTGACTGCTCTATTTTGTGTAGCTAAATATGCCATAGAGGATAGTTTTATTTCATCAATATTTTGTTCACTAGAACCACCAGTAGCAGGATCTGGATTTTGTACTTGTAAACTATCCTTAACATCAGAAACTTTAGCTGTATCCAAACCATCTGAACTTAAAACAACATTACTAGATTGTACTTCGGTAATTTGATTTGATAATACATTATCCTCAATACTACCACCATGTGTATATGTAAATTTTAATGTTATATTACCTGGTGCCTGACCAAATGTTCTTGTGTTTAAAAAATTACTTGGATCAAATGAAGCGTCTAATTTAGAAATACCAGTACTTAATGATGAACCAACATTATCAGGATTTGGGACCATTTCTTCGTCTGCATTACTACTTATACCAGAACCAAATCTTACTTCTGTTCTACCATCACTTCTAATATATGTCGTAAATCTTCTAGCAGTTTTAAGTAATTTTAATAAATATGGAGTTTCAGCAGCATATTGTGATAGGTCAGGACTATTCACAGCAGAATTTTCAATGTCTGCATAAACAGTATCTTGTGCTAAATAAGGTACTTCATACCATCGATTACCATCATCATCAATACAAGATGTTATTTCAACCACATTATTTTTTGCTAAAATTATTTTATCGAATTTGTTAGATAATCCAAATGTAAATTCTTCTGTACTAACTTCACCAGATTGTATTACACCTTTTTTAGTAAGTTTAAAATGTGTTGGAATATCATCATCTGTTTGTGATATTACTGAAAATCGTGGATCTAATGATGATGATGTTTTGAAATTTACATCATCAAGTAATCTAAATTGAGTATCAGTTACACCAGCTTGAAATAATGTGTCTGCAGAAACTATCGGTGCGTAATTTAAATCTGCAATATAATTATCAGAGTCTATTTCTAACGCAGGTACTTCAACTGTTATATCAGCAATTGTAGTTGCAGGATTTGCCATCTTTGGTTTATATCCCATTGATTGTACAATTTTAAATACATTCTTTTTCTCTTCTGCACTATGTAAAAGAGCTTCTCTATATTGATTATCTATATAAAAATTTAATACATCACCAACATAAGCTGCCATTTCAATAAACATCATACCAGGTGATGCTTCATTAAAATCATTATATGCTGTTGGAAAGTATTGTTTTGCAAACTCTATTAAGTTAGCCCGTATTGTAGAAAATTCTCTACCAATATAATTTACATCTTTCTTTACTGACTTAATATTTGTTCCGAATTCTATTTCTCTTGCCATGTTTATTCACCTGCTGTATTGAAATTAAATGTGATGGTTTCAACCGCATCTGGATCTTCAACATCAACACTAAATTCAATTGATATTAATACTGAATTGGGTTGGTCATCTGGTGTAATCACATATATATTTTGAATAGTAACATAAGGTAGCCATTTGGATATTCCTTCTGATATAGAAGATTCTAACCTACTAGCCATATCACCTGTTATTGGTTCGAATAATATAGAAGTGACATCAGTACCAAATTCAGGTAGTCCAACTCTTTCACCTTTCGAGGTCAATAATAAGTTTTTTATATTACTTGATACCTGTTCTCGTAAAGTTTTAGTAGATGGAAAAAAACCACCTTGTTGATTATTATACTCAAGTGGAAATCTCAACCCAAATCTATAATCTTCATTTTCTGATAATTCTCTAACTGTATTAGGTAATGCCATTGATTATTCCTATTTTTTACTTTTCATTTTATCGTGTTTCATTAAATCACTATAA
>MDTG01048055.1_pt1 | contig 10453 bp, 7 predicted proteins | sample 811421 | NCBI WGS metagenome assembly MDTG01 (sample SAMN05326645, study PRJNA326480) | marine metagenome | isolation source: seawater | place: Pacific Ocean: South East | collected 2011
AGCCCTCCAAGCGGCGAATAACCCATGGTGGTGGCAACCGACCGCCCGTCACGGATGGCGCAGATCGAGGCGCCGTTGCCAAGGTGGAAGGCCAGCAGACGCGTAGGCAGCGGCCCGCCTGTCAGCCCCGGCATGTGACGCACCAGCGACGCGTAGGAGGTGCCGTGAAACCCGTAGCGCCGGATGCCGCGCACCTCGATCTGCGCGGGCAGGGCATAGCGCGCAGCCACCTCGGGGTTTGTCGCATGAAAGGCGGTGTCGAATGTGGCGGTTTGGGCCAAGCCGGGGGCAAGGCGCGCGAGCGTCTTGATGGCGGCGAGGTTATGCGGGTTGTGCAGCGGCGCGAGCGCCGAACAGCGGTCAATCGCCGCGATCACCTCGGGTGTGACGCGCGCCGGTTCGGTCAGTTCGGTGCCGCCATGCACAACCCGGTGCGCAGCGGCGCGAAAGCGGCTGAAGGGCAGGCCGTTCGCCTCCAGCCCCGTCAGCACCGCCCGCAGCGCGCTGTCATGATCAGGGAAGTCCTGCGCGGTCTTGACGCGGCCCAGTTTCAGATGGCCGGAACCCCCGATACCCTCGGCGATCCCGGTCAGTGTTTCGGTCAGAACCCCGTCGAAAACGGCCAGCTTGATAGAGGAGGACCCGGCATTGAGGACCAATATGAGATCGTCTGCTGCCGGGTCAGCCATGGATCAGATCACCTGCTCGCGCATGTCGGAGGCGTCGATTCCGGCAACCGCAACCGGCTTTTTCATCGCGTCGCGGCGGAACGGTTCGCCCAATTCCTGGTTCAAGAGCACCTCGATCAGGGTCGTGGTGTTGTTCTCCATCTGATCCTTTATCGCTTGGTTTAGCGCGTCGGTCAGCGCGTCCATGGTCTTAACCTGCACGCCCTTGAGGCCACAGGCCTGCGCGATCCCGGCATAGGACACCTTGGTATCCAGTTCCGTGCCAACGAAATTGTCGTCGAACCACAGCGTCGAGTTACGTTTCTCTGCGCCCCATTGGTAGTTGCGGAAGACGATCTGCGTGACCGGCGGCCATTCCTCGCGGCCAATGGCGGTCAGCTCGTTGACGGCGATGCCAAAGGCACCGTCCCCGGCAAAGCCCACGACGGGCACATGAGGCTGGCCGATCTTGGCGCCCACGATGGACGGCAGGCCATAGCCGCAGGGGCCGAAGAGACCGGGGGCGAGGTATTTGCGCCCCTCCTCGAAACTGGGATAGGCGTTGCCGATGGCGCAATTGTTGCCGATATCCGAGGAAATGATCGCCTCCTTGGGCAATGCGGCCTGAATGGCGCGCCACGCCATGCGCGGGCTCATCCAGTCGGGCTTGTCGGCGCGGGCGCGCTCGTTCCAGGTGGTGCCGGGATCGTCCTCTTCGTGGTCCATCGAAGAGAGCTGCTGCGCCCAGGTGGATTTCGTCTGTGCGATCAGGGCCTTGCGCTCGTCGCGGCCCGCGTCGCCCGCGCTGTCTGCGAGGGTGCCGAGGATCGAGGTCGCAACCTTTTTGGCGTCGCCCACGATGCCGACGCTGACCTTCTTGGTCAGGCCGATGCGGTCGGGGTTGATGTCGACCTGAATGATCTTGGCCTCCTTGGGCCAGTAGTCGATGCCATAGCCGGGCAGGGTCGAGAACGGGTTGAGCCGGGTGCCGAGGCAGAGCACGACATCGGCCTTGGCAATCAGTTCCATCCCCGCCTTGGAGCCGTTATAGCCAAGCGGACCGGCAAACAGCGGGTGCGAACCGGGGAAGGCGTCATTGTGCTGATAGCCCACGCAGACCGGCGCATCGAGACGCTCGGCCAGTTGCCGCGACGCGTCGATGCCACCTGCCAGAACCACGCCCGCGCCGTTGAGAATGACCGGGAATTTCGCCTCGCTCAGAAGGCGGGCGGCCTCGGCAATCGCGGTCTCGCCGCCGGAGGGGCGCTCGAATTCGACGATGGCGGGCAGATCGACATCGATCACCTGCGTCCAGAAATCGCGGGGGATGTTGATCTGCGCGGGGGCCGAGGCGCGCTTGGCCTGAAGGATCACGCGGTTGAGCGTTTCGGCGATACGGGTCGGGTCGCGCACCTCTTCCTGATAGGCGACCATGTCCTCGAAGAGTTTCATCTGCTCGACCTCCTGAAAGCCGCCCTGACCGATGGTCTTGTTGGCGGCCTGCGGGGTCACGAGCAGGAGCGGCGTGTGATTCCAGTAGGCAGTTTTCACGGCGGTCACGAAATTGGTTATGCCGGGGCCGTTCTGGGCAATCATCATCGACATCTTGCCGGTCACACGGGTGTAGCCATCGGCCATCATGCCCGCAGAGCCCTCATGCGCGCAGTCCCAAAAGGTGATTCCCGCCTTGGGGAAAATATCCGAGATCGGCATCATGGCCGAGCCGATGATCCCGAAAGCATGTTGGATTCCATGCATTTGGAGAGTTTTTACAAAGGCTTCTTCGGTGGTCATCTTCATGGGCGTGATCCTTCGGGTCGGGCGCAATCCGGCGCCGGGAATGACTGATTGATACGAGCCTAACCTTGGGGGCAGGCTGTTTCTAGGGCCAGATGTATATCTCAGATAAGGCCAAGATTGGAAATTAATGAGAATGTAAGTATCAATAGTTAATTATATGAAGGCAAGAACGTTGCTCCAGAAACATGAAATATGCGCCGTATGTGTCAGATATTAATAATGAATTATGAAAACATTCCGACTTTCTGCCCTATTTCCAGAAATCTGCCAATTCGCGTGCCAGTAGCGTGATGCCGGGGGCGATCCGTTCTGACGGGATCGAGGAATAGGCGAGGCGATAAAAATTGTGCGGACGGCGCGTGCCATGGAAAAAGGGCGCACCTGGCTCGACGAGTACGCCGCGCGTGCGCAGACGGATGTCGAGCGCGCTCATGTCGATATCTGCGGGGGCCTCCATCCAGATCGACGAGCCACCAAAGACACCACGCCCGGCGACGTCGAGTCCGTGCGCCGCCAGTGCCTCTTCCATGACTTTCCGGCGACGGGAAAACACCTGCCCCATGCGCCGTACCAGACTGTCGTAATGCCCGAGCGACAGGAAATAGGCCGCCGTTCGCTGAATATGGCCGGGCGGGTGCCGGAGCACCGAGGCGCGCAGGGCGCGGCATTCGCGGATAAACGCCTTGGAGCCGACAAGATAGCCGAGGCGCAGGCCCGGAAAGATCGACTTGGAGAAGGACCCCACATAGATCACCCGCCCCTCGGTATCGAGCGATTTGAGCGCAGGTAGAGGTGCGCGGAGAAAGGAAACCTCGAACTCGTAGTCATCCTCGACGATCAGCGCACCCATATCTGCCGCCTTGGCCAAGAGCGCCTCGCGTCGGGCGCGGGGCATGGTGGCGTTGGTCGGGGCCTGATGGCTGGGGGTGGTAAAGATCACGTCGGCCTGATCGGGCAGCGCCTCGGGCGGCAGGCCGTCGCGGTCGACGTTGACCGGCAGAAGATGACAGCGCGATTGGGTGAGAATGTCGCGCAGTGCATGATAGCAGGGGTTCTCGATCACCGCCGTGCGGCGTTGTGTCAGCAGCACCTGCGCGGTCAGCCAGAGCGCGTTTTGCGCCCCCATTGTCACAAGGATCTCAGAGGGTTGTGCAAGGATACCGCGACGCGGCAATGTGTGGCGGGCAATGAATTCGATCAGTTCGGGATCGTCCTGATCGTAGTAATCGGCGGTCAGTGCCTGAAAATCCTTTTGCCCGAGCGCCCGCAGCGCGCAGTGCCGCCAGTTGGTGTGATCGAAGAGCGCCGGATCGGTCTGGCCATAGATGAACGGATAGGGGTAGCGCGCCCAGTCCTGCGGTTTCTCAGGCGTGTCGCCGCCGGTGAAGCGACGCCCCAAAGAGCGCGACCAGTCGATCGTGTCTGCGCGCGGCGTGGGCGTGGTGAAGGCAGGCGGTTCGGGTGCGTTTTCAGATACATAGTAACCGGAGCGGTCGCACGCCTCAAGGTAATCATTGGCCTGCAATTCGGTTAAAGCAAGGGTCACGGTGATCCGGCTCACCCCGAGATGAGCCGCGAGTTTGCGCGACGAGGGCAGCTTCTCACCTTTGCGGAACCGGCCCGAGAGAATGCCCTGCGCGATCATCTGCTGAATCTGCGCCTGCAAGGTGCCCTCTGCCTCTGGGGCGAGAAAGAATGTCTCAACCGGAATCGCCATGGAGGAAGATTAGTTTGGACCTATGATGTGCGCAATCTGGTCTGACGTGATTTCGTTCGATTGTGCAACTGGACGCTTGAATGTCGCATATTGCCCTTTCGGGCACGCGTTGATGCTATAGCCGACAACTTCGTGGTGGGGTCGACACGCCCAAGATGGCGACCATGCGAGGTGTGACAGCTGACACATCTCTCGCCAAGCTGTGATTTGATTGCGCGGGATGATGCCGCTAGCCAGATGTGGTTTGGCATGAAGGGCGGGCGCGATGGCATTGCACGACAAGGCAACTCTGAGACCCCAGGACAGGTTGGATGGCATGGCGCTGTTGGTTCTGCGGCTGGGGCTTGCGTGGTTCATGTTTCTGTGGGCGGCGCACAAGGTAATCACCCCCAAGCAATACCAGAACCTCGCACGACATTTCGACGGGGTCGATGTGAGCCTCGCACAGGTTTATGCTTTGGGTGGCGTGCAGATCGCGCTCTGTGTGCTGGTCGTGATCGGAGTGTTTCGGTATTTCAGCTATGGCAGTCTTCTGGTGATGCATTTCTTCACCGTCACCCGCAGGTGGGAGGGGTTCTTAGACCCCTTCGCCGTGAATGAACGGGGTTTTCCGGTCAATCGCAATCAGGTGATCGACCTCGCGGTGCTGGGGGCGTTTATCGCGCTGGTGCTGCTGATCCGTCGCGATCACTTCAGCATCGGTGGCTGGCTTGCCCGGCACGACCGCGCCCGCTGGTGGATGTGAGACGAGATCAGCTGCCCAGAATGACCTTGACGTAGTTCCGGGTTTCCTTGAACGGGGGCACGCCGCCGTATTTCTGGACCGCCCCCGGACCTGCGTTATACGCGGCCAACGCGAGCCGCCACGAGCCGAAGGTGCGGTATTGCTCGGCGAGATAGCGTGCGCCGCCTTCGAGGTTCTGGCGGGGATCATGTGGATTGACGCCCAGCACCCGTGCGGTCTGTGGCATCAGCTGCGCCAGCCCGATTGCGCCCTTGTGTGACACAGCATCGGCGCGCCAGCCCGATTCCTGCTGCACGAGCCGCAGGAAAAGATCCTCGGGCACCCGGTGGCGACGCGCGGCCTGTCTCGCAAGGTCGAGATAGGGGCCGCGATAGACCCCGCGGAACGCCGGGGCAAGGTCGTCCCACATGGTCGGAGCCTTGAAGCGCTGCGGCTGCAACCTCACCGAATTGTTGTATTGCTGACGGGCGCGATTATCGAGAACCCGGGTTTGGGAGTCGAACTGTGACAAGCGCCCCTTGGTGGACAAGACATCCGCCTGCGCGCCCGGCGGCATCAGCAGCGCCGCGATCACCGTCGCCCTCGTCAGTCTGCGCATACGTGCCTGCCCCATCCCCGCGATTGGTGTGCAATATACGGAAATTCGCCTGGGATTCGAGGCATTTTTTGCCGCATCACCTGCGCGTTGCGCGATATCCCGCGCAATTGAGACGTATTTTAACCTTTCCTTCATGTCGTTGGGGTGGTGTAACCGTCGCAATACAAGGACCACTCGATTCAAGGAGGGCGCGATGGCCGGCTCTGTCAACAAGGTAATAATCATCGGCAATCTGGGCCGCGACCCGGAGGTGCGGACATTTCAGAATGGTGGAAAGGTCTGCAACCTGCGTATCGCCACATCCGAGAACTGGAAGGATCGCAACACCGGTGAGCGGCGCGAACGCACCGAGTGGCACACGGTGGCGATTTTCAACGAGGCGCTTGTGCGACTGGCCGAGCAATATTTGAAGAAGGGCTCCAAGGTTTATATCGAGGGCAAGCTGGAGACCCGCAAATGGCAGGACCAAAGCGGTCAGGATCGTTATTCGACCGAGGTGGTGTTGCGGCCCTATGCCGGTGAAATGACCTTTCTCGACGGGCGCAGCGATGGCGGCGGTGGCGGTGGCGGCAGCTATGGCGGCGGTCAGGATCAGGGCTACGGCGGCGGCGATTACGGTGGTGATTACGGCGGCGGTGGCGGCGGGAGCAGCCGTCCGTCCCGTGACATGGACGACGAAATCCCGTTCTGATCCCACGTCCCAAGGGCCGCGTCATCCACGCGGCCCTTTCGCATCAGGGTGGCCCGCTGTCGCGCGATGATCACAAACCGGCATGCCGCGACGGCGCATGGCGCGCTTTGCCTCTGGTCTTTCCGCGCTGCGGCATGTAGGGCGCGGACCATCACGGAACAGGACACCCCCCAATGGATCTGCGCAACATCGCCATTATCGCTCACGTTGACCACGGCAAGACCACACTCGTGGATGAATTGCTGAAGCAGTCTGGGGCCTTCCGCGCCAATCAGGCGGTGGATGAACGCGCCATGGACAGCAACGATCTGGAGCGCGAGCGCGGCATCACGATCTTTGCCAAGCCGACCAGCCTGATGTGGAAGAAGACCCGCATCAACATCGTCGATACCCCCGGCCACGCCGATTTCGGCGGTGAGGTTGAGCGCATCCTGAGCATGGTCGACGGGGTCGTCCTGCTGGTCGACGCCGCCGAGGGCCCGATGCCGCAGACCAAGTTCGTCACCTCCAAGGCGCTGCGCCTCGGGCTGCGGCCCATCGTGGTGCTTAACAAGGTCGACAAGCCCGATGCCGAGCCCGACCGCGCGCTGAACGAGTGTTTCGATCTTTTCGCCAATCTCGATGCCAGTGACGATCAACTGGATTTCCCGCATATGTATGCGAGCGGCCGCTCGGGTTGGGCCGATCACGAGTTGGATGGGCCGCGCAAGGATCTCTCGGCGTTGTTCGAGTTGATCGTCAATCACGTCCCCGCCCCCAAGCAGATTGCGCATGTGGACGAGGATTTCCGCATGCTCGCCACCACGCTCGGGGCGGATCCTTTCGTGGGTCGCCTGCTGACGGGCCGCGTCGAATCGGGCCGTCTCAAGGTCGGGCAGACGGTGCAGGCGCTTAGCCGCATCGGCCAGAAGATCGAGCAATTCCGCGTCACCCGAATCCAGGCGTTTCGTGGTCTGGCAAGCCAGGATATCGAAGAGGCGACGGCAGGCGATATCGTCAGCCTCGCGGGCATGTCCAAGGCCACGGTGGCCGATACGATCTGCGCGCTTGCCGTGGAAGAGCCGATCGAGGCGCAGCCGATTGATCCGCCGACAATCACCGTTACGTTCGGAATCAATGACAGCCCGCTGGCGGGTCGCGACGGCAAGAAGGTGCAGAGCCGGGTCATTCGCGAACGCCTTATGAAAGAGGCGGAGTCGAACGTCGCCATCAAGATCAGCGACACGCCCGGCGGCGAGGCCTTCGAGGTCGCGGGACGCGGCGAATTGCAGATGGGCGTGCTGATCGAGAACATGCGCCGCGAAGGGTTTGAGCTCAGCATCTCGCGTCCGCAGGTCTTGATGCGCGAGGGTGAGAACGGTGAGCGGCTGGAGCCCATCGAAGAGGTCACTATCGACGTTGATGACGAGTATTCCGGCGCGGTGATCGAAAAGATCACCGGCCCGCGCAAGGGCGAGTTGGCCGAGATGAAACCGGCGGGGGCGGGCAAGGCGCGGATCATCGCGCATGTGCCCTCGCGCGGCTTGATCGGCTATCACGGCGAGTTTCTCACCGATACGCGCGGCACCGGCGTGCTCAACCGGGTGTTTCACGGCTGGGCCCCGCACAAGGGGCCAATCCCCGGCCGCCGCGCGGGTGTGCTGATCTCCATGGAAAACGGTGACGCCGTGGCGTTTGCCCTTTGGAACCTCGAAGACCGGGGGCGCATGTTCATCGGCGCGCAGGCCAAGGTCTATACCGGCATGATCATCGGCGAGCACAGCCGCGAGAACGATCTCGAGGTGAACCCTCTGAAGGGCAAGAAACTGACCAATGTGCGGGCCTCCGGCACCGACGAGGCCGTGCGCCTGACCACGCCGATCACGCTGAGCCTTGAAGAGGCGATTGCCTATATCGACGATGACGAGCTGGTCGAGGTGACGCCTAACGCGATCCGCCTGCGCAAGCGCCATCTCGATCCGCATGAGCGCAAGCGCATGTCCAAATCGAAGTAAGGCATGGCGCGAGCGACGGCGAGGTTCGTCGCGCGTGCCGGTCAGGCTTCGAAGCCAATCTTGTAGAGGTGAATTTCGTTGGCCGGGTGCTTCTCGGCATTCACCAATCGCCCGTTGTGGTGATTGTAGAGCGCGCGCCAATAGGGCTGGATGATGACGCCTTCGTCGCGCAGGATGGTTTCCAACTGGGCCATGATCCCGCGCCGAGTTTCGGGGTCAGAGAGGCGATTGGCCTCGTCCAGAAGGGCGTCGAACGCGTCATTTGAAAAACCGGTCTCGTTCCAGACGGCTCCGGTGCGGTAGGCGAGGGCGAGCACCTGCACGTCGAGCGGTCGGTGGTTCCATTGCGTGCCCGAGAACGGGTAGTCTCGCCAGTTCGCCCAAAAGGTCGCACCCGGGACGATCCGCCGGTCCACCCGCAGCCCGGCGTCGCGCAGTTGGGCCGCCACGGCATCACCGGTGTTGCGCTGCCACTCATCATCGACGGTGACAAGTTCATGCTTGAAGCCGAGGAGCCCTGCTGCCTCGATCTCGGCCCGGGCCCGGGCCGGGTCATAGGCGGCGGGACCGATATCGGCATAGGCGGGATGGATCGGGCTGACATGGTGGTTGGCGGCCAGGGTGCCGCGCCCGTTATAGCCAAGTTCCAGGCAGATCGCGTTATCGACGGCGAGCGCGAGCGCGCGGCGCACCGCTGCGTTGCGATAGGGGTTGCTGCCGACGAGTGCCGCGTTCTGTGATCCTCGGATCACCAGCGTCGCCGCCGTTTCGGCGCGGGTCGCGGTCCAGCCAATGGCATCCATCGCGTCGATAAAGGCCCCTACCGACTCGTAGAGCAGATCAATCGCGCCGTCATCCGCGGCCGCGAGCCATGCCGACGGATTGGTGCCGAGGTCGATGAATTCGACCCGATCAAGCCATGGTCCGCCAAACACCTCGGTCCCCCACCAATCGTGATCGGGGTGGCGTTCGAGGATGCAGCTTTCGCCGACGGTCATGCTGACGGGGCGAAACGGGCCGGTACCGATGCCATGGGTGAAGGGGTCTCCGCCGTCATAGCTTTCATGAACAATGGCTGCCGGATAGTCAGACATGTTGGCAATCAGCGCGATATCGGGGCGCGACAGGCTGAGCGCGACGGTGAGATCGTCAACGACCGTGATCGCCCCGTCGCGGACCTGTCCGGTTTCCGGGTTGATCAGCGCGGCGAAGCGGCTTGCCATGGAATTGCCCAAGGCGCGCGTATCGCACCAGCGGGCGATGTTGCGGGCAACGTCGGCGGCAGTGAACGGATCTCCGTTGTTCCAGCGCACGCCGGGGCGGACATGCAGGAGATATCCGGTGGCATCGGCATTGATTTCCCATGCCTTCAGTAGCATGCCGGTAAAGGTGCCATCGCCTCGGTATTCCACCAGATATTCGAGAAAGCCACGAGTCTGGTTGGCCAGTTCACTCCAGTCGTAGCTGCGCGGATCCTTGAGCGGCTTGACGCTTTGCTGGATGCGCAGGATGCCACCCTGTGCGATCGCGGGTTGCGCCTGTGATGGCCGGGCAAGGCCACCCAAGGCATAAGCCGCCGTGGCCGCTAGGCCGAGCGTTGTCACGCGGCTGAGAAATTCGCGTCGCCCCATGCGCCCGGCCCGAAGCTCTGTCACGAGGTGGGCGGTCGCGGGATGAGGGGGCTTTTGCGTCATGGCGAGCTTTCGTCGGTTGGGGGCCTCTTGGTATTAGATATTGCCACGCGACAGAGCGCAACCCGGCAGCGGACGGGACCGAGGTGTTTCGAGTGCGAGCGGTGTGCATGGGCGTGGAGCGATCCTTTCTCAGAGCCGCGTATCGCCCGGGTGCGTCGATCCGATGTCCGCCGCGGCCAAGAGCGACCCTCCCGCCGTTAACTGGTCAGACCGCACGAGCAATGGGCGGGCGGGGCGTTGCCTTGCCGCGCAGGGATGAGGGGCTCTGACCGGTGTGGTGCAATATGAAGCGCGAGAAATATGCGGCGCTGCCGAAGCCGAGGCTGGCGGCGATCTGGCCAACCGGGATCTCGTTTGCCTCGAGCAGATCGCGAGCGGCGTGCAGGCTGCGTTCGGTCAACATGTCGGCAGCGGTGAGGCCGGACAACTGCTTGCACACGCGGGTGAGGTGGGTGGGCGTCACACCGAGCGCACGGGCATAGACGGCCATCGACCGCCCGCTCTGGAAGTCGCGCTCGATCAGGGCAGCATAGGCGCGCACAAGAC
>MDTG01144022.1_pt1 | contig 10453 bp, 7 predicted proteins | sample 811421 | NCBI WGS metagenome assembly MDTG01 (sample SAMN05326645, study PRJNA326480) | marine metagenome | isolation source: seawater | place: Pacific Ocean: South East | collected 2011
CCCTCAAAATCTATATAAAACTGGGCGACGTCGAAACCTTGTGGATGTATATAACTTTCAAGCTTAGTTATATTAACCCCATTACTAGCAAATCCTCCTAAACATTTATAAAGAGCCGCAGGGATGCTTCTTACATTGAAAACTAAAGTAGTTAATAAATTACTTTTTAGTGTTTTAAATTGTAACATTTCATTTTGCATAATTAGAAATCGTGTCACATTATTTTTTGTATCTTGAAAATTACTCTCAAGAATATCAAGGTCATATATTTTAGCTGCTAACTCTGAGGCTATTGCAGCATCTGCTACATTATTTAACTGGGATATCATTTTAGCAGAACCTGCAGTATCTGCTTCAATAACCATCTCTTTATTAAGATTAATTATTTTATTTCTACATTGCGCTATGCCTTGCTCATGACTATGTATTCTTTCTATATCTTCAATTTTTGATCCTCTAATACCTAATAAATTATGATTTACTTCAAAAAAATATTCTGATGTTATTTTTAAATCAGAGTCTGGAATTAATCTTTGAGTATCTGCTACTCTACCAGCTAGTGAATTTTCTATTGGAACCATAGCTGCATCAACTTTGTTAATTCTTACTTTTTCAAACATATCTTCAAAAGTTGAACATGGCACACTTATTGCTTCAGGAAAAATATTTTTGCCTGCTTGTTCACTATAAGCTCCGCTCACCCCTTGAAAAGAAAATTTTTTAATTGTTTTCATTTTTCTTTTTTATAATAGTTTCTGCATTTATTAAATCTTCTTTTGTATCAATTCCAAAAGTTGCATTTTTAACATATGAAATACCTATTTTCATATTTGCATCCATTGCTCGATATTGCTCTAGATTTAATGAAATTTCGTTTTTTGATCTTGGTAATTTAACGAAATTATGAAGAGATTGTGGTGTATAGCTATATATTCCAACATGATGATAAATGTTATTCTTCATAATACTATCTTTCCTAAAAAAGCTTACAGCCAATCCAATATTGCTATTTTTCCACTCAATATTTACTTTTGTTACATTTTCATTTTCGAAATCATATTCTTCAAGATCAGTTGCTAATGAACCAATTTCATACATATTTTTCAATGGTTCCAGTACATCATGAATATGTTTTGGATTAATTAAAGGCATGTCACCTTGTAAGTTAATAACAGCATCTATTTTTTTTGAATTGTTAATTTTTTTAAAAGCATCATAAACTCTATCGGTTCCAGATGGTAAATCTGGATCAGTCATCACAACTTTTCCACCCGCGCTCTCAATTATATCTCCGATCTTTTTTTCAGCACACGCAACATATACGTCTCCAATATTAGAATTTATTGCTTGTCTCCAAACTCTCTGTATCATCGGAACCCCGCCAATTTTCATTAATGGTTTCCCAGGTAAACGTCTGGAAGACATTCTGGATGGAATTATTATAATTGCTTTCATGTTATGCGACAATTAGGCGTTTAAATTCAAAAATTAGTATAATCTCAACTGTATTCATTCTTATAAAAAATCTGTATATATATATATACATGTCTGGTCTTGAGGTTAATAAAATTCTAGCATCTATAATTTTGGCACTGCTTATTTTCACATTAATCGGTCATATTGGAGATCTTATTGTTGATGTTGAGCATCATGATCAAAAAGAGACTGCTTACAAAATCGATGTCGATGAAGCTCCTTCTACAGATAGTAGTATGGTAAAAAAAGAAGAGGTTATTGAACCAATTTCTGTATTACTTGCAAGTGCATCGATTGAAAATGGAGAGAAATTATTTAAAAAATGCGCAACATGTCATAATTATGAAAAAGGTGGAGCAAACAAAGTCGGTCCACAACTTTGGAATTTAATCAACCGACCTAAAGCAAACGTTGAAGGATTTGCTTATTCAAAAGCTTTAGCTGAGTATGGTGGTGAATGGGGATACGAAGAATTGGCTGAATTTCTATACAAACCAAAAAAATTTATCAAAGGAACTAAAATGAATTTTGCTGGACTTAAAAAAGTTAAAGATAGAGCAGACTTAGTTTATTTTTTAAGAGAACAATCTGATAGCCCAGTACCTCTTCCATAAAAATTTTTATGTCTTTAAATTTAAATGAGTTTGTTAAATTCGCAAACTTTCTTGCAGACTTAGCATCTGAAAAATCAATGGAATATTTTAGACATAAGTTAAATGTAGAAAATAAAGGTGATTTAAGCCCAGTAACTATAGCTGATAAAGAAACTGAAAAAATTATTCGCGATGAAATAAGAAAATTATATCCTAGTCATGGTATATTAGGTGAGGAGTATGAAAATGAAAATATCGACTCTGAATTTATTTGGGTAATAGATCCAATTGATGGAACAAGGAGTTATATTGCAGGTCATAAAGATTTTGGAAATTTGATTTCATTACTACATAATAACATTCCAGTTATTGGAATTATAAACTGCCCTGCACATAATGAAAGATGGGTTGGTGTAAAAAATAGAAAAACGATATGTAATAACAAAGAAGTTTCGTCTTCAAATATAAATAAAGTTGAAAACGCTTATGCATTTTCTTCTGGTATATATTTTGAAGAACCTATTTTGAAAAGAGGATGGAAAATATTAAAAGATAAGGCAAGATATTATAGGTTAGGTGGTGATTGTTATATGTATGGTATGCTAGCAAGTGGGTTTGTTGATATAGTAGTGGAAGATACTCTAAAAGCACATGATTATATGGCTTTGATAAATGTGATTGAAGGATCTGGTGGTAAAATTTCTGATAAATTTGGAAATCCTATATCTTTAAACTCAGATGGTAGCTTAATTGCTTCATGTTCAGAAGCTTTACATAATGAAATTATTGAAATTATTAATCAATAATAAATTTCTTTTTTTACAAAATACAATTATATTAGATTGTATGATAGCAAAGTATTTAATTGTTTTAATCATTTTACTTATATCTTCTAATGCTTATTCAAATACAAATATTTCGCATGCTATTGCAATGCACGGAGAACCAAAATATGACAAGGAGTTTCTCAATGTTGAATATGTAGATTTGAATTCCTTAAAAGGCGGATCAATAGTAAGGAGTGCAATTGGGACCTACGATTCTTTCAATCCATTTATACTAAAAGGAACATCCGCAGCAGGAATTGGGGCTTTATACGAAACATTAACTACTGGCTCCAGTGATGAAGCTTTTACAGAATATGGTTTACTTGCAGAAACTATAGAGTGGCCAGAAGATAGATCTTGGGTATCTTTTGTAATTAGAGATGAAGCAGAGTGGCACGATGGAAAAAAAATAACTGCTGAAGATGTTGTGTGGACATTTAATACTCTCATGGAAAAAGGTCATCCATTTTATAAGTATTACTATGGTGATGTTGATCAAGTAATTAAAATATCTGAGAATAAGGTAAGATTTAATTTCAAAAATAATACTAATAAAGAACTAGTTTTAATTATTGGTCAACTACCTGTTTTACCAAAACATTATTGGAAAGATAAAAATTTTGAAGAAACAACCCTTGAGGTACCAATCGGAAGTGGGCCATACAAAGTTAAATCATTTGATAGTGGTAGATCAATTACTTATGAGTTGAATGAAAACTATTGGGGTTTTAAAAATCAGATACCAATAAAAATTGGGAAAGATAATTTTTCTATTATTAGATATGATTATTATAAAGATAGGGGTATCGAAAGAGAGGCATTTAAATCTGGAGAGATAGATTTTTTTAGTGAAAATTCATCTAAAGAATGGGCAATGTCTTATGATATATCTGCAGTAGAAAAAGGTTTAATAAAAAAGGAGCTAATACAACATGAAAATCCACAGGGTATGCAAGGGTTTGCTTTTAATATAAGAAAAGATTTATTTAAAGACAGAAGAGTTAGAAAAGCTATCTCGCTTGCATTTGACTTTGAGTGGTCTAATAAAAATTTATTTTTTGATGCTTATAAAAGAACTGACAGTTTTTTTGAAAATTCAGAATTAGCATCTAGCAACTTACCATCAGATAAAGAACTTTTTTTCTTAAATCCTTATTTTGATGTTTTGCCAAATGAAGTATTTACTAAAGTTTATCAAAATCCTGTAACCGATGGGTCTGGATATATGCGTTCACAATTGCAAGAAGCTTCTAAACTTCTAAAAGATTCAGGATGGGATCTAATTGAAGGAGAACTTATACATTCAGCAACAAAAAAATTGTTTGAATTTGAAATTTTACTTCGGTCTCCTGCATTTGAAAGAATTGTATTTCCTTTTAAAGATAATCTTGAAAAGTTAGGAATTAAAGTAAATGTTAGAACAATTGATACAGCACAATATCAAAAAAAAATGGAAACCTTTGATTTTGACATGGTCGTACAGACATTTTCTCAATCACTTTCACCTGGAAACGAACAAAGGAATTATTGGGGTTCAGATGCTGCAGATACTAATGGATCAAGAAATGTAATTGGTATCAAAAATTATGCAATTGATGGACTAATTGAAAATTTAATTAATGCAAAAGATAGAGAAGAATTGATCACTATAACAAAAGCATTAGATCGAGTTCTGCTCTGGAACTATTATGTGATTCCACAATGGCATATATCATCATATAGGGTTCTTTATTGGAATTTTTTTAATCAACCAAATATTAAACCTAAATATTCATTAGGTTTTGATACTTGGTGGGTGGATCAAAATAAATTTAACCAAATACAATCAAATAGAACTTCAAACTAATTATTAAAGTTTGGTATAAATAATATAAAATGTCTCAATAATGGGAGCATATTTAATAAAAAGACTACTTTTGATTTTTCCAACTCTTTTTGGGATAATGTTAATTAATTTTGCTATTGTCCAAATAGTTCCAGGAGGTCCGGTTGAACAAATGATTGCTCAAATGACAGGAACAGCAGTGGAGTCGACTGCTAGATTCTCAGGAGCTAGTGAAGGTGAAACATTTGAGTATAATAATAATACAACTTTAAATGATAACAAATATAGAGGTGCCCAGGGATTAGACCCAGATATTATAAAAGAAATAGAAAAAATGTATGGTATGGATAAACCTGCTCACGAAAGATTTATCAAGATGTTTAAAAATTATCTTACATTTGAATTTGGAGAAAGCTTCTTTAGAGATCAAAAAGTTACCTCTTTAGTTCTTGATAAAATGCCTGTTTCTATTTCATTAGGCCTATGGACAACACTTTTAGTATATTTGATTTCTATTCCTTTAGGTATACGTAAAGCAATAAAAGATGGTTCGAAATTTGATATTATTTCAAGTTCAATTGTAACTATTGGATATGCAATTCCAAATTTCTTATTTGCAGTAATTTTAATAGTTTTTTTTGCTGGTGGAAGATTTTATGATATATTTCCATTAAGGGGATTGTTTTCAGAAAATTTCTCTGAATTATCTTTTTTCCAACAAATAGTTGATTACTTTTGGCACTTAGCATTACCTTTAACCGCAATGCTTGTTAGTGGATTTGCTGGATTAACTTTTTTAACAAAAAATTCATTCCTTGATCAAGTTAATCAACAATATGTAACAACAGCCAGATCAAAAGGGCTTACAGAAAGAAAAGTTTTGTACGGTCATGTTTTTAGAAATGCAATGTTAATAGTTATTGCAGGTTTCCCTTCAGCTTTCATTGGAATTTTATTTTCAAGTTCATTATTCATTGAAGTAATTTTTTCATTAGATGGTTTGGGTTTATTAGGTTATGAAGCAGCACTTACAAGAGATTATCCTGTAATTTTTGCTACTCTATATTTTTTCTCACTTTTGGGATTAATTATGGGGATAATTGGAGATTTTATGTATTCAGTTATTGACCCAAGAATTGATTTTGAGTCAAGGTAAAATGAAAATATCAAAATTAAATCTTAGAAGGCTAGATAATTTTAAAAAAAATAAAAGAGGATTTTTTTCATTCTGGATTTTTAGTTTTTTGTTCATGATTTCATTATTTGCAAATTTTATTGCAAACGAAAAACCGTTAATTATTATGTATGAATCTAAGTTCTATTATCCAATTTTTTCATATTACTCTGAAACAACATTTGGTGGTGATTTTGAAACAGAGGCCGATTATAAAGATCCATTTGTTAAGAAACTTATTAATGAAAAAGGATGGATAATAATGCCAATTATCCCATACTCTTACAATACAATAATAAGAGACTTATCATCACCAGCACCCGCTCCACCTTCAAAAAAAAATTGGCTGGGAACTGATGACCAAGCTAGAGATGTACTTTCTAGGTTAATATATGGTTTTAGAATTTCTGTATTATTTGGTTTCACATTAACTTTCTTTTCAATGATAATTGGAGTTTCAGCAGGAGCAATTCAGGGCTATTTTGGCGGAAAAACTGACTTAATTTTTCAGAGGTTTATGGAGGTGTGGTCTGCTATACCAACTCTTTACGTATTAATTATTCTTGCAAGCGTAATCCAACCAAATTTTTGGTGGCTTTTGATTATCTTATTGCTTTTTAGTTGGATGGGATATGTGGGAGTAGTGCGTGCAGAATTTTTAAGAGCCAGAAACTTTGATTATATTAGGGCGGCGAAAGCCCTTGGAGTGTCTAATACCAAAATAATTATTAGGCATATGCTTCCAAACGCAACTATTGCTACAATTACATTTCTTCCATTTAGTTTAAGTGCATCAGTAACAGCTTTGTCTGGCTTAGATTTTTTAGGTTTTGGTTTACCACCTGGTTCTGCTTCATTAGGAGAAATGGTAAATCAAGGAAGAAATAATTTACAAGCTCCTTGGCTGGGTATTACAAGTTTTATAACATTGGGATTAATGCTCGGACTTCTTGTATTTATTGGCGAAGCAATTAGAGATTCACTAGATCCAAGAAAAACATTTAAATAAATGAATAAAATTATATCAATTAAGAATTTATCGATTAGTTTTGATAAAACTAAAGATGTAATTAAAAATGTTAATATTGATGTTTTAAAAGGAAAAACAACTGCAATTGTCGGAGAGTCAGGATCAGGAAAAACATTATCAGCACTAAGTATTTTAAAGTTATTACCTAACAATGCTACAATAACAAAAGGAAAAATTAACTTCAAGGATAAAGATATACTATCATTCACAAGTAAAGAAATTCAGAGAGTTAGAGGTAATCAAATTTCAACAATTTTTCAAGAACCAATGACTAGTCTTAATCCTCTTCATACAATAAATAAACAAATTGAAGAAATAATATTAACCCACAAAAAAGTTAATAAAAGAGATGCAAAAATTAAAACAATTAATTTGTTAAATGAAGTTGGTCTTCAAGATCTAACAAAAAGACCTAAAATATATCCATATGAATTATCAGGTGGTCAAAGACAAAGAGCTATGATTGCGATGAGTATCGCAAATAAGCCAGATTTACTAATCGCAGATGAGCCAACCACTGCATTAGACGTAACAATACAAATGCAAATTTTAAAATTACTCTCTGATTTACAAAAAAAACTTGGTATGAGCATGTTATTTATTAGTCATGATTTATTAGTTGTAAAAAAATTAGCTGACTTTATTTATGTTATGAAAAATGGTCAAGTTGTAGAAATGGGTAGTAAATCAGAGATCTTTAATGACCCAAAACATGAATACACTAGACAGTTGATATCTTCTCAAAATTTAAAAAAAGTCAATTTAATTTCTTCAAATGTAGAAATATTAAAAGTAAAAAATCTTGATGTTTGGTACCCAATTAAAAAAGGTTTGCTCAAAAAAACTGTTGATCATATTAAAGCTATTAACAATGTAAATTTTACTTTAAATAAAAGTGAAAGCATTGGAATAGTTGGTGAATCAGGTTCTGGGAAAACATCACTTATATTAGCAATATTAAAATTAATAAAATCAAAAGGACAAATAGTTATTAATGGCGTAGATATAAACATTAATGAAAGTCGTATGGATTTAAATTTAAGAAAAGAAATTCAAATAGTATTTCAAGACCCATTTTCCTCTTTAAGCCCAAGAATGACAGTTGAAGAAATTGTTTCTGAGGGATTAGACGTACATTATAGCAATCTTGGATATGATGAAAAAATTAATAAAATCAAAGATATTTTGAAAAAAGTTGGGTTAGACTACTTAACATGTAGTGGTAAATATCCTCATGAATTTTCGGGTGGGCAGAGACAAAGAATTGCAATTGCTAGAGCTTTAGTTCTTGAGCCAAAGATATTAATCTTAGATGAACCAACCTCAGCTCTAGATGTTACTATTCAAAATCAAATAATTGATTTGTTAAATAAATTACAAAAAGAACTATCTTTAAGTTATATTTTTATTAGTCACGATATGAGAGTTATTAGATCAATATCTGATAAAATTATAGTTTTAAAAAATGGTATAATTGTTGAAACAAACATAAGTGAAGAAATATTCGATAACCCAAAATCTAAATATACAAAAAATTTAATTACATCAGTTTTATAATTTTGTTATTAAATAATATAAAATGAATAGTGAGCCAGATAATAGAATCAAAAAAAACTTGTTAGACCTTTACAAATTTAATAAAATTGGACAATTAGAAGAGAAAATATTCGATCTTCAAAATCAATTCCCAAAATCTATATTTTTACTAAATCTTTTGGGAATAATAAACATAAATACAGAAAAATATGATGGTGCGATAAGTAATTTTGAAAAAATTTTAAAAATAAATCCAAGTTTTGCCGATGCTTATTACAATCTAGGATATGTATTAAAGAAAAAAAAACAAGAAAATGAAGCAATAACAAAATATAATAAATGTATAGAATTAGATAAAAATAATTTCCAAGCATACAATAATTTAGGAAATATATATAGAGACAAAGGAGATATAAAAAAAGCGATTGATAATTATCTTTGTTGCCTAAATATTAATAAAAACTATAAAATTGCACTACAAAATTTTGGCATATGTTTACAAAGTCATAAATTTTCTAAAAGTAATAAATTAATAGATCAAACAATAAACAATCTACTAAATGAGGATAAAATTGTTAGACCGGTTGATATAATAAAATCTATTATCAGTTATATATATTTAGACAAAGATATAAGATTTATTTTAGAAAACTTAGATACTATTGAAAATTATTATTCTATTGAGGGTCTGATTGATAAAATAGCAAATAAGGATATTTTAATAACATTATTAAAAGTAACACCTATTACAGATTTAAAATTTGAAAAATTAATAAAATACCTAAGATCAAAAATATTAGTAAATTTATACTCGTTAAATAAGAAAAAAATAGCCCTAAGATTGATGATAGCTATTGCATCTCAGTGTTATATTAATGAATATATATATTCATTTGAACATCAAAAGAAACTATTAGTAAAACTTGAAAAAAAATTAACAGATAAATTTAATAAGAGAACTATTGGAGATTATGTATTAGATTTAGCATGCTTTGCATCATTTAAACCTCTTGGTTCGTTGAATTTTTCAGAACAGATAGGTAAAATAAACTCATTAATAGAATTGAATAAACAGCAAATCATTGAGCCAAATAAAGAACTTGAACTAAAAGAATATTTTTCCTTAAATAATATTAACAATACAGTATCAAAAAAAGTCAAAGAACAATATGAGAGTAATCCTTATCCACGATGGAACAAAATTGCGCTAAATAAAAATCCATTAAGAACAATAGATTTTATGGAAAAATTAGAACTAGATATCAAAACCAACAATATCAAAGAATGGCAAAATTTAAATGTTTTAGTGGCAGGATGTGGGACGGGACAGCATGCAATAACTACTGCTACAAAATTTAAAAATTCTTATATTACAGCTATTGACTTAAGTTCTAAAAGTTTATGCTATGCCAAAAGAAAAGCTGAAGAATTAGAGATTAGCAATATTGATTTTATTCAAATGGATCTTTTAAATATCAGAGATCTAAAAATAAAATTTCACATAATTGAAAGTGTTGGCGTATTGCATCATATGGAAGATCCATTTATTGGTTGGAGCAAATTATGTGAAGTGTTAAAAAAAGATGGTTTAATGATGATAGGACTTTATAGCAAGTTGGCTAGACAACATATAAACAAAATAAGAAATAAAATTAAAAAATTAGATTTAATAATTAATAATAACAATATTAAAGAATTTAGAAACAATATTATTAAATCTAAAGATGAAGAATACAAGTTAATAAAAGAGAGTACTGACTTTTATTCTTTAAGTAGTCTAAGGGACTTACTTTTTCATACACAAGAACATAGATTTGATATAAATGATATTCAGATAAACCTTAAAAAATTAGACTTAAAATTCTGTGGTTTTCAAAATCGAGAAATTATAAATTTTTATAAAGAATATCATTCAAATAAATTTGATTTATATAATCTAGATAAATGGGCTAAATTTGAGGCTAAAAACCCCAGAATGTTTGCCGGTATGTA
>MDTG01021331.1_pt1 | contig 10452 bp, 11 predicted proteins | sample 811421 | NCBI WGS metagenome assembly MDTG01 (sample SAMN05326645, study PRJNA326480) | marine metagenome | isolation source: seawater | place: Pacific Ocean: South East | collected 2011
ACGTTGATAGGCTGGATGTGGAAGCGCAGTAATGCGTGCAGCTTACCAGTACTAATAGCTCAATTGGCTTGATTTATGCACTGAAAAAAATTTTTAAATATAATATTGATTAAATTAAGTTTGAATTTACAATTAAATTCTCTAAGTATTTCCTATGCAAGGTTTAATATTTGCTGGTGGTTTTGGAACCAGAATTAACAAAGGTGTTAAAAATAAAAAATTAAAGCCTTTAATAAAGATTAATAAACAAGAAGTAATATTAAGAATAATTAAATTTTATAAAAAGCATGGAGTTAAAGATATTCTTTTGCTTGGCGGTTATAAATTTGAAGATCTAAAGAAATTTACAAAAAAATATAAGAAATTAAAAATAAAAGCTGTCAATACAGGCTTAAACACAGAAACAGCTGGTAGGTTATTACTAGCCAAAAAATATATTGTTTCTAAAAACTTCTTGCTTACCTACGGTGATTCAATTGTTGATTTTGACTTAAAAAAATCAATTAAAAAAAAAAGTAAATCTAATTTTGTTTTTACATTGTTTAAACACAAAATAAATTATGGAGTTTTTAGCTTAAAAAAATCAAAGATAATAAAAATAAGTGAGAAAACACATGAGGTACCAATCAATGCAGGTTTTTATGTTCTAGATAAAAGAGTATTTAGCTTCATAAAATCAAAGAAAGATTCTTTTGAAAAAAAAATTATACCAAATTTAATTAAATCAAAAAAAATCAAGATTTCATTTGTTTTTGCAAAATATTGGTATCCTATGGATACTTTAGATGATAAAAAAAAAATAGAAAGAGAGTTAAATTAAATGGATTTTTTTGATAAATATTTTAATCAAATAAGCAAAAAGCTTTTATTAGAGGATAAAAAAAAATTTAATCAACTAGTAGATGAATTAAAAAAAACAAAAAAAGCAAAAAAAAAAGTTATCCTTTATGGTAACGGTGGTAGTGCTGCAATGGCAAGCCATCTAAGTGTAGATTTAACAAAAGCATGTAAAATTAGAGCGGTAAATTTCAATGAGGCTGATTTACTAACTTGTTTTTCTAATGATTATGGATATGAGAATTGGGTTAAAGAAGCAATAAATTCATATGCGGACAAGAATGATTTAGTGATTTGTATTAGTAGCAGTGGAACTTCAAAAAATATTATTAACGGTGCTATAAAAGCACAAAAAATGGGTTGTAGAGTAATTACTTTTAGCGGTTTTAAAAAAACTAATCCTTTAAAAAAAATAGGAAAGATAAATTTTTGGATTGATAGTAAAAATTATAACATCATTGAAATGACACATCATATCTGGTTATTAAGCGCAGTAGACAAAATAGCAAAATCAAAATTTTAATGAAAATATTACTAACTGGAAATCTCGGTTATATAGGAACTATACTTACCCCAATGCTTTTGGATAAAGGTCATTATGTTATTGGTTATGACAAAGGCTTATATAAAGATTGTCTTCTTAAAAAAGATATAGAGCCCAATTTTCAAATAAGCAAAGATATAAGATCAATAAATGATGAAGATTTAAAAGGTATTGATGCAGTAATACATCTTGCTGGATTATCAAATGATCCTTTAGGTGAATTGAAACCAGGATTAACAGAAAATATTAATTATCAAGCATGTATAAATTTAGCAAAATTAGCAAAAAAAAATGGTATTAAAAGATTTATATATGCTTCTTCTCTCAGCATGTATGGCATATCACAGACGGATGACGAACTAGATGAGTATAATAGTGAAAAAAATCCAATTACATCTTATGCAAAAACAAAGTGGCAAGCTGAACAAGAATTGTTTGAAATGACAGATAATAATTTTCTTGTTGTTGCTTTTAGACCTTCAACAGTTTTTGGTTCAAGCCCTAGATTTAGATCAGATATCGTTTTAAATAATTTATTTTCTTCAGCATTTTTATATGGAAAAATAAATATTAAGAGTGATGGAACACCATGGAGACCTGTAGTTCATGTTGAGGATGTTTCTAGAGCATTTATTTCAGGTTTAGAAGCTCCTTTCGCTTTATTACAAAATAAAAGTTTTAACGTAGGTTATAAAAATGGCAATTATACAGTAAGGCAATTAGCAAATTATGTAAAAAATGTAATTCCAAAAAGTGAGGTAAACTTTACAAATGAAGACAATAAAGATAATAGAACTTATAAAATAAGTTTTGATCGAATAACTTCAGAGCTTAAAGATTATTATAAACCAAAATGGGACATAATTTCAGGTCTAAAGGACCTTAAAGAATTCTTTATGGAAGTTGATTATACTGATGAAAAATTTAATGGTAAAATGACAAATAGAATTGCAAAAGTAAAAAACATATTAGAAAAAGATAGAAATTATTTTGAAAAAATATGAAGTTTTTAAAACAAAAAATAAAGGGTGTCTTTCTAATTAAACCAGAACCATTTAAAGATAAACGAGGTATGTTTAGAAGACATTTTTGTAAAAAGGAATTAAAAAAATCCGGTATTGACGCAAGTGTACAACAAGCAAATATTTCAGAAAATCCAAAAAAAGGAACTTTACGAGGTTTTCATTATCAAAAAAAACCTCATCAAGAAGCGAAAACGATTTCTTGCTTAAAGGGATCTTTTTTTGATGTGATAATTGATTTAAGAAAAAATTCATCAACCTATAAAAAATGGCAATCATTTGTTATAACTGAAAAAAATAGATTTAGTCTTCATATACCGAAAGGTTGTGCTAATGCTTTTTTAACATTGGAAAATAATACTTTGATACATTATTATTGTTCTAATTCTTATAATCCAAAATATGAGTCTGGTGTATTATTCAATGACCCAGCTTTAAAAATAAAATGGCCTTTTAAACCAATACATATTTCTGAAAAGGACAAAAGTCATAAACTATTAAAAATATAATTAAGTATGATTATAACCAGAACTCCTTTCAGAATTAGTTTTTTAGGAGGTGGTTCTGATATGAAATCATTTTATAAAAAGTTTCCTGGAAGAGTTATCAGTACCTCAATAGATAAATATCTGTATGTGATGGTAAGAAAGCAACTTGGGATAGTTGAATATAAATTTAGAATTAATTGGAGTAAAGTTGAATTTAAAAACTCGATAAATGATATCGAGCATCCAATAATTAGAGAGGCTTTAAAATATTTTAAAATCGATTTTCCAATCGAGATTTCAACATTTGCTGATATTCCTTCCAATACTGGTTTAGGATCATCAAGTGCTTTTGCTGTTGGATTAGTAAACGCTTTAACAGCAATTAAGGGGATTAAAGTAACTAAATATGACATTGCGAATTTAGCTGCAAAATTGGAAATTGATATTTTGCAGAGAAATATAGGTAAACAAGATCATTTTGCATGCGCCTATGGTGGATTGAATAGTTTTACGTTTGAAAAAAATGAAAAAGTAACAGTAGAACCGATATTAATTAGTGAAAAAAACTTATCAAAATTAGAGGATAGTATTTTACTGGGGTATACAAAATTAAAAAGAGACGCAAGCGACGTTCTTAAAGTTCAAAAAAAGTTATCCTCTAAGCAAATATTAAATTTTAAAAAAATGATTAAACTAGTTAAGGAATTAGAAAATAATTTACTAACAAATAATTTGAGTATAAAAAAAATTGGCAGAAATGTTGACCAATCCTGGAGATTGAAAAAAGAGATAAATCCAGATTCCTCAAACACCAATATAGATAATTTTTATACTTTAGCAAAAAAATCAGGCTCATACGGTGGGAAATTATTAGGCGCTGGAAGAGGTGGGTTTATTCTACTTTTTTCAGAAAAAAAAAATGTTTCTAAATTAAAAAAAAATTTAAAAAAATTAAAATTTATACCAATTAAGTTTGATAAAGGAAGTGGTTCAAGAATTACTTACTTTGATCATTCAAATTTTTAGATGAATATTTTAATAACAGGTGCATCTGGATTTATTGGAAGTTATTTGTTTAAGTTTTTTAATGAAAAAGGATTCAATGTTTATGGCTTGGTAAGAAAAAAAACTTCTATCAAATATTTTAATAAATTTAGTAATAAATTAATAATATCTGATCTTAATGATTTTAAAAAATTAAAAAAAAAAATTCCAGCTAAAATTGACGTAATAATTCATTCAGGTGCCTCTAACGATCAAGATACAAATAAGGATATAGCACAAGCCTACAAAACTAATATTTACGGAACAAGAAATATTTGTGAAATTGCAAAAATAAAAAATGTAAAAAAATTTTTTTATTTTTCTGTTTTGCAGGTTTACGGTAGAGAATTAATAGGAAAAATTAAAGAAAATTCAAAAATTACTTGTGATAACGATTATTCTTTAACACACTATTTAGCTGAGAATATCTGCGAAAAATATTCAAAAACAATAAATACAAAATTTAATATTATGAGGTTGGGATACATGTTTGGTTGCCCGATTGATAAAAAGATAGATAGAAAAACTTTAATTCCATTTATTTTTTGTAAGCAAGCTATAGAAGAAAAAAAAATTATTCTTGCGAGCAAAGGGAAAGCACAAAGAGATTTTGTTTCTTTAAAAAAACTTGGTTTAATAATTGAAAAAAAAATTTTCAAGAAAAGTAAAAGTTTTGAAATATTAAATATTGTTTCGAGTTTTTCTTTTTCAATGAGAGAAATAGCGCAAATTGTCTCTTTTGAGGCTAGTAAAATATTAAAAAAAAATATTAAAGTTAAATATAATACAAAAAGCAAAGATAAGAAAAATATTTTTAAAGTTTTTTCTAAAATAAAATTATATAAAAAAAAAGAAAACTTATTATCAGAGTTAAAGATAGAAGTTCGAAAATTATTAATTATGTTAAATGAAAATTAGAGTATTAATAACTGGCCAAAAGGGTTTTCTTGGATCTTGTCTATGGGATCTTTTGAAATTAAATAAAAAAATAAAATTATATGGATGCGATAATAATATTTATTCTAATAAAATTTCTACCTTTAATAAGTTTCAAAATCTTAAAATCCAAGATTTAAAAAATATCGATATAATCATTCATTTAGCTGGTGTTTCTACAAATTATGATCCAAAAGGAAAAATTTATAAAAAGATTTCAAATAAGGTTAATTTTAAAGATACCATTTATTTTGCAAAAATAGCAAAAAAGGCTGGTGTTAAAAAATTTATCTTTGCATCAAGCACAAGTGTTTATGGAGATAAGTCAAATAAATTAGTCTCAGAAAAATCTAAATTATCTCCTACGACATCTTATGGTAGATCAAAAACTTTAGCAGAAAAGCATCTAGTTCAATTATCAAACAAAAATTTTAAAACAATTTTGCTAAGAATGGTTACATTATTTGGAAACTCAAGACGAATGAGGTTTGACCTGCTAGTAAATAATTTGATTGCAAGTTATATAAAATATAAAAAGGTCATTTTGTTAAGTGATGGTCAGAAAATTAGACCACAAATTCATATAAAAGATGCAAGTGAAGTATATAAATATTTTATTTTAAACGATATAAAACAAAATAATTTAATTCTAAATGTTGGAAGGTCTGATTACAATTTAACGGTTGGACAAATTGCTAGAAAAATTGCCAGAGTTTTTAAATCTAAAGTCCAATATGGAAAAAAAGATAAGGATAAAAGGTCTTACAGAGTTTCTTTTAAAAAATTTCAAAAACTTAGAATATTTAACAATACAACCAATTCTATTGAAAATACTGCAATTCAAATTAATAAATATTTTAAAAATAAAAATAAAAAATTTATAGATAATAAAAAATTTAAAAATCTAGATTTTATGAAATATTTAATAGATCAAAAAAAAATTGATAAAATTATTTAATGATTACAATTACAGGATCAAACAGTTTTATCGGAAAAAATTTTATAAATTTTTTAAATAAAAAAAAAATTAAAAATTCTGCCTTAACTAGAAAAAAAATTATGAATATTAAAAATAAAACCAACTATTATAGCTTTTCAAAAAGACAAAAAAAAACCAAAATATTAATTCATATTTCATCTTCTTCTCTAGCTTTATTGTATAGAAAAAAAAAATTTACAAAAAAAGATGTCTTATTCTGTCTTGAAAATGAAATAGATAATTTATTATCTCTAATTAACTTTTATAAAAAAAATAAAATCAAAAAATTTATTTTAATAAGTTCATCTAGTTTATATGGAAATTCAAAATTAAAAAAACCATTTAATGAAAAAGACAAATGTAATCCAAAAGATTATTATTCGATAATTAAATTAGCTATAGAAACAGTTGCTAAAAAAATTTGTAAAAACATTATAATTATAAGACCATTTCAAATTTATGGAAAATTTGATAGCCCGAAAAGATTAATTCCAACTTTATATAATTCAAAAAGAAATGAAAATATAAATTTACAAGATTGTTTGCAGGTAACAGATATATTGCATGTTGATGATTTTTGTGAAGCAATTTTAAAAATATGTGATTCCAAAATTAAAAATGGAATATTTAATATCGGTAGTGGCAGACCAATTAAATTGAGAACAATTGTTGAGAAAATTCATGAATATAGAAATAAAGAATTTAGATTTATATACAAAAAAACCATGCAAAATAAAATTACCAATTATTGTTATTCTGATAACTCTTTGGTTCAAAAAACATTTGACTGGAGACCTAAAATTTCACTAAAAAAGGGTTTAGAAAAATTATGATAAATGAATTAATTCAATTAGAAAAAAAGTATTTTAAATATTTCTATAAATCAGGATATGACTTTAGAGAATTATTTATCTCTAAAATACTAAATGATTATTATAAAAATAAAGAAATTATAAATAAAAGAATTGGAAAAAATATTAATTTCAAATTTTATTATAATTCAAAAATTTCAAGAGATTTACTTTTAAACCCTTCAAATAAAATAGATTATATTTGGGAGCCACAAACGACTAAATTAATATTAAATTTATCAAAAGATAAAAAAAATATCTTTTTTGGTGGTGCTTTTTTTGGAGATCAAGCTGTCCTGTGCGCAAAACTTAATCCAAAAACTAATTTTTATGCATTTGAACCAAGTTTAAAACAATTCAAATGTCTCCGATTAAATAAAAAAATAAACAAGATTAGTAATCTAAAAATTATAAATAAAGCCCTGTATTCCAAAAGTAATCTAAAATTTAAACTCGAATTTAGCAATTTGTCTGGGAAAGAGTCTGATGAAGGAGAAATGAGAATTGTTATTAATAAGCAAAAAAATAATAAGTTAAAAAAATCAATTTCGATAGATGATTACTGTAAAATCAATAAAATTAATTTTATTGATTTAATCCAGATTGACGTAGAAGGTTCTGAGAATGAAATTATTAAAGGTTCATCACAAATGTTAAAAAATAATAGGATAGAAAATATTATATTTGAAATGAACTCAAATTATGTATCTTGGAAAAAAGGTTTACAAGGAACAAGTATCGTAAAGTTGTTAAAGAAGTATAAATTTAAAATTTATGCAATTAGAGATCTGCATTCCTCATTTAATCTGGATAATGTTAAACTTGAATTGTTACCATTAGAAAATATTATTTTAGAAGGTCCTAAACATGGATTTAATATGATTGCTACTAAAAGTAAGAAATTAAATAAGTATAAGGTCAATAATAAATATTCACCAAAATATTTGTTTTATAAAAAAGAAAATAAATTTCACACTAAAGGACTAGATTATGCATACAAAAATTAAAGAATTTAATCAACAAGTAAAAAAAAATTTAAAAAAAATGAGTTCTGATAAAAAATTATTTATCAAATCTATTGATTGGATGCTACATGCTGACAAATATAAATATACTTATAATTATGAGTGGGCAGGTATTCCTGTAATTAAATTTCCGAATGATTTAATGGTTCTTCAAGAGATTATTTCAAAAGTAAAACCAGATGTTATAATAGAAACAGGTGTTGCTCATGGCGGAAGTGTAATTTTCTCAGCCTCTATGCAGGAACTTTTCTGTAAAAAAAAATCTTTTGTTATTGGTATTGATATAGATATTAGAAAACATAACCATGATAGATTAAAAAAAAACAAATTTTATAAAAAATTGAAATTAATTGAAGGATCTTCTACTAGTCCTGAAATAGTTAGCAAAATTAAAAAACTTATTAAGGGTAAAAAAAAAGTGATGGTATTTTTAGACTCAAATCACACATATGAACATGTTAAAAATGAGATAAATATTTATAAAGATTTTGTAACTAAGGGTTCTTATATGGTTGTTGAGGATACATTTTCTGAATTTTTTCCAAAAGGATACTATTCTAATAGACCCTGGGATGTAGGAAATAACCCTATGATTTCTTTGAGAGAGTTTTTGAAAAAAAATAAAAATTTTAAAATAGATAAAGAAATTTGCTCAAAGCTTCAGATAACCGAAACCTTTGATGGTTATTTGAAAAAAATTAAATAAATTTAAAAATACAAATAAATATATGATGTTTAAAAATATAAACCTACATGAGAAAAATTTAAAATCATTTTCAAATAAACCTCTGAACATTTTAGGTATTCACAAAGACCCATGGCATAATACTGGAGCTTGTATAATCAGGGATAATGGTAAAGAAAGGCAAATAGCTTTTTTATCTGAAGAAAGAAAAGATAGAATTAAGGATTCAAGAAATTTTCCAAATTTATCTATAAAAGCTTGCATGGATCAGCTAGGTATAAATAATTATGATGAACTTGATATGGTTGTTATGGACTATATTGAGAAAGATAGCTGGGAATTAGATCAATTTAAAAGGAAGTGCAGAAAAGATGTATTTTTAAAAGATTTTCCAAAAAGTAAAATTTTTATGGTTAATCATCACCTTTTGCATGCTTGTTCTGTTTATTTTTCCTCAGGATTTAATGACTCAGCAATATTAATTATAGATGGTAGAGGAAGTTTAAAAGAGACTCAAAGTCTTTTCATTGGTGAAGAAAATGATATTAAATTATTAGATAAAACTGATAAAATTGGCATAGGCTTACTTTACGCTGCAGTAACCCATGATATTGGTTGGCAAATTTTACAAGAGGGTAAAACAATGGGCTTAGCTCCTTATGGGCGTAATATAAAAAATAGTATTTATAAATTTCCAAATAAATTTAAAAATATCACAACTGATTATAGCGAATTTTGTGAAGAAGGATCTTATCGTATAAAACAAAATCATAAAGTACCAGTAAGTTTTGACGAAAAAGCTAGAGCAGCTTTTGAGGTTCAAGAGGAGTGTGAAAAAGCACTTTTACATTTAGCTAAATATGCCAAAACGACTGGAAAAAATAAATTGTGTATATCTGGAGGGGTTGGTCTAAACTCAGTCTCAAATAACAAAATCAGAACACATGAACCTAAACTTTTCGATGAAATATTCATTAATCCTGCAGCATCAGATACAGGAATACCATTTGGAGCAGCTTTATATGGCTATCACATATTAGCCAACAAACCTATAGTCCCTTATCCTTTGTCACCTTTTTTGGGACCAGAATATTCAGAAGAAGAAATAAAAATATCTATAGATAAATTTATGCAAGAAATTGAAAATAATTTTATTTATATTAAAAAAAATAGTTTCCAGATAGCATCAACATTGTTGAAAAAAAATTTTATAGTAGCTAATTTTCAGGGTAGATCAGAAATGGGTCCAAGAGCCCTTGGCAATAGATCTATACTTATGAGTCCAACCGGAGTAAATAATAAAGATAGATTAAACCTTAGAGTAAAACATAGAGAGTCGTTTAGACCATTTGCACCTGCAGTTTTAGAGGAGAGAGCTAGTGAGTTTTTTGAAATAGATGTTGAAAGTCCTTATATGCTTTTTATATGTGATGTAAAAAAAGATAAGAGGAAATTATTGCCTGCAATAACACATGTCGATGGTACTGCTAGATTACAAACTCTAAATAGAGATAGAAATGGAAAATTCTACGAGTTGGTAAAAATATTCGGAGAAGAAACTGGTGTGCCTGTTTTATTAAATACATCGTTTAATGTTAATGGAGAACCAATTGTAGAAACTCCTACAGACGCAATTAAATGTTTTGTCAAAACAGATATAGATGCTTTGTTAATTGGAGATAATATTTTAGTGAAATCTGATATAGATAAAAATATTTATAAGTAAATTAGAATTTTTTTATTTTATTAAGACAAATAGTATGAATCTAATCTGAATGAGAACTAATCTAAACAAGCTAACTGTTGTAATCCCATCTTATAATAGACCTACTGATTTACTAAAAGTAATTAATTATTGGTCTGAAATTGAAAGTGTAAAAGTTATAGTGCTGGATGGAAGTGAAAAGTCGTTAAACAAAGACACAATAAAAAAATTTAAGAAAAAAATTAAATATTTAAATCTAAGAGGTATTAGCCAAGTTAGAAGAATATTTTTAAGCAAAAAATTTATTAAAACCAAATACACTGTAATGTGTCCAGA
>MDTG01218471.1_pt1 | contig 10452 bp, 11 predicted proteins | sample 811421 | NCBI WGS metagenome assembly MDTG01 (sample SAMN05326645, study PRJNA326480) | marine metagenome | isolation source: seawater | place: Pacific Ocean: South East | collected 2011
CCAGTGGTTTGCTCATGAATAGCAGGATTGGCAGGGTTGCTAAATTGCTGTGGCATGAAACGGGTTTCAGGTGATTCATCAAAAAGAGATTGGGCCTTTTCGATGGCGCCTTTCATGCCTTTTGCACCTTCTGTTAGTACGATGTTTGCACCCAAGGCTTTCATGATTTTACGGCGCTCAATGCTCATGGTTTCTGGCATGGTAAGAGTCACCTTGTAACCACGTGCTGCACCAACAAACGCCAGAGCAATACCCGTGTTACCACTGGTTGGTTCAATGATTTCCATACCAGGCTTGAGCAAACCGTCTTTTTCAGCCTGCCAAATCATATTGGCACCAATACGGCACTTAATGGAGTGAGCCGGGTTTCTGTTTTCAATTTTTAATAAGATATTTGCATCGGTCAGTTTATTTAAACGCACCAAGGGTGTATTGCCGATGGACATTGAAACATCATCATATATTTTCATAGCGACTTCTTTTTAAAAATGGGTTTTATTGCAATGGCTCATGTGGCTTGCCATCAAGTAATTGATGAATTAGGTCATCTTTTTCTAACCAAAGTTGATGTGTCCACTGTTGAAATTGGGCACGAAACTCAGGGTCATTGTTGTAATCTTTTTCAGTAAATTCGGCTGGGATCTTCTCTTCTTCTACGCGCACAATGATGCGCTTTACCTTACCCGCAAGAAAGTCTCCAAAACTAGGAATACCATCTGGGTAAACAATGGTGATATTTAATAAACTATTAAATTTATCACCCATTGCATTCAATGCGAAGGCAATGCCACCGGCTTTAGGCTTGAGTAAATAGCGATAAGGGGGCTGCTGCTTTTCATATTTTTTTTGTGTAAAGCGTGTGCCTTCTAGAAAATTCATCACACTAGTGGGAATGACTGAAAATTTTTCACAGGCCTTTCGAGTAGTCTCTAGGTCTTTACCTTTCATTTCAGGGTGTTTTTCGAGGTATGCCTTGCTAAAACGTTGCATGAATGGAAAATCCAATGCCCACCAGCATAACCCCATGATTGGCACCTTGATGAGTTCTTTTTTTAGAAAAAATTTCAGTAATGGAATTTTGCCATTGAACACGTGTTGCAATACTAATATATCCACCCAGGATTGGTGGTTTGCATTTACAAGGTACCAGCCCTTGTATTTTAACTCCCCTAAACCTTGTACATCCCATTGAGTCCCTTGGGTGAGTTTCATCCACCCTGAATTACACAAGACCCAGCCCTCTGCAATTTTAATCAAAATAGGATCGATCATGGTGCGCAGAAATGGCACTGGAATCAACATTTTGATTAATGCAACCAATAACAGTATTGGGCACCAAAAAAAGACGTTTAATAACAATAATATGGTGGCGATGATGGCCACGATTGCAGTGGGTAAAAAACTTAACATAGACTGAACTCTATTTTTTATTATGGCCATTATCATACTGCAAAGTGCAATATGAGAAATGGCTAATCACTACCGCCAAGCTGACAATTAAAGCCAACTTGGCATTTCGCTTAGATTTGTGTGGCTTGTATCGCGGTCAACGCGATGGTGTAAACAATATCTTCTACGAGTGCACCGCGTGATAAATCGTTTACCGGTTTTGCTAAACCTTGCAGCATTGGGCCAATACTCACCACATTTGCACTGCGTTGAACGGCCTTGTATGTCGTGTTGCCAGTGTTTAAGTCTGGAAATATTAACACATTCGCTTGACCGGCTACCTTGCTGTTTGGCGCTTTAGAGGCGGCCACGTTGACGGTGGTGGCCGCATCGTATTGTAATGGCCCATCCAATATAAGCTCAGGCTGCTTTTGCTGTGCAATGGCTGTGGCACTGCGTACTTTTTCCACATCACTGCCTGTGCCGGACGACCCCGTTGAGTAGCTAATCATGGCGACTTTAGGGTTAATACCAAAAGCTTGAGCGCTATGGGCGCTTTGCAGTGCAATATCGGCAAGTTCTTCATCACTTGGGTCAGGGTTTACGGCACAGTCGCCGTATACCATGACCTGCTCTGGTAATAGCATAAAGAAAACGGAAGACACTAACTTGGCACCAGGTGCGGTTTTAATTAACTGTAAAGCAGGGCGAATAGTATTGGCTGTTGTATGAATAGCGCCACTCACTAAACCGTCTACTTCGTCTAGAGCCAGCATCATGGTGCCTAAAACCACGGTGTCTTCGAGTTGCGCCTCGGCCATGGGGGCAGATAAATGTTTGTGTTTTCTTAGTTCAACCATCGGCTCAATGTATTGGGCGCGGATATCATCCGGGTCAAGTATGGTCAGGCCCTCAGGCAGTTCAATACCAAGGCTCGATGCTTGTTGTTCAATAACATCTTTACGACCGAGCAAAATACACTGTGCAATACCGCGCTCTTGGCAAATGGCGGCGGCCTGAATGGTTCTGGGCTCTTCACCTTCAGGCAGTACCACACGTTTATTGGCCGCTTGTGCCAGCTGCACCAGTTGATAGCGAAACGCTGCCGGGCTGAGGCGAGTTTGCAGATCAAGCTGAAGGCGTTCTTTTAAGAAGCCACCATCTATATGAGCCGCCATATGATTCATAATGGACTCTACTCGCTCAGTATCGTCGGCCTTCACACCCTCGGACATGCTAAACAATTGGGATGCCGTCTGAAACGTATCGGTTTTTACCGACATAATAGGCAGCTGGTTCAGTGATGGTTTGACCAAATTCATAACCTGATCATCAGGTGAGATGTCACTGGTGAGTAAAAGACCCGCGAGCGGCACACCATTGTTTGCTGCCATGGCACTGGCCAGCAAAATGTCATCACGGTCTCCTGGCGTCACCACAAGGGTGCCAGGTTGCAGGTCGCTGACCATATTTTTAACGGTGCGAGCACACAAACTAATGCGTTTTACGCGAGCACTTTCTAGGCCTTTATCATTGATGATGCTGGCTTGCAGGTAGCGGGCAATATCCAGTGTGCGCGGTGCAATTAAACTGGCGTCCCAAGGGATTAAACCGAGGATTTTAAATTGTTCTGTTTCGAGCTTTTTATACGGGCTATCTTGCAACACGCTTTGGATGGCCTCTTCGGCGACGGGCATATTGGCTTTAAGCGGTGTGTTGGTTTTTTTAGGCGCATTCACTTTATTAATAATGCAGCCCAATAGATTGCGGTTTTTATCGCCACCAAATAAACCTTTAGCAATATTAAGATGCTCGGTCAGTTCACCCATGCTACGTGATTGTGGGGCGGTGACTAAAATAATTTCAGCGTCTAATGTTTTGGCCATTTCAACATTTAGCCGTGCAGTGAAGGGCTCGCTGCGATCCGGTTCGATGCCTTCAAAAATGACAATATCCACCGCTTCACGGACTTTGCGGTGCATGCCAATGACTTCTTCCATTAGCCTATCTTGCTGGCCTGAACTCACCATTTTTTGTGCTTTTTGTAGGCTAATAGCTTTAGGTGGCGCAAAGCCGCTAGCCAAAGTGATAAGGTCAATAGCACGGTGTTCTTTGTCTGCTTCGGCGCTGGCAATGGGTTTACAAATCCCCACTTTTAAACCTAGTTGGTCCAATGCACGAATTAACCCAAGCGTAATGGATGTTAATCCGGTTCCCATTTCGGTTGGGGCAATAAAAAAAGTATGTTGATGCATGATATGTCCTGTACCGAATTACGCGTTCTGTGTGGTTAGAGCGAAGGTGTCTTGTGCGATCATCAACTCTTCGTTGGTGGCCACCACCATAGCAAGGGTGCTGCTATCAGTTGTGATTCGCCCTTGATCATTGCCGTTGGTTTGATTCAAAGCCCCATCTACTTCAAAACCAAGAATGGCTAAGTGTTCTAAAACAAGTGAGCGAGTGAGGCGGTCGTTTTCACCAATGCCACCGGTGAAAACTAACGCATCAATGCGCGGCAGCGAAACCGCTAACGCGCCAAGATAGCGGGCAATTCTAAAAGCAAAGACTTCAATGGCAAGATTGGCGCGAACATGGCCTTGCTCGGCGGCTTGCTGAATCTCTCGCATATCGTTGCTGATGCCCGACAAACCTTGCAGGCCACTTTGTTTGTTAAGGATGTTCATCACATCAGAGGTTTCAAGATTTAAGCGTTCACACAAAAAGGGAATTAAACTTGGGTCTACATCGCCGCTGCGCGTGCCCATTGCCAAGCCTTCTAGCGGAGTTAACCCCATTGATGTATCGACACTTTGACCATTACGAATGGCACATGCGCTGCAGCCATTTCCTAAATGCGCTATTAAGAAATGGCTATCGGTAACGGGCTGGCCCAGCATATTGGCGGCTTTTTCACTGACATAGCGATAGCTGGTGCCGTGAAAGCCATAGCGGCGAACATCGAATTGCTCATATTGCTCATAGGGTAGGGCATACAAGTAAGCCGCTTCAGGTAAGGTTTGGTGGAAGGCCGTATCGAACACGGCAACCTGAGGTAGCTGTGGTAACAATTGTGAAATAGCCTTGATACCTAGAAGGTTCACAGGGTTATGCAACGGAGCAAGATGACTGATGGTTTCCAGTTGTTTTAGGTTGTCATCGGTGATCAGTAATGACTGGCTAAAGGCCTCACCGCCATGAACCACGCGATGACCTACACCACGAATACTGTCTAAAAGATTCTGCGCGCTAAGTAGTTCAATGACCCCAGCGATGGCACTTTGATGGTCGTGACCTGTCAGTTGCACCTGGCCTTTGCCTTGCTCGGATTGATAGGTCAAAGAAGCTTGGTTGCTGCCTAGGCGCTCGGCTAGACCTTGAAGTGCACATGCACCGGTGTGTGGCTGAAGTACGGCAAATTTTAAAGAAGAACTGCCGCAGTTTAAAACGAGCGTGTATTCATGATCCATAAACAGCAATGAAATCCTTGAGTTGTTAGGTTATTGAACTTGCATATGTAACGGTGCTCGCAAAGATGCGGGCAGGGTTTGTTCAATGGCTTTAAGAATGGCAATGGCTTCGCGGTAGGGTTGTTTGTCCGGACGTTCTAATACAAAACGTACCTGTGTTTGATAATGAGGACCGCAGCGCTCGCAGCTTTCGACTCGGGCACTGACCTCTCGCAAACTATGGATATCTACCGCGATATTGATGAAAATTAACTGCCCTGGCTTGAGTTTGCAGCGGCTATTAAAAATCAGGTTAAAGCGATTAAACTTAATGGTTTGTGCGTTAACCGCTTTTTTAGGGCGACCTAACCAGTTGAGAACATTAACACTGAGCTCCATGTTGTCGCCTCCTTTCCATCTGCATTCATTGACTATGGTTAATTTTAGCCTAGTTTGCTGGCTAAACGCTTGTTTAGCTACCACTTTGTTTGGCCTTGAAGCCTAAATCCTGTAAATACTTCACACTTTGTTCCGCAAGGTCCCCTTGAAGTTCAATGGTCCAGTTTTTAACGGCGCCACCTGAGCCGAAGCGCTTTTTCAGTTTTTTACATAAATCACTTAAAACTTTCTTATCGCCTTCTAAACCACTGATGATGGTGACGGTCTTACCACCGCGGCCTTTTTTCTCTCGCTGGACTCTAACAATGCCATCCCCTTCAGGTGCCTGACCTTGTTTGCAGCAACATTCATCAATGGGTTGCTCGCAGCCTTCACATAAGCGGCCGCTTTGTGTGGAATAAACCAATGCCATAGTGGTTCCTTGGATAAAGTTTGTTCAATCATTGACACATATTGTATCCGCTTCGATTAAATGAGGTAAGTATCTCATTTACTTAGATTTTTTTATTATTAGTTGAATTACGTCATATCTAATACAGCGTCTTTTGGGTAAAGTTGATACTTTCGTTTTATCCGATTACTGCCGTTGAACGTCATTTCGTTCACATCACAAGGTGCGCATGGATTCGCTTAGAAACCAATTAGAGACGACATTCAATGTCTACATTGAAATGGGGGCCGCTGATCTAGCGGCGCCTGTTGAGCAATGGCTGTTAGACTGTGCGGACCTAGCGCAAGTGCGTGATGCTCATTTTTCAGACCTGCAAATTTGGGACTGGGCGGCCTTTGAACAACACAAACGAGAGGGTGATATCTTACCGCAAGATCTTGTAGTGGTAGATGCCTCAAACGATCCTCAAATTGAGCAAACCGTATTAATTCAAGGGGCTCAATTCATTGCCTACCCTCGTGACGTGGATACTCTACTGTTGCGATTATCATTGCATATTCAACGAATTCGCTATGTGCAAGCGTTAGAGGGCCTAACGGTGCTAGACCCGCTCACGAATCTGTTTAACCGCCGAAAATTTGATCAAGAGCTAGAGACTTGCTGGCGTCAAGGCCAACGTCAAAACTCTCCGAGTAGCTTATTGTTATTGGATGTGGATTATTTCAAGCGCTTCAATGATCGTTATGGCCACCTAGCAGGTGACCAGTGTTTACGAGAATTGGCGGATATATTCAAACAAGGTGCGGTGCGACCTCATGATGTGGTGGCACGCATTGGTGGGGAGGAGTTTGCTATTATCTTGCCTGATACTCCTGAAAGCGGGGCACTGTATGTGGCCAAGCAGATCTCCCATGCGTTGGCTAGACGAGAGATCCTAAACGAAGATACTCCTTTAGGTCGCGTTTCTGTGAGCATTGGTGTGGCAACTATTTTGCCTGACGGCTCGCAAAGACTTAAAGCTTGGCAACAGCAGGCTGATGATGCCCTTTATAGTGCAAAAGCGGCGGGTCGTAATCAAATCATGAGCGACATCAGTGAGCAGCTCGATCGCGAAGCGGAAATCTTCTAATCACTTCGGTGATCTTGTCTTAATTTAATTATTAGCAAAAATGTCCATGGCTTTTAGCAATAGAGGCTTAAGGCTTTTTTGCGTGCGGGTTCTAAGTACCACTTGTTTGAGTGTATGTTCAAGCAGGCTGAGGTTTTCAATGACGGTGTTGTCTTGATAGGTGATGCTTTCGTATTCGTAATGATGATCTTGAACCGATACCTTGGTGAGCTCAGTCAGCTCTGACTGAAGCAATCTTACCGTATTAAAGCACAGGTTTTTCGTTTCCATTGAGGTCGACTCCCAATAGACATCCTCAATTACGCTGAGTAGTTCCTCAATAAACCCCGTTGCTTGTGCAATGCTAATACTCATATTACTTACTCTGATTTGTGCCACATAATCAGTAAGTTTAGTCGGCTTTATTTATCTTTGTAGGGGATTTGTCGCTTGATGGGTAGCACCAAGCGATTGTGTTATAGCTGGCTGGGTTATTGGCTGCGCTTTTTTCGGATGTATAGGGTCTTAATCGCCTTAGCCACCAATTTGCCATCTTCCCCTACAACATCCACTTCGAATTGAGGCAGGTACTTCTCGCCGTTGGCTGTTTGTTGTTTGATTTGCGCAATGTGCTCATCTGATACATGGAAATGAGCCGTGACGGTACCGGTTCCTGGACTGATAAATTCAATGTGGGCCGCTTTATCCCACACTATGTAGTCTTTACCCAGTTGATTCATGATGAGCAGCATATGGAACGGGTCGACCATGGAGTAGAGGCTGCCACCAAAATGCGTACCCACATAATTACGGTTATACCAACGTAATGGCATAACCACTGTGGCTTCACTGAAGTCGTCGGCTAGGTGTTTAATTTTGACCCCAGCGCCACGATACGGGCCATACCAATTGAGTACATGACGAAGTACCTGTGGGCGATTAAAAAACTGGGTGATGCGATGTTTCATGGCCATGTAATCATTGTAGACAAAGAAGAATGGCACATTTTAGCTAGCTTGTTTGTTAGATACTAGGACTGAACACCTGCTGTATTCACATGTGATGTATTTTTAAGAGCGTCATTGGTTGGATAGGGCTGTTTGAGTACCTGCTGAATCATCAACTGACTTTGCTGGGCCATCTGCTTACGGCAAGTATCTTGTGGGCTAATAGCCGGCAAGAAGTGCACATGGGCGTGGGTTTTGCGCTCAAACAGTAATTTAATGATGCTCATGAATATGCCGTCATCGTCAATAAACGGGGTAGTTTTACTGATGTCATGGTTATGATTCCAGTAACGAATCGCAACCGGCTGAACTAGACATTCCTCCCGCTTTGCGACTTCAAATATCATTGGTCGAAATGGCAGAGCATCCACACCAATAGAGGTCGTGCCTTCCGGAAAGACCACCAAGTTGTCACCCTCACTAAGATGGCGCTGTGCATTGGGTAATGAGCGATATACCTGAAACTTATTTTCACGTCGGATGAATACGGTACCCAAAAGCTGGGCAAGTAAACCGATCACAGGCCAGTTTTTAACTTCTGACTTTGCAATAAACCGTAATTTAGGTGCGGGCATAAATAACAACGCATCTAACCAAGAAATGTGATTGGCCACGATCATCTTAGCGTCCACATTGACCTTGCCAATGTAGTTTACTTGAACATTAAAACACCGCAGTAAAATGCCACATAAACGGCGCTGACAAATTTCAATAAGTTGTTTGCGCTTGCTGTCATTATTAATTAATAGATAAAGAGTAATAGCACTGATGATCATACTAATAAGGGTAACAAAACCAATTAATGCCCTTAACGGTGCGGTTAAAATCGTTAACATGATGACTCCTTAATTAATAAATACTGCATGGATTTATGCACCACGTAAAAAATGCTTCATATAACGCATGTTTATATTTTCTTTTTCCAATAACACCAGCACATCGGCTGAATTAAACGCTTTATCCCAATGGGCTTCGCCACATACTTTACAACCCATGCGTAAATAGGCTTTGAGTAATGGCGGTACAAAGGCTTTGCCTTCTAGGTTGGTTTTTAATGCAGGCAGTGCATGTTTTGGCGTCGCGCGTAATGAGGCATCGGTAAAGTACCGACTGCGCAGGTAATCTATTACGGCAAGGGTTTGGCGACTGCCATGGGTAAAAGGAATACTGGCACAGCCAATTAAACAATCGATTTTATGCTCAAGCATGAATTTGCCAATTTGCCCCCATAGCAATGCAATGGCACTGCCTGTTCTATGATCATCACTGACGCAGGTCCGGCCAATTTCCATATAGCGCTTTTGCGGATCAATAATAGCGCTGAGGTCAAATTCACTGGCAGTATAAAACCCATGATGCAGCTGAGCGATCTCACTGGTGATGATTCGGCTATAGGCCACGATGCGATTTGTAACAGGCTCCTTTACGATAAGGTGGTGGCAGGCATCATCAAATCGATCTTTATCTAGGCTTGGCTCATTGGTATTGATCTGCTGATTAAACGCTTGCGAGAACACGGTTTGGCGTAATTGATAAGCTTGCTCAATATCCGCAGGATGCTCAGTAATATAAGCCACCAGATTGGCTTGGTTGCTCTCTATGGGGAAACGAGTGGCGTGCTGCATGTTGGCCTCCTAACGTTGTTTGGCTTACGTTAAAGGGCGCAAATGACAGACTCATGACAAACCCTTTACGCTTTGATGACGGCCATATCGTGCTTTTGAGCTAATCTGAATTTAACGCGATTGCTAGGTTGGAAATCTAGGAGGTTGATTTGATTAGCAGGCAGATTGTGATGTTCATGATGGTAATTGGCTTAAGTATGAGTGCTTTTGGCGATCTTTATTTGTTGCCAACCCAGCCCACCAATGCCCAAGTGATATCGATTTTTGATCGCGAACTCGGTCAGAAATTACTGTTTCATAGACCGTTCGAACTGCCAATTGAGGTAGAGCGAACACATAAAGCCTTGATCAAAAAAATCGACCCCTGGGTTGAATTAGGCTTAATAAAAAAAGAAAAAACTCGCTTTTTGGCTGAAAAAATAATGTATGGCGAGCCAAGGGAGGTGAGCGTAGGTGGGTTTAAATATACTTTGAACCAGGAAAGCCCTTGGGTCAGTGAGCAAGGTATTTTTTATGGGCGCCCAAGCGTACAGAGCATTTTTTCGGTGAGCCAGGTCACTGAGTTATCTGGTGAGTACTTTTGTGAAGTGTATTTATCATGGCAGGTGGATGATGTGCCTAAATGGGTGTCACAAATTGATATCAAACAGCGTGAAAATCGCTTACTTAGGCGAGCGCTCGAAAGCCATAAACGGCCATTCGAAAAGCGCTTGCAGCTGGTGCGTATCCAAGAACAATGGCAACTGTGGCAAGGTCGCGGGGATAAGAAAACCCCACAAACCTTGTTTTAATTCTTAACCGTATTAGGCACCAATTAACGATTGCCCGCACACTCGCAATACTTGGCCATTGAGTCCTTCGCTGGCGGGTTGAGCAAACAATGCCACGCCCTGTGCCACATCTTCAGGCTTGCCGCCTTGTGACAATGAGTTCATACGACGGCCCAATTCTCGGGTCATAAACGGAATTTGATCCGTCATCTGGGTCTCAATGAAGCCTGGAGCGATTGCGTTAATGGTTTTGCCACTCCCTGCCCATAACGAAGCCTGCTTGCGAACATAGCCCGCCACTCCTGATTTGGACGCGC
>MDTG01277783.1_pt1 | contig 10452 bp, 10 predicted proteins | sample 811421 | NCBI WGS metagenome assembly MDTG01 (sample SAMN05326645, study PRJNA326480) | marine metagenome | isolation source: seawater | place: Pacific Ocean: South East | collected 2011
AGGTGACTTTACTAAAGAAGAAGAATTTAAAAAACTTGAAACAAACTATGATGATTTTTATATGTTGGCTGCAGTTGTTGGAGTGAACAATACATTAAGCAATCCAAGTAATATTATCCGAATTAATACAAAACTTACTATAAATACTCTTGAATGGCTCTCAAAGAGTTCTGTTAAAAATGTTGTATTTACTTCTACAAGCGAAAATTATGCTGGCACAATAGATCATTTTGGTTACAAGGTTCCTACCCCAGAAGATATTCCATTATCAATAGTTGATATAGGACACCCTAGATATACTTATGCAGTTACTAAGATATTAGGCGAATCTGGTTTTTTAAATTATGCGAAAGCTTATAATTTTAAATGCACTGTTGTTAGATACCATAATGTTATAGGACCAAGAATGGGTTTTAAACATGTTATACCTCATCTTGCTGAGAGGTTTACAAATGGGAATGAAGATCCTTTCTTAATGTATGGCTATGACCAAACTAGATCGTTCTGTCATGTAGATGATGCTATAAATGGGACTATTGCCGCAGCAGAAAGTCCTAAAAGCAACGGAGAAATTTACCATATAGGCTCATCTGAAGAAATTACTATTGAACAGTTAATAAAAGAGACAGGAAAATTTTTTAAATACTCTGGAGAATATAAAGAGGCTCCAACGTTTCCTGGTTCAACAGCCAGAAGATGTCCTGATATAAGTAAGGCTGTCAAAGACCTTGGTTACAAACCTCTTTATTCATGGAAAGAATCTCTTTATATGACATTAGAATGGTATAAAGAATTTTTTGAAAGTGGTAGCGATACATTTGAGACCTCATTTGAGAAGCCAGATGTATAGTTTATCTAAGAGGGCTTTAGATTTAATAATATCAAGTATTGGATTTATTATATTGCTCCCGATATTTATTCCAGTATCGATAATTTTAAGATTTACCGGAGAAGGAGAGATATTTTACTTTCAAACTCGTATAGGATTAGACGGTAATGATTTTAAGATATTTAAGTTTGCAACAATGCTCAAAAATAGTGAGAATATGGGCTCTGGAATATATACTGCTAAAAATGACACTAGAATACTACCATTTGGTAATTTCCTAAGAAAATCAAAAATAAATGAACTACCTCAAATTATAAATATTTTAATTGGAGATATTAGTATAGTTGGCCCAAGGCCTTTAATAAGGAGAACCTTTGAATTATATAGTGCTGAAGATCAATTAATTATTTCGTCTATGAAACCAGGGCTTACAGGGATTGGTTCTATTGTATTTAGAAATGAAGAAGAAATACTTTCTAAATCTGATGATAATATAGAAGGTTTTTATAAAAAAAATATCACACCCTACAAAGCTAACTTAGAAAAATGGTATGAACAAAAAAGATCATTTTTATGTGACTTATCAATTATATTTTTAACAGCATGGGTTATTTTTTTTAAGAACTCAGATTTACCATGGAAAATATATAAAGATTTACCAAAAAAAATATCTATATTAAAAAGTGATAAAGTTTAATTTAAAAAAAAATATAGAGCCTTATGAAATTTTTCTTAAGAATTACAAGCTAGCTGAGTTGGCATCTCAAGGTAATATTGAGGCAGCTTGTTTGTCAACCTGCTCAAGTAAAAAAATTCCACATTCAAGATTCATAAATATTAAATATATAAATGATAATGAGTTTATATTTTTTTCAAATTATCAGAGTCTAAAAGCAGAAGATATTCAAGATAATAATAATGTTGCTTTAACCTTTTATTGGAATTCTATTAATCTGCAGATAAGAATTCAGGGCATTGTTAATAAACTAGATAAAAAAAGATCAAACGATCATTGGAAATTGCGACAGAATGAAAAAAATATTCTTTCCATATCTTCAAATCAATCCTCGAAAATCTCATCCTATTCCAAGGTTGAAGAAAAATATAAAAAATATGCAAATCAAGATTTTTTAAATAGGCCAAACTATTGGGGTGGATATATAATAGTTCCTGACTATTTTGAGATATGGCAAGGGCATAAATCAAGAATTAATAAGAGAGAAGTTTTTAAATTTGTTAATGATAGTTGGGAAAATTTTTTTCTTGAGCCATAAGCATAAATAATATTAATTATTGCCAAAAAATTAAATTAGTTTAAAATCCTCCATTACCATGTGCATGTCATTTCAACAATACTGAATAGGTAATAAAAATAGCTAATCCAAAAAAACAAATAATACCTATTAATGAAAAAATTAGAGCAAATAAGATAATGCTCATTGGATCTAATGGAGAAAAGAAAGGCTTAGTTGATCTTTCTGAGGCTTTGGAATCAGCAAAAGCTGTTTCTCTTGACCTAGTTCAAGTGTCCCCGTCTGATGCAGATCCAGTAGTATGCAAGCTCTTAGATTATGGAAAACATGTATTTGATAAAAAGAAAAGTCTTTCAGCGTCAAAGATAAAAGTTAAGAGAAATACGACTAAAGAGATTAAATTTAGGCCATCAACAGATATCGGAGACTATAATATTAAATTAAAAAAGATTAAAAGCTTTATTCTTGACGGAGATAAGACTAAAATAAGCGTCCGATTTAGAGGAAGAGAAATTTTAAATAGTGATATGGGACTTAACTTATTAAATAAATTAAGAGTTGAGTTAGATGATATAGCTCAAGTAGACCAAGAGCCGTCTCTTGAAGGTAGACAGCTGTTAATGGTTTTATCTCCTTTAAAAAAGAACTAAATTTATAATATATAAAAAGATATGGGATATAAATTAAAAACACATTCCGGAGCTGCTAAGCGGTTTAAGAAAACTGGATCATCTGTTAAGAGCAAGAGTGCTAATAGGAATCATATCTTAACAAAGCAGTCGACAAAAAGAAAAAGACATAATAGAGGCCTAAATAAGCTAACAGGTGTTGTGCTTAAAATGGCATCAGCACTTATAAGAAGATAAATCATGCCAAGAACTACTAAATCACTAACAGCTAAATCTAGACATAAGAAAGTACTTAATGCCACTAAAGGACATTATGGAGCTAGAAGTAGGCTATATAGAACTGCTAAACAATCGAATATCAAATCTTTACAATATGCTTTTAGAGATAGAAAAAATAAGAAAAGATCTTTTAGATCTCTTTGGATAGCTAGAATTAATGCCGGAGCCAGAGAGTTGGGAATTCCATACTCTATTCTTATTAATTCTTTAGCAAAAAAAAATATTGCTATTGATAGAAAGATTCTATCAGACATAGCAATTACTGATAATACAACTTTTGAGAAGATTGTAAAAACAGCTACAAGCTAAAAATTATTGGTTGATGTCATCATCTAAAGACATTTCGCCTCCTGAGGTTATTAGAGAAAGGGGATCACTCCATCCTATAAATCACATGAAAGATTCTATAATGGATTTTTTAGTTTCATTTGGTTTTGAGATTTTAGATGGCCCTGAAATTGAAACAGAAGAGTTTAATTTTGATATGCTAAATATCAAAAAATCTCATCCAGCCAGACAAATGCATGATACCTTTTATGTAGATAATAAATCAAACGTCCTGAGAACCCATACATCTCCTGTACAAATTAGAGGCATGCTAGAAAAAAAACCGCCTATGGCATTTATTTCTGGTGGCAAAGTTTACAGAAAAGATGATGATGCCACTCATTTACCGATGTTTCATCAGGTTGAAGGAATTTATATTGATGAGAATGTAAATTTTGCACAACTTAAAGATTTAATTTATAAAATTATTTATTCACTATTTGGTAATGATGTTAAGTTAAGATTTAGGCCTTCATATTTTCCATTCACGGAGCCTTCAGCTGAAGTTGATATTTTATCAAAAGAGGGAAAGTGGCTTGAAATTCTTGGTTGTGGGCTTGTTAATCCAGTTGTTTTAGAAAACTGCAATATAGATTCAGATAAGTACAGTGGCTTAGCATTCGGACTTGGTATAGAAAGAATAGCAATGCTAAAGCATGGAGTATCTGATATAAGAGAGTTTTATAAATCTAATCTAGACTTTTTAAGACAATTCAAATGAAAATAGCATACGATCATTTACTTCGTCATATTAAAGAAAATCCAAGCATTGAAGAAATATCTAATAATTTATTTCAACTTGGTCATGAGCATGAAATTGAAGATAATATTTTCAATATGGAGTTTACTCCAAATAGAGGCGATTGCTTATCAATAAACGGGCTATTAAGAGATCTAGCAGTTTTTTATAAAGTGAAAATAAATCAAGAAATTTATAGTAAAAAGTTAGATGAGTTAGTAATTGATTTTAAAAACTTATCAGAAGCAGTATGTCCGAAAATATCATTTCTAAAATTAGAAATTGATCAAGCTCCTGAAATTTATAAATCGTCTCTCGAAGCGTATTTTTCCGATTTAAATTTAAGTAAAAATAATTTCTTTACTGATATATCAAATTATCTTTCTTATGAGACAGGACAACCTACCCATTGTTATGATGCAAAAAAATGCAATGGAAGTATAGTTTTTCAAGAAATTGTTGATGATCAAGAGTTCGAAACACTACTAGATAAAAGAATAAAATTAACCGGTAAAAATCCTGTTTTTTTATTAAACAATGAGGTAATTAATCTTGCTGGAGTAGTGGGAGGAAAGAAAACGTCATGCTCAACTGATACTTCAACAGTTATTATTGAATGTGCATATTTTCAACCAGAAGCAATCATAGGAAAGTCTGTTAAATATGATATTCAATCAGAAGCGTCTCATAAGTTTGAAAGAGGAGTAGATCCATATTGCCATGAAAGAGTTCTTAGGAGATTTATTAAGATTGTTGCTGACCATACAAATATTAAAGATATGTCGATTGCTTCATTTAATTATAAAGATACTCCTAAAATTAAAATTCCGGTCAATATTAATAAAATTAATCAGATTCTTGGACTTAGTATTACTGAGGATAAATATCTGAAATACTTGTCTAAATTAAATTATTCTGTTGATGAAGGATTTGTAATAATACCCTCATACAGGAATGACATTAAAACTCAAAATGATCTAGCAGAAGAGATTGCTAGAGTTATTGGTTATGACAATATTTCAAGTGCAGAAATATACATTTCAAAAAGTAAAAAGCTCAATGATAAGGATATTGAAAATAAATTAAGATATTTCCTTTTAGATAATGGTTTTTATGAGGTTATTAATTTTCCATTTGTTGAGGTAGATTCAAAAGATGCAATAAAAGTTGATAACCCCCTAGACTCAAGTAGGGAGTTTTTGAGAACAAATTTAGCTAACTCTTTAATAGATAACCTTTTATTTAATGAGAGGAGGCAAAAAGATTCAGTCAAGTTATTCGAAATATCAGATATCTATTTATCCAACAATGGCATAAGCAAGAAAAGAAAATTATCTCTTATTGCTAGCGGTAGAGTTGGTCTCAACTATGAAGAATTCGCAAAAAAAGTTAACAAAAAATATTTATCAAGCTTATTTAAAAAAATCCTCCCACATAAATCACTAGATTTTCAAATAATCTCAAGAGAATCTTTAGATACAAAAATAAAGAATGAAATAGTTAGTTTAGAGGTTGATATGAATATTTTTCCAAGTGATATTCTTTCTTACAAAGAAATATCAAAACCCCCCAAAAAAATTAATCAATATAGCTCAATATCTGACTTACCATCTTCCTTTAAAGATATTTCATACTCAATTAAGGATTTTAATAAAATTCAGGATCTGCAAGATTTATTACTTAATTATCAAAACGATATTTTAAAAAATGTTTTTATTTTTGATTACTTTGAGAATAAAAAGATTAAAGAAATTAAAATTGGGTTTAGGCTAGTTTTCCAATCAAAGAGAAAAACACTTACTTCATCTCAAATAGATTTAATCTATAATGATATAGTAAATAAGTCTCTTGAAATTGATGGAATATCAATTCCAGGAATCTAAATAGATAAATGAGTATCACGAAGAATAAAATAGTAAAAAATATTATAAGAAACTCTTTAATCTCTTCCAGAGAAGCCTCAAGCATACTTGAATCGTTATTGTCGATTATTAAATCTAAATCTAAATCAAAATCAATTAAATTGGCTGGTTTTGGGACTTTTAGTTTTAAAAAAACATCCAAACGTGTTGGCAGAAACCCCAAAACCCAAGATTCATATATAATACCAAGCATAAATAAAATTAACTTTAGACCTTCAAAAAAAATAAAGGACAAGATAAATTGATGAAAAAAATACTCTTTTTAGTTGCAATATTAATATCTTCAACTTCATACTCTCAAGAATTAGATAAAAATTATCTTGATAGCTTGCCTGATTCAGTTAGGGCTGATATTGAGGATAAAATGGATGCAAGAGATAGAGTTGAAGAGCCTGTTTACAGAAGGGCATCTACTTTTATAGATAAAGATGAAGATGAAGATGAAGAAGACAATATAAGTACTTTTTTATTTGGTTCAAATTTCTTTGATGTTATGCAGACTTCATTTATGCCGGTTAATGAACCAAATCTTGATCCCTCATACATACTTGACTTCGGAGATACTCTTGAAATTCAGCTTGTTGGACAAAAAAATGAAATTGATACTTTTACCATTATGAGAGATGGTTCAATTAATCTTCCAGATATAGGAAAAATATTTCTTTCTGGACTACCTATGAGTGACGCAAGTAGTTTAATAAAAGCAAGAATAAACTCTTCCTATATTGGAACCAATGCATATATATCTTTAAAAAATATTAGAGATATAAATGTATTAGTTGTTGGTAATGCATTCAATCCAGGTATATACACACTTAATGGTAATTCAAATATGCTTCATGCTTTAAGCATGGCTGGTGGAATTAATGATATTGGCAGCTATCGGAATATTGACTTAATTAGGGCAGGTAAAATTATTGATACATTAGATATTTATGAGGTCCTTATTTTTGGTAAATATAATTTCTCAACAGGTTTAAGATCTGGAGATAGTATTGTAGTTAATCCTAGAGAAATGATTGTTTCATTTGAATCAGGGGTAATGAGACCAGCTATTTATGAGCTTAAAATTGATGAGTCTTTCGAAGATCTTTTAAAATTTGCAAATGGCTATAGCATGAATAATGACTATGACAATATAGTGGTAAAAAGAATTGCTTCTGGAAAAAGTGAGGTTATTAATCTTGATTTGGATAGTATAGGTTCATTTAAATTTTTAGATAATGATTCTATTTTTATAAGGGAATTTAAAATTAATTCTGTTTTAATACAAGGTTCTGTAATGAACCCTGGAACATATAAGTTTAATAGAGGCATTACTTTAAGTGAAGCAATAAAAAATGCGGGAGGATATGATAAATCTGCATATCCATTTGGTGCTTATCTTGAAAATCTAGATGCGCTAGAAGTTAATCGAGCTGCAAAGGACATGCTTTATGATGCATTTTTAACTAATGTAATTATGAATTCAGGCTCAACTTCAGCACCTGATCAAGCCTCATTAGGCGAACTTCTTTTGCAATTAAAAGAGGCAAAATCAACTGGTAGAGTTATTGCTGAATTTGATTTAGATATTATTGCAAATGATCCATATTTAGACACTATTTTACAAGATGGAGATAGAATATTTGTACCTGAAGTAACGCAGCAAGTATATGTTCAAGGAGAAGTAAGCAATCCTGGAGCAATCAGATATGTTCCAGGTAAAAGTATAGATTTCTATATAAATAGGGCTGGTGGAACCTCAATGATTGCTGACAAAGATTCATTATTTGTGGTTCATCCAAATGGAGAAACCCAAAACCTTTCTAATAAATCAAGACTTTCATTCATTCAAGAAGATAATGATTTGCAACTAATTTATCCAGGATCAATCATATATGTACCTCAGAAAACTAATTTTGCAAACTCACTTCAGACAGCTTCAATATGGGCTCCAATAATTAGCAGTGTTGCACTCAGTCTCACCTCCCTCTCTGTTCTAAATAATAACTAATTTAACTAATGAGATTTTTTTTTTTATTAATTTTCAGCTCTTCGATTTATGCTGGTTATTTTGACTATTTAAAATCTAGCAATGAGCATATTTATAATTCTTCTTATAATTCATTTGGGCAGATTGGCTTAATACAGACACCCTCAGCAGACTCTAGACCAGAAGGATCTGTTGCTCTTACATTTAATAAAAATGATATGTGGAAATTTGGTACTTTATCCGTATCACCATTTGATTGGTTAGAGGCAGGTTATTTTTATTACAGGCCATCTGATTTAAGATGGGAGGGCAATAAAGTAAGAGGGCACTTTCTTGATAAAGGCTTCAATATTAAATTTATATATAGATCTAAGAATAATAATATTCCCAATTTTGCAATTGGGTTAGATGATTTTGCTGGAACTGGTTACTTCACCAGGGAATATATTGTTGCAACAAATGAATTTAACAAAATTAAATATTCAATTGGTATCGGTTGGGGCAAATATGCTGGAGAAAATTCTTTTGAAAATCCCTTATCTAAGATATCTACATCTCTTTTATCGAGACCATTAGTGTCTGAAAATTACAATCAGGGCGGCGTACCATCATATGATAAGTGGTTTAGGGGTGATGCCTCTTTTTTTGGTGGCTTTGAGTGGATTTTTCCTAATATTAAATCGTTAAAGCTTAAACTTGAATACGATCCTTTTAACTATTTAGATTTTTCGGCATCGAATAGCCCAGATGCAATTTATAAAATTAGAAGGAAAGATAGTGATTTTAATATTGGTTTAAGCTATTCACTTAATAAATTTTTGACCATAGATTCATCTTATATTAAAGGAAATACTTTTAGTATAGGATTCAATATCGGAATTACTTTCAATGATTCGCTTGCAACAAAATCAAAGTTTATGCCAAAAGTTATAAAGAATGATAAAACAAAGAATGATAAAAACATTTTTTATGAAGATCTATTATTTAATCTAAATAGTAATAAACTATTTCTTCAGACTGCAGATTTAGATGAGAATAGTGATCTTAGCATAGCTATTTCAACATCTGACTATAGAAATGCTATTAGGTCTTCTTCTTATGCCTCATACATATCAAAAAAGGTAGCAGATTTAAATAATATCAATTTAAGAAAAATAAATGTTAGTCATATTAATGCAGGTGTTGAGCTTAATGATATTGCTTATATAGCAAACCACTTTACTTCAGATAATAAAACTCCTGTTGAATTAAAAATTAGAAATACAAGTTTAGATTCAGGAAATAAAAATGAGTTTTTGAAAAATGAATTTAGGCCAAGCATACCTTTCCCAATCATTTTTTCATCTTTTAGCCCCTCAATAGTTTCTCATATAGGTAATCCAGAAAAATTTTATTTTGGTGGTATAAATCTTCAACATATATCTGAGGTTCAATTTAATAGAAACCTCCTTCTTTCAACAGAATTAAATTTATCTTTATATAATAATTTTCAAGATACTATTTCTGGTCCTGGATCTTTGATGAGGCATGTTAGAACAGATTTAGTTCAATATTTAAAAGAAGATGATTTCTTCATAGAAAGAATGCAGCTAGATTATATATGGTCACCCAGTAAAGATGTTTATGCAAAGTTAAGTGGCGGTATTTTTGAAAAAATGTTCGGAGGATTCGGTGGCGAGCTTTTATATAGACCTTTTAATAAAAATTATAATATTGGGTTAGAGCTTTTTTATGTTAAACAAAGATCTTTTAATCAAAGATTAAATTTTCTAGATTATCAGACTATTACCGGTCATATTAATTTTGGATACAAGTTTGCAGCTGGAATTGAGTCTAATCTTAGTTTTGGTAGATACTTAGCTCGTGATGATGGTTATACATTTGATATAGGTAGAAGAACTAAATCAGGATTTAAATCTGGTATATACTTCACAAGAACTAATGTCTCTCCCGAAATTTTTGGTGAAGGAAGCTTTGATAAAGGATTTTATTTCCAGTTCCCATTAGATTTATTTTCTACTAAATATAATGGGAATTACTCTGCAATTAAAATATCACCTCTGACAAGGGATGGGGGAGCTAAGTTAATATATGATAAAGATCTCAAAGGATTAATATATAACTCAACTTACTCTGAGTTAATTAAACAATGGGATGGGTTTTTAAATTAGTTGATTTATAAAAAAAATAGCGGGTTATCCCGCTATTTTTTTATAAAAATTTATTACCTAATTTAAGTGCTAGTTCCAGTGCTTGTACTTGAACTGGTACTTGTGCTTGTGCTTGTGCTTGTACTTGTAGTAGTGGAAGTAGAAGTGCTCGTCGCTGGAGTTGTACTAGTTGATGTGCTAGTAGTAGAAGTACTTGTAGCTGGTGTAGTATTAGTTCCAGTACTTGTAGTTGTAGCTGGAGCTGGACTAGGACTTGGTGAAGGACTAGGACTTGGTGAAGGACTAGGACTTGGTGAAGGACTAGGACTTGGTGAAGGACTAGGACTTG
>MDTG01373952.1_pt1 | contig 10452 bp, 11 predicted proteins | sample 811421 | NCBI WGS metagenome assembly MDTG01 (sample SAMN05326645, study PRJNA326480) | marine metagenome | isolation source: seawater | place: Pacific Ocean: South East | collected 2011
AATATATCAACTAAATATCTATATTATTGGTGTTACAGAATGTTACGGAAGTCACAAAAATAAATCAAGCGGTTTTTTTCAGTTTAGTATATACCGGTTTTTTGTCATAAAGTATAGTATCTTTTGTAATTCTGCAGGATTTTACTCCTTTTAGCGATGGTAATTCATACATAATATTTAACATAATTTTTTCCATCACTGAACGAAGGGCTCTTGCGCCTGTTTTTCTTTTCATCGCAATATTAACAATTTCCTGAAGAGCGTCAGGCGTTATATCAAGATGAATATCTTCTAATGCAAACATTTTCTGATATTGTTTTAATAATGAATTTTTAGGGTCAATCAATATAGACAAAAGTGCATCTTTTGTTAAATAATCTAAAGAACCTATAATAGGAAGGCGACCAATTAATTCAGGAATAAAACCAAAATGTATTAAATCTTCAGGTTGAAGATCTGAAAAATCTGAAATTTTAATTGATTCCTGAGTGTTTTGTTCTGAAAAACCTATACTATTTTTATTCTGTCTTTTACTAATAATCTTATCAAGATTTTGAAAAGCACCTCCACATATAAATAAAATATTAGATGTATTAATTTTAACAAGTGGTTGCTCAGGGTGCTTTCTGCCTCCTTTAGGAGGGATATGAGCTTCTGTTCCTTCTAAAATTTTTAATAAAGATTGCTGTACTCCCTCGCCCGAAACATCGCGAGTTATAGATGTATTGGCATTTTTTTTAGCAATTTTGTCAATTTCATCAATATAAATAATACCCATTTCAGTTTTTTCTACATCACAATCAGCTGCTTGATATAAACGAACTAAAATATTTTCAACATCCTCACCAACATAGCCAGCCTCAGTTAATACTGTCGCATCTGCGATAGCAAAAGGTACTTGCAAATATTCAGATAACGTCCTTGCAAGTAAAGTTTTTCCTGTACCAGTAGAACCTACAAGCAAAATATTGCTCTTTTCAAGAGTTACATCAGCATTAACATCTTTATTGTTAATTCTATTAAAATGATTATATACCGCAACAGATACTATTTTTTTTGCATTCTCTTGCCCAATGATATGTTGATCTAAATAATTTTTAATTTCTTTTGGTTTCCTTAATTCAAAATCATTTTTTTTATTGCTTTGATTGTTTTCACTAATAACTAAATTGGCCTTATCAACACAATAATCACAGATATAAGCGTCATCACCTTCAATTAGATAATTAACTTCTTCTTCTTTGCTACTGCAAAAATAACAATGTAATTCAGTTTTTGACATAATTTACTGACTACCCTTTACAATTTGATCAATAATACCATATTTAACAGCTTCTTTAGAGGACATAAAATTATCTCGATTAGTATCCTTTTCAATGGTCTTGGCTGTTTTGCCTGTGTTTTGACTTAAAATATTATTTAATCTCTCTTTTAAAAATAAAATTTCTTTAGTATGAATTTCAATGTCAGTTGCCTGGCCTTGCACGCCACCCAAAGGTTGGTGAATCATAATTCTAGAATTCTCTAATGCAAATCTTTTTCCTTTAGCTCCCGCTGAAAGAATAACCGCAGCCATGCTTGCGGCTTGCCCAACACAAATAGTAGAAATATCTGGTTTAATATAATCCATAGTATCAAGAATGCCCATACCTGATGTAATGACACCACCTGGGCTATTAACATACATATAAATATCTTTTTTAGGATCATCAGCCTCTAAAAATAAAAGTTGCGCAATAACTAAACTTGAAACATAGTCATCAATGGGTGTGCCTAAAAATATAATTCTCTCCTTAAGCAATCTTGAATATATGTCAAAAGCTCGTTCTCCATTTGCAGTTTGTTCTACAACCATTGGTACTAGCATATTTATTTTTTTATTCATTTAGATGCTCCCTGCATTTTTCTAAGTTCATCTGATTTTTTTTCATCTACTTTTATAATCGCAAATTTTTTCAAATAATTAAATAATTTTTCATTTAATATATCATCAAAGAATTTCTGCTGATTATTTGGATCTTTTAAAAAGACTTTAATGTTCTTTGCATTCTGAGGGTCTTTATCAATTAATTCTTTTTTACGCTTTTCCATGTCATCATTAGATACATCAATTTTTTCCTTAATAATTATTTCCTCTTTTATTAAATACCATTTAATATTCATAATAGCCATATCTTTTGATGTTTCTCGTATTTCTTTTTCTTGCTCATCAGTCATATTTGGTTGCTCTGCTTTATTGTTTTCAACTAAATGATTTAGATAATTTTCAATCATTGAAGTTGGAGCCTCTAATTTAGTTGTATTGACAAAATAATCAACAACTGCATTATTAATTGCTTTTAAATGTTCTGTTTCAAAATTTTGAGCTATATTATCTTTCAATTGAGATTTAAAAGATTTGAAATTTTTGGAATTTGGATCTACTGTTTTAGCAAATTCATCATTCAATTCTGGTATAACCTGCTCTTCTATTTTATGAACAAATAATTCATATTGAACCTTATTTCCTTTTATATCTAATAACACATTTCTTTTCTCATCTTTTTTAATGCCTAATAATAGATCTAAAACATCATTATTAAATGCACCAAAGCCGAGTCTAATATATTGTTTTTCCAATTTTTTGCCAATAATAGGGGCCCCATCATTTAATTCTTGCATATCTACTAATAAATAATGCCCTTCTTTTGCAGTTGAATCAATTTCCTTCATAGTTGAAAATCGATTTTGAAGATCAGCAAGAGCATCATTTAAATCTTGATCAGTTGGTATATATTTTATAGCTTGAATTTTAAATTTCTTATCATATTTAGGAAGTGTGAATTCTGGCTTAATTTCAAATTCTATGCCAAATTCAAGATCTTGGCTCTCATTAAATTTTAAATCAAGGATTTTACCTTGATTGATAGGTACCAAATTTTCTTTATCAAGAGCTTCTTTATAATATTTACTAATTGAATCTTCAGCAAATTGCGCTTCTATACTTGCGGTATAATTCTTCTTAAATAATTCAAGAGCAGGGCCAAACACTTTTCCCTTTCGTCCTCCAGGAGGAGTGTAATTTGCTTTCATTTTATCAAATAATTGTTGATAATCATCTTTCAAATCTTTCCAAGGAACTGAAATTGACATTTGTCTAGTGAACGAATTTATTTTTTTTAATTTTGGCTTTTTCATCATTTAATATTTTCTATTATGTGTTATAAATATAAGTAATAATCAGTGCCAATATTAATAAGAGTTTTTATAACTTCAAATCTGATTATTAATTTATTTCAAAAAAATTAATAAGTTATAACCATGGTAGAGCTTTATAATAAAAAGAATAAAGAGCAATTAATTAAACAGCTTGAAAAAGAAAGTTTTAAAAGATTAACTCTCTCATTTTATAGGTATACTCCTATTAAAAATTTAGATAAATTAAGAGATGAGCTATATCAAAAATGGAATGCTATTAATATTTTAGGACGAATTTATATTGCTGAAGAAGGTATAAATGCGCAAATCAGTATTCCTGAAAATAATTTAAACAAATTTCGAAAAGAACTAAATTCATATTCGGAATTTAAGGATATGGAATTAAAATTTGCTGTTGAAGAAAAATTATCATTTTATAAACTGATTATTAAAGTTAAAAGTGAAATCGTAGCCTATAAAATTTCAAAAAATGAATATGATATCAAAAAAAGAGGTAAACATTTAAATGCAAGAGAGTTTAATAATTTAATGGATAGAAAAAATTCAATTGTAGTAGATATGAGAAATCATTATGAAAGTGAAGTAGGTAAATTTGAAAATGCAATTTGTCCTGACGTTGATACATCAGAAGAATTGTTGCCGGAAACAAAAAAGCTATTAAAAAATAATAAAGAAGATAATATACTGCTCTATTGCACTGGTGGGATTAGATGTGAAAAAGCTAGCTCATATTTAATTAAAAATAAATTTAAAAATGTTTTTCAATTAAAAGGTGGGGTGATTCAATATGCGCATCAAATAAAGGAAGAAAAAATTGAATCTAAATTTAAGGGTAAAAACTTTGTTTTTGATGATAGATTAGGAGAAAGAATTACACAAGATATACTAAGTGACTGTCATCAATGTGAAGAACCTTGTGATGAACATGCTAACTGCGCAAATGACGCGTGTCATTTATTATTTATTCAATGCAAAAAATGTAAAAAAATATATGATGGATGTTGCTCAAAAGAATGTACTGAAATAATCAAAATGCCAATTGATAAGCAGCGGATATTAAGGAAGGAAAAACCTGATATTGCAGCTCCCCTCATACACCATTATAGGGATAGATTAAAGCCAAAACTAAAAGAAATGAAATCTAAAAAGAGTAAGGCTAATCAATAATAATATTCATAAGTAATATAATATCCTGAATATTTAATCCCCCATCTGAATTCATATCACCATTTAAATTTACTTCTTGATTCCCTAAAATCATTTGAACAATAATAACGACATCTAAAATATTTAAAACATTATCATCATTCATATCACCATTTAAATGATTGTTAAAATAATCGAAGCTATATTTTAATGCCCTAGCGCATCTAATGTCTTGTGAATGTTCCCACTGTACTTCACCAGAGTAACTAACCTCAAAAATTCTTTCCTGGCTAGTTACTGTGATTAATGTATTGCCATTAGGTAATCTATATGCCCCTGATTGAATGTTTGAAAAAAAATCATCTTGATAAAACCATATAAATTCTGAAGGGCCAAATGGTTGATTGTCTTCAATTGGATAAAATCCATTTTCATCAGCAATAGACTCAAATTCGATTACCGCAGATTGCTCACTAGGATGATCTTGATTTCTATTATTAAATACTAAAAAATTCCCTTCACCGGGATATCCATCAGAAATCCAATCAATTCCATGTTGAGCAAAAAATAGTTGATTATCAATGGTTCCTCTATCATAATTTCTAGGGTTACCCCATCTATATAAAATATCTCCACCCTTACCTTGAATGCCTCCAGTGTGTCCTGCTGCCTCTTCAGTTGTAGTGCTGTGATCTATGATAAAGATTTCATTCATATGCCTACAAGATATAACTATTTGATCAAATTGAGCATTATATGAAATTTTATTTGAATGGTTCCAATCACTAATACCTTGATTATTTCCTGACCCTGTAACATTAATATCTAGTAGCTCTGGATGCTCTGAAATATTACCATATGGAGTTGTATATTGAGGCCCTATATCTTGAATTAAATGATCCCAAAAATGCCACTTCCAAATAACTTCTGCCTGATTATTCTCAAGTGGTTGAACTTCAATAATCATATCTAGGGTCATAGATCCATTAATATTTTCAATGCCTGCTAACTGCGCTTCTTCCTGTGTTTTAGTTTCAGAGCATATCATTAAAATATTTTGATTAGGGAGAATAGCTATATCATGATGAGGGATGCAAATTTCTATGGGGATTGACCACTCCCAAATAATATTTCCATCCCAATCTATTTTTTGAAATAAACCTCCATTAGCTCCATTGCCACCACCCGGCGACCTTCTTGGAACAAACAAAATACTATCCTGAGTTAGATATGCAACGCTTGATAACCCATAATCATGTTCCCAAGAATTTATAATATTTTCATCATTATCAATAAGAATAGTGCTCGCCCCATTCCTATCAGAGAATGTAGCTGTAATAAGAGTTAAGCCCTCAAATGGATTTGATAGAAGCAAACTAAATAATAAAAATATACTCATTACATAATACTGCATATTGTCTCCTTTAATGATTTATAATAATAAATAATAAAAAACTAAATCTCAAAACATTGCCCTTCTTTAGCTAATGAAAAATTTTTATTTATTATATCAATATATTCATCCGATTTCTCTCTTAACGCAGCATTAGTATGATTTAAATGAATAAAATAAATACGTTTTTTGTATTCTGATGATAGATGAGATAATCTATTCATAGTATCAATCATTTCTGGGTGAGGAATTTTTGATACATCTCGTAATTTAATTTCATTTTTCATATAAAATGTACCATCTAAAAACAAAATATCATTATCAACAACAAATTGATCTAAGCTAATCTCCCAACTCTCCCAATCATCAATATCAGGCAAATAAATGACAGATTTATTTAATGATTTAATTTTAAATCCTACTGTTTCTGATAATTCGTTTCTATGAGGCACCTCAAAAGGTATAATTGATAAATCACTAATAGAAATAAGATTGTTATTTTTTATATCTATTAATTGAATATTATTATTTTCAATTAATTGTGCCATAGGTTGATTTTGTAAAATAAAATTTTTCATTCTAGGCATAACATAAACAGGAATATTGTCTGTGTTCATAATCTCTAAACCTAAATCTAGCAACCCTACGTAATGCCCAATATGTGCATGAGTAATAAAAATACCGCTCAATTGACAATTATATTGATCTAAGAAATGTAACTGCTCTTTTATATTTGGTGTAATATCAAATAAATAAAAATTTTTGTTTTTTTTATCTATCAACGCAATTGAAGCTGGCAATCTATGTAAAGCTGGTTTATCCCATATATCTAAACAACAAATATCTTTACAGCCTGCATGGGGATAACCGCCATCCTGAGCTGTGCCTAGTACATGTATTATAAAATTATTTACCATATAAATGGAAATAACCTATTAGTATTTTTTTGATATTCTTTAAAATTTTGATATTTAGATAATGATTTATCTTTTTTAATCATATTTGGAATCCATATAATAATTACAAATAATAATAATGCAATAATTGGGAATGGACTTTCAGCTAATAAACTAAAACCTAAATAAATTAATAGCTCACCTAAATAATTAATATTTCTTATTTTAGCAAACATCACATCTGTTATGAGATTGTTTGGGTTATGATGAAGCTGTATAAATTTCTGCATATCTGATGTGAAATGAAAAAATATACCAAAAATATACATGGAAATACACATAGCAATATACCATGGTGAAGATGAAATGCTTTCAGTAATTATAATATAAGGTGCAATCCAATACAATGATAATCCAAACCAAATCAATAGTCCGTACCAAATGGAGCACTTTGATTCCCACTGCCTATCAGGAAAAATATTGCTCTTTAAAATCCATAATATTCCATATGTACCATGTAACGCTAAATAAACATATGTATTAATATTAGTAACAGCCAAATCATTAAAAAAGATTAAAAACAATATATATATAAATGTAGCACCCTTATGAAAATCAATATAATGTTTTTGTTTCATTCTGTATCCTTAAATTTGTTAACTGCGTCTATATAACCATGCTTACCTTTACCAAAAATAGTGTCACAACAAACTTCTGAAAATACTAAATTTCTTCTAAAAGATTCTCTTTGATCAATATTAGATAAATGTACTTCTATAGTTGGAATATTAATTGCTTTAATGGCATCTCTAATAGAATAGGAATAATGCGATAATGCTCCTGCATTTATAATTATCGCATCAACTAAATCTTTATGATTATGCAATGCATCTATAATTACACCCTCATGATTAGATTGAAAAAAAATAAATTCAATTTCAGGAAAACTAGAATCAATAAATTGAAATAATTCTTGCTGAGAATTTTGGCCATATATATCAGTTTCCCTCATTCCTAAAAGATTGAGGTTTGGGCCATGTATTAATAGTATTTTATTTAATTTCATATTACACTTAATATATCATCTTTTGAAATATCATCATAAATAATTGGTTCCCCAATATTTTCTAAAAGAATGAATCTATATTTATTAGAAGACTGTTTCTTATCATACTTAATATTATCTATATCATCTGCATTTAATTTATAATTATAATTAATATTTAATATTTCACATATATCTTTTAATTTAGAATAAACCTCTAAAGGCATCAGTTTTTTTAAATAGGATAACTCAATGGCAAGACGCATTCCATTAATAACAGCTTCACCATGACTAATGCCCTTAAATTGATACTTTGACTCAATTAAATGACCCAGAGTATGTCCAAAATTTAAAATATTTCTAGCTCCCAAATCTCTTTCATCAGACTCAATAAATTGCTTTTTTATTGAACAGCATTCAAAAATAATGTCAAGCATTAAATCTTTATTTTTTAATTGTATGATACAATTATAATTTTCTGTTAATTTATCTATAATTGAACATTTATAGATCATTCCATACTTAATAATTTCACCTATTCCGCTTCTTATGTCTTTATTGGAAAGGGTTAGCAACATATCAGGATCTATACATACCATTGAAGGTTGATAAAAAGAGCCTATAATATTCTTAATGCCTGAATAATTTACGGCCGTTTTCCCTCCTAATGAAGAATCAACCATTGACAATAAAGTGGTAGGAACATTAATGTACTGAATACCTCGCATATAGATAGAAGAAACAAATCCCACAATATCTCCCACACTACCGCCCCCCAATGCAATAAGCACTGAGCTACGATTAGCGCCTAGATTCACTAAACTTTCAATAATATATTTAGCATTATCAATTTCTTTTTGCTTTTCTCCATCTTCAATTTTAAGCAATTTTACATTATACCCTTTTTGTTGCAAGGTTAAATTTAATTTTTGAGATTGAGCTTCTAGATTTGCAGAAAAACAAATAATGAATAATTGATTTTGATTAAATAATCCAAGATAAGAATCAAATGATTCTAAGATAGAATAATCTATAATAACTTCATAATCAGGATTTGTATTAATTGATAATTTCATGGCTAATTATTTTATCTTTTATATTCATTGCAATATTTAATGGGCTCTCTCTATTTGTATCAATAATAAAATCAGCTAAATCTAAATAATATCCTTCTCGCTGCTTATATATTTGAGAAAAATATTTTTTATCTATATCTCCATTATCAAGAAATTTAATAAGAGGTCTATTTATATTTTGAGTCTTAATTCTATCAATTAAGTTATCAATTGAAGCTTTTAAAAAAATACAGGAATGTTTATTGATTATATTTCTATTCTGAGATGAAAGAATGGCCCCGCCACCAACAGAAATAATGCAGTTAGCATTATTTTTAATTATGTTATTGATTTGATTAGTTTCTTCTAATCTAAATTCATTCATATCATGATTATCAAGATATGAATCTATACCAATTAAGTCGTCTGTATCAAAAAATGACCATCCTAATTCTTTAGATAAAATTAAACCAATTGAACTTTTCCCAACTCCCATCATCCCTATAAGAAAAACCTTCATCTGTTTGTGTTCCTAAATTAATATTTTCCACTTAAATCTAAATGAGCTTTTAACTGTTTCATTGAATCGCCACCAAATTTATCAAGAAGAAGATCCGCCAAAGCAAAGGATAACATTCCCTCTGCAACAATTGATGCTGCAGGAACAGCACAAACATCCGAACGTTCCTTATGTGCTGATTTAGATTCTTTGGTTTTTATATCAGCAGATTTAAGTGATTTTCTGAGTGTAGAAAGCGGTTTCATTTCCATGCTTAAAATAATTGGATTAGCATTACTCATACCCCCCTCAATACCGCCAGCACTATTTGAATCTCTTGTAAATTTATCTTTAGACCAAGAAATCTCATCATGGTAATTGCTACCTAAAACACCTAGTTCAGAACCAATATTTAGTGATTTAAAAGCATTGATAGATAACATAAGAGATGCTATAACTGTTGATATTTTTTTATCCCATTGAATATAACTGCCTAATCCATAAGGAAGTCCAGTAGCAATAACTTCAATTTTTCCACCAATAGTATCACCTTTCTTGCTACACCTATCAATTTCTTCTATCATTTTAATTTCTGCATTCTTACCATAACATCTAAGTGGAGAATTATCAATTAATTCATTAAAATTATTATAATTTTCAACAATTGAATCATCAACTATTGAGCCTATAGAAATAACCCTACTTAATATTTGAATATTAGCATCTAATAAAAATTTTTTACAAATTGCCCCTAAAGCAACACGCATAGCTGTCTCTCTAGCAGAAGACCTTTCAATAACATTTCTTATATCATCAAAATCATATTTTTTAATACCCGCTAAATCTGCATGACCAGGGCGTGGCAATGTGATTTTATTAATATTTTCTTGAGTAGGATTTACACTCATTTCATTTAACCAATTCTTATGATCTTTATTTTCAATCATAAGTGAAATAGGGGAACCTAAAGTTTTTCCATGACGAACGCCAGATAAAATAATTGCTTTATCTGTTTCAATTTTCATTCTATTGCCTCTGCCATAACCTTTTTGTCTTCTAGATAATTCAGCATTAATATCATCAGATGATATCTCTAAGCCGGCAGGAATACCTTGAATAATGCCAATCAAAGCTTTGCCATGTGACTCTCCAGCAGTTAAAAATTTTATCTTATTAAGCATCTACCACCTCTTTTAAATACAATTTTAAATCATTTAAAT
>MDTG01380543.1_pt1 | contig 10452 bp, 13 predicted proteins | sample 811421 | NCBI WGS metagenome assembly MDTG01 (sample SAMN05326645, study PRJNA326480) | marine metagenome | isolation source: seawater | place: Pacific Ocean: South East | collected 2011
AGCCCCAGCGCAGGAACTCGTAGCGCTCCTGGTTGCGCTTGTATTCGATCTCGACGTTCTTCTTGAAGCTGTCCGGGCCGGCGAAGCTGTCGACCATGACCGAGTGGTCGATGACGAGGTCGACCGGGACCTGCGGATTGATGGCTTCAGCCGAAGCGCCGAGCTTCTTGGCGGCGTCGCGCATGGCGGCAAGGTCGACCACGGCCGGAACGCCGGTGAAGTCCTGCATCAGGACGCGCGCCGGGCGGTAGGCGATCTCGTGATCGTCCTTGCCCTTGTTGTCGAGCCATTTCTTGAACGCGAGAATGTCGTCCTTGGTGACGGTCTTGCCGTCTTCAAAGCGCAGCATGTTTTCCAGCAGCACTTTCAGCGAGGCCGGAAGGCGGGAAACATCGCCAAGTCCGTTCTCGGCGGCGGCCTCGATGGAATAATAGGTGTAAGTCTTGCCACCAGCGGTGAGCGTGCGTTTGGAATTAAAGCTGTCGAGGGACGGCATGGGAGGGGAACCTCGCGTCTGAGATGTGAATCCGGGGCCGCCTGGCGGAATGGGCGGCGCGTGCCCGTCTCATATAAGGCTGAACGCGCTGACGCAATCGGGACAAAGGGACTATCCTGCAGCGCCTGAGCCGATAAAACGGGCCTTCAAACAGGCAGGTAGGAGATCCTGATGTCCCCACACACGCCAGATTCCCTTGATTTGCGCCAGTCCGGGCGCGGAAACGGGTGCTGCGCAGCGTGACGGATACCCTGCTCTCTGCCACCGGCCTCGGCATGATTCGGGGGGAACGGGTGTTATTCACCGGCGTCGGCCTGTCGGTGGCGCCGGGCGAAAGCCTCGTCCTGCGCGGCTCGAACGGCGCGGGCAAAACGACCCTGCTGCGCATCCTGGCAGGGCTGACCCGGCCGGAGGCTGGCGATGTGACCCGCAACGGCCTGCACCACTGGTTCGCGCACCGCGAAGGGCTGAAGCCGCACGAGACCCCGCGTACACATCTTGGACTCTGGGCGAAGGCCTGGGGCTCGGACGCCGATCTGGACTCAGTGCTCACCCAAATGGGACTGAAACGCCCGGCAGACGTGCCCGCACGCTATCTTTCCGCCGGGCAGCGCCGTCGCACAGCCCTTGGCCGTCTTTTGCTGGAGAAACGGCCGATCTGGATGCTGGACGAACCCTACACCGCCCTTGATGCCGAAGGCCGCGACCTGGTGCTGGAGCTGATCGAGGATCATCTGAAATCCGGCGGCGGCGTGATTGCGGCCATCCATGGCGAGTCCGGCTTCGTCCCATCGAATGAGGTCGTGTTGTGAGGCCCGCGCCGATCCTCTCCGCTTTCCGCCAGGCACTGGGCGAAGCCTGGGCCGGCGGGGCAGGCGCGCTGCTGCCGCTTGGCTTTTTTGCTGGCGCTGCCGTGCTCGTGCCGCTCGGCATCGGCACCGACCCGGCAACGCTGCGTGCCGTGGGGCCCGGCATTCTCTGGGTTGCGCTTGCGCTCTCCAGCCTCGTCACGCTGGAACGGATCTTCCAGGCGGATACAGAAGACGGTGCGCTGGACCTGTGGCTGCAGACGGGCGCGCCTGCCTCCGCGATTGCCGGGGCCAAGACGTTTGCACACTGGCTGGCCGCGGGCCTGCCGCTTGCGCTGCTCTCCCCGCTCCTTGCGCTGATGTTCCAGGCCGAAGCCTCCGCTGACCTCCTGCGCAATGCAGCGCTCTACGCCCTTGGCGGACTTGCCTTCTATTTCTGGGGCGGTGTCGGCGCAGCCCTGTCAGCGACGGTGCGGCGAGGCGGCCTGTTGATCAGCCTCATCGCCCTGCCATTGTATGTCCCGACCGCCATTTTCGGAGCGCTCTCGATGACCCATGGCCCCGGCAGCGAAAGCGCGCCCCTGTTCCTGGCGGCCTCCACCCTGTTCGCGCTGGCCGTCGCGCCGTTTGCCATGGCTGCAGCCTTGCGCTTGGCGGCAGACTGAGGGAGCGGTATCGCAAGTCCATGTTTTCCTGGTTCGCAAACCCCCTCCGTTTCATGCGCCTGTCGAACTGGCTGGCCCCGCTTTGCTATGCGCTGGCCGTGCTGCTGATCGGCTGGGGCCTGTGGCAAGGCCTCTGGGTGGTTCCGAAGGACGAATATCAGGGCGGGGACATCATGCGCGTGATGTTCCTGCATGTGCCGGCCGCATGGCTTGCCATGGCAAGCTACATGGCGATGGCGGTGATGAGTTTCATCTGGTTCATCTGGCGCCATGAAGTGGCTGACATCGCGGCGAAATCCATCGCCCCGCTGGGCGCAGTCTGGACGGCGATCTGCCTGGCCACCGGATCGATCTGGGGCAAGCCGACCTGGGGCACCTGGTGGCAATGGGATGACGCCCGGATGATGTCGGTCCTGTTCATGTTCTTCCTCTTCCTCGGCTACATGGCGCTGCGCGCCTCGATGGATACCCGCCAGAAGGCGGCCCGGGCGGGCGCGATCCTCGCCATGGTGGGCGCGATCAATGTGCCGCTGATCAAATTCTCCGTGGACCTCTTCACCTCTCTACACCAGGATTCCAGCGTGCTGACCGCAGACGGCCCGAAAATGGCCGCCGTCTATCTCTGGCCCCTGCTGGCCAGCGGTCTTGGCCACACCCTGCTCTTCGCTGGCCTGACGCAGACGCTGATGCGCGCCGAGATCTGGGACCGGCGCACCGCACAGGCGAATGCAAAACTTATGGCGGAGGGCTGAGCAATCATGCTGCCGGACTTCGACAAGAATGCCGTCTTCATCTGGGCCTGCTATGGCATCGGCGCCGTCAGCCTGGGCCTGACCATCCTGATCGTCACCCTGCGGGCGAAAGCTTCGCAGGCAAAAATGCAGCGGGCTGAAGCGCGCCTGCGCGGAGATGACGCAGCATGAAACGCTGGCTCGCGGCCATTCCGGTCACTGCACTCGTCCTGTTTGCGGGCCTGGCCGGCTGGGAACTCAGCCATCCGGCGAAAGGCGATTTCGAGCGCGTCTCCCGCACAGCGCCGGACCGGAGCTTCGAACGGCTGGAAGGCGGCACGCTGAGTTTCGCGCCCAGTCCGACCGGGGAGACGATCGCCGTGAACCTGTTTGCGAGCTGGTGCGCGCCCTGTGAGGCCGAGCATCCGCGTCTGACAGCGCTGGCGAAGGCCCATCCGGGGCAGGTTTATGGGGTGCTGTACAAGGATGCACCGGCCAATGGACGGAAATTCCTGAACGAACTTGGCAATCCGTATGCCGATATCGTGCTGGATCCGGATGGTCAGGGCGGTCTGGACTTCGGCCTGACAGGTGTGCCGGAAACCTTTGTGATCTCAGCCGATGGCGAGATTCTGGAGCATATTGCCGGACCGCTCGATGCGGACGCGGTGAAACGGGTGGGCGAGGCGCTCAGCGCGCCCCGCCCCTGAACCCTTTAAGCCAGATTACTTCTTCTTGGCTTTACGAGCGGCCGGCTTCTTGGCCGGAGCTTTTTTCACGGCCGGTGCTTTTGCAGCAGCAGCGGCTTTCTTCGGTGCAGCCTTCTTAGGAGCGGCTTTTTTCGGAGCGGCCTTCTTGGCGGCCGGTTTTGCGGCAGCTTTCTTCGGTGCAGCGGCCTTTTTGGCAGCCGGCTTCTTGGCCGGTGCTTTTTTCGCAGCAGGTGCTTTCTTGGCCGGAGCCTTCTTCGGTGCAGCAGCCTTCGGCGCGGCTTTCGGAGCCGGGGCCGGCTTGGCTTCTTCTTCCGTCAGGCCGACGAGGCCGGACATCAGGGCGTCCTGCTTCACTTTCGCGAGGCCGGAGAAGAGTGCAGCGTCAGCAGCCTGAACAGCCGGAAGGGCCTTATCCAGGGCTTTCTTGCCTTTTGCCGTCAGGGAGACAGACTTGGCACGCGCATCGGTTTTCGAAGCAGCACGCTTGATCAGACCGCTGGTTTCCATACGGGCGACCATGTCTGCGAGGGTCGAACGGTCGATGCCGGTGGCATTGACGAGATCCGACTGGCTGGCGCCTTCATTGCCGTCCAGGGCTGCGAGCAGCGAGAACTGGCGCAGCGTGATGCCGGCAGAGCGGAGCGCCTTGGCGCTGTGGTTTGCAGCAGCCTGCTGAGCGCGGTGCAGCAGGTGGCTTGGCGAAGCATTGAGATTGAATGACATTTTCGTTTACCTTTCGAGGGATGACTTAACTAGATCGGCGGCCGACCCACCCACAAGCCCCCTAAAGCAGAGGCCCGTGTGCGGATCAATACCCCTCTCTTAGAACGCGATTGGATAACAACAGATGACGGATCAATTATCGAATCCTTTCATTTCGCCCCTTTTTCACATGGAAACGCCCGAAGGAGACGATAAATTGCGGCGTGTTTGCGCGCATTGCCGGTTTATCGACTATGTGAACCCAAAAATCGTTGCCGGGTCGGTTGTGACCAAAGATGACCGGATTTTACTCTGCCGGCGCGCAATCGAGCCCCGAAAAGGTTACTGGACCCTCCCGGCCGGATTCATGGAAGAAGGGGAAACGGTCGAGGAAGGTGCACGGAGGGAAGCCCAGGAAGAAGCGTGCGCGGATATCCGGATCCAACAGTTACTCGCCGTTTACTCTGTTCCCCGCATTGCGCAGGTTCAGGTCATGTTCCGGGCGGAGCTGATGTCTGACATTGCCGCCGGGCCGGAGAGTGAGGAAGTCGGATTATTTGCCTGGAAGGACATACCTTGGTCGGAACTCGCTTTTCCGACTGTCATCTGGGCGCTGACCCACTATGCGGAAACCCGGCACCTGCCCGCCTTTCCGCCCTTCGCCAACCCTCCGGGAACTGAAAAGCTCACCCATTAGGCGAGTTAGCGCTCGTTAGGGTGCGTCTGCATGTGCTTCAGGGTATAGGGCGTGTTCGCAAGGGCGAACAAAAAGCCAATGACGATGTTGCCCATCTTCCAGTTCGCCCAGGCAGCCTCACCGAAGGCCTGCCACACCACGATGTTCCATATCGCCATTGCGATAAAGTATAGGCCCCAACGGATAGCCAGCACACGCCAGGCATAGTCCGGGAGATGAAAAAGCTCGTTGAACAGCATTTTCCAAATATTGCGGCCAACAGCGAGACCGCCGAAAATCGCACCGGCAAACATCAGATTGATAATGGTGGGCTTCAGGAAAAGCAGAAGCTTGGAATGAAACGCGATGCCCAGAACGCCGAATACACCGATCAGGCTTGAGGAAACGAGCAGGAATGGCGGAATTCTCTGTTTACGGATCAGTTTCATGCCAATCACGGCAGTCGTTGCCACGATGAGAACACCCGTGGCCCAGAAGAGTGCGTTTTCCTTGGAAAACAACCCCTCCTCCGGAAAGCGCAGCATGACGTTGTAGATGACAATGAAGGCCAGCGTCGGGCCGAGTTCGGTCCAGATTCCCCCGGCACGTGCGGCAGCATCCTTGACGTTCGCCTGCTGCGGGTCATCGTCCGGGTGGGGCGCGGTCTTCTGATCAAACTCGGTCATGTACTTCCTACGCACCATCCGTGCTTGCGGTTTTGTTAAAACCGCTGTCGCACGAAATGTCACAGACGGCGAGTCTCACACTGCGCCGGCCTGCATCAGGACCAGACCGGTGGCGAGAACCGAGGCCGCGACGATGCGCCGGGCACCGAAACTCTCTTTCAGGAACACGGCCGCCATGATGGCCGCGAAGACGACGGAGGTCTCCCGCAGCGCCGTCACCATGGCTGCATCTGTCATCGTATAGGCAAAGATCGCCATGCCATATGACAGGCACCCGACAATGCCGCCGATCACGCCGGAGCGGAGCTGTGGGCGGATCGTCTGCATGTACCGTCCGCGCCGCTGCCAGAGGAAGACGAGCGTCACACCAATCCAGTCGACCAGGAACAGGATAATGACGAAGGTCATCGGGTGCGGCATCGCCCGCGCCGCGCGCGTGTCGCTGACGGCGTAAAGTCCGATCCCGACCGCCGTCAGCACGGCCCAGAACAGAGCCCGCCGGTCGAGGCTGCGCCCTTCCCGCGTCGCAGCGGTCGGCAGGGCAAAGAAAAGAATGGCAAAGGATGCGCAGAACAGGCCGATCTGCTGCATGGGCGCGAGATGCTCCTGCAACAGGAATGTCGCGAACACCGCTGTGGCAAGCGGACCAAGCCCGCGCATCACCGGATAGACGAGCGAAAGATCGCCCCGGTGCATCGCCCGGATCAGGCAGGCCTGATAGAACCAGTGTGACACCATGGAGATGCCCAGAAGCGGCCAGGTGCTCAGAGGCGGCATCGGAAAGACAAATGCAAAAGGCAGGACGATCAGCGCCGCGGTGACCTGAACGAGCATCCGTCCGGTCAGGATGTCGCCGCCGCCTTTGACCAGGACATTGGTAGTCGCCAGCGTGATCGCCGACATGAGGCAGAGCGCAATAGGGAGGATTTCAGAGACAGGCATGTCGTTCCGGGAGGCAGCTGGAAGGCCCGTCTCATGCCCGAGTTTCCGAAGCCTTTAAACTGCTGACGCGCGGTCAGGCTTTCTCCTGCCCGGCTGCTCTGGCATCCTTCCGGAAAAGATAAAGGAGGAAACCATGGCGACAAGCGATCTGATTATCCGCGGCGGGACAATCGTGGACGGCACAGGCGCTGCACCCTTCGAAGGCGATGTGGCTGTCTCCGGCGGCCAGATCACCGCCATCGGCAAGGTTTCCGGCAAGGGCATCGAAGAGATTGACGCGCGCGGACAGGTCGTCACGCCCGGCTTTGTCGACATTCATACCCATTATGACGGCCAGGCGGCCTGGGGCGAAGCGATCAGCCCTTCCTCCCTTCATGGCTGCACGACCGTGATCATGGGCAATTGCGGCGTTGGCTTTGCCCCCTGCCGTCCGGAAGACCATGACCGGCTGATCCGCCTGATGGAGGGTGTGGAGGACATCCCCTTCCCCGTCCTCTCCGAAGGCCTGCCCTGGAGCTGGGAGAGTTTCCCGGACTATCTGGACTTTCTGTCATCCCGCCAGTTCGACACCGACATCGGCGCCCAGCTGCCGCATGCCGCCCTGCGTGTTTATGTGATGGGCGAGCGCGGCGCGAACCGCGAAGACGCGACCCCCGAAGACATCGCCGCCATGAAACAGCTGGCGAAGGAGGCCGTGATGGCCGGCGCGCTCGGCTTCTCCACCTCCCGCACACTGAACCATCGCACGTCCGATGGTCAGCCGACGCCAACCCTGACGGCCAGCGAAGCAGAACTGATCGGCATTGCGGAAGGCCTGAAGGAAGCAGGCCGCGGCGTGTTGCAGTTCGTGTCTGACTTCAATGATCCGCAGAAAGAAGCCGCCATGCTGCGCCGGATCGTCGAAGAATCCGGACGGCCGCTATCCGTCTCCCTCGCTCAGGCCGATGTCGCGCCGGAAGGCTGGCGCGCCCTTCTCGGCGCGATTGAGACAGCCATGAATGACGGCCTGCCGATGCGGGCACAGGTGGCGCCGCGCCCCGTGGGTGTGCTGCTTGGCCTTGAGCTGACAATGAACCCGTTCAGCGCGCATCCGTCCTATGCGGCGATTGCCAAACAGCCGCTGGCCGAACGGGTTGCCGCGCTACGCGACCCGGCTTTCCGCGAAAAGCTGCTGTCGGAAGAACCGGCCTCGGACAATCCGTTCCTGAAAGTCATGCTGCGCAGCTTCGGCAAGATGTTCCAGCTGCGTGACCCGGTGAATTACGAGCCCGGTCCGGAAAGTACGCTGGAATACACGGCCAATGCGCGCGGGATCAGCCCGGAGGAGATGGCCCTCGACCTGATGCTGGAGCGCGACGGGCATGGCGTGCTCTATCTGCCCTTCCTCAATTACTCGCAGGGTTCGCTCGAACCCATCCGGGCGATGATGGAGAGCCCGGCCACCCTGCCCGGCCTGTCCGATGGCGGGGCACATGTCGGCATGATCTGCGATGGTTCCTTCACCACGACGATGCTGACCCATTGGGCGCGGGACCGCCAGCGTGGGCCGAAGCTGCCAATCGAGTATCTGGTGAAGCGCCAGACGCAGGGCACGGCTCAGTGGATGGGCCTGCACGACCGCGGCGTGATCGCGCCCGGCTACCGCGCAGACCTCAACGTGATCGACCTGGCGAACCTGAAACTCCACCTGCCGGAAGTGCAATATGACCTGCCAGCCGGCGGACGGCGCCTGATGCAGCGGGCCTCCGGCTACACCGCGACGATCCTCAAAGGCGAGATCACGCACCGGGATGGCGACCCGACCGGCGCAAAGCCGGGCCGGATGATCCGCGGAGCGCAGGCCCTTCAGACCGCGGCCATCGCGGCGGAATAGAACCTTTGTAAAGGGTGCTTGACAAAGTAAAGCCTGCTTGTCATATTGTCAGGGTAACTTGACAAAAGGACCTGACTTATGGCCCAGACACGTGGTTTCCGCACGGCCAATCGCCGCTACAGATTTCTCTTCTGGACAATGATGGGCATCTATGTGGCCGTGGTTTTGGGGGCGAAATTCTTCATTGATGACGAATCCGCGCCGACATGGCTAAATGCCGCGTGCGCCATCGCAGCCACGCTGCCAATCTTCGGAACGCTTTACGCCATTCGCCGCCAGACCGATGAAACGGATGAATATACGCGCATGCGCTATCTGAAGGCCCTGCGCGATGCCGGGCTGATCACCTGCGGCGTGATCTTTCTGTTTGGTTTCCTGCAGATCTTCGATGTGGTCGGCAGTCTCGACGTGTTCTGGTTCGGGCCGCTTTTCTTCTTTGCCTTCGGCCTGGCTCGCCTTCCGGAATGCCTTGGCCGGACGGTATAGGGCTGGGTATGAAGAACATTCTCCGCATCCTGCGTTCAGAAAAGGGATGGAGCCAGGCCGAGCTGGCCGACCGGCTCGACGTCTCCCGCCAGTCCGTGAACGCCATCGAGACCGGGAAGTATGACCCGTCCCTGCCGCTGGCCTTCGCCATCGCCCGCCTGTTCGGGCGCAGCATCGAGGAAATCTTCGATGATGAAGCTGAAACCGCCGAAGCCGCCGAATAAGCGGCCTAGGCGCTGACGCCCACCAAAGCTTTCGAGAAGGCCTCCGCACTGAACGGGCGGAGGTCTTCTGCCTTTTCTCCGATACCGATGAAGTGGATCGGCAAATCATAGGCTTCGGCAATCGCAACCAGCACGCCGCCCTTCGCCGTGCCGTCCAGCTTGGTCATGACGAGGCCCGTCACACCGGCCGTGTTGCGGAAGGCTTCCACCTGGCTGAGCGCGTTCTGGCCAACCGTGGCATCTAAAACCAGGATCACATCATGCGGCGCGGTCGGGTCGAGCTTCTTGATGACACGGACGACTTTCTCAAGCTCCGACATCAGCTCGGTCTTGTTCTGCAGGCGCCCGGCCGTGTCGATCAGGACAAGATCCAGATCCTCCGCCTTCGCCTTTTCGATGGCCTCATAGACGAGACCCGCCGCATCAGCTCCCGTCGGTTTCGACATGACCGGGATTCCGGCGCGGTCGCCCCAGACGGTCAGCTGCTCGATGGCCGCGGCCCGGAACGTATCGCCTGCCACCAGAAGGGCTTTCGCCCCCTGTTCTTTCAGTTTCGACGCGATCTTGCCGATTGTCGTCGTCTTGCCGGATCCGTTGACGCCCACGAACAAGACAATGCGCGGGCTGGTGCCATCGGAAAAATCGACGATCTTCTCACGCGGTTTCAGCACGTCTGTAATCTCGCTGGCGAGCGCGAGTTTGATCTCTTCTTCGCTGATTTCGCGGTCAAACCGCTCTTTTGAGAGGTTTTTCGTGACCCGGGCCGCAACTTTCGAGCCGAGATCCGACGTGATCAGAAGGTCTTCGAGTTCCTCAATTGTATCATCGTCGAGCTTGCGGCGGCCGAGTGCCGCGAGGCCTTCCGTCAGGCGGGAGGAAGACCGTGACAGGCCCTGCCCCAGCTTCGCAACGAAGCCCGGATTGTTGGCTTCGGCTTCCATTGCCGCGCGGGCGGCTGCTTCGGCTTCCGCGCGCAGGCGTTCGGCCTCGCGCCGGTCGGCCAGAAGTTTCAGTTCGGCTTCGGCTTTCGCCTGTTGAGCGGCGCGTTCCTCGCGCGCCTTACGGGCTTTTTCCGCCTCTTCTGCAAGGCGGGCGGCTTCCTCCGCATCGGCCGCCGCGGCGGCCTCTTCCGCCCGGCGCGCTTCGTCTTCCAGGCGTTTGGCCTCGGCCGCCGCCTCTTCCGCTTCGCGGGCCTGACGCTCTTCCCAGGCACGGTTGGCTTCGGCGACGACGCGTTCGATTTCTTCCTTTTCGGCAGCCGCCTTCGCGGCTTCGGCCTCAGCGGCCTCCTTCGCGGCGAGCTCCTCAGCCGACAGCTCCGGCGAGGCCATCTCCGCGCCCGCCGCCTTCATCTCCTCTTTTTTCTTTTTCTTCCCGAACCAGAGGATCATGCGTCTATTTCTCCGATCAGCTGCCTGCCGTCATGCCCGGTTATATGGGCCCGCACGGGCC
>MDTG01403916.1_pt1 | contig 10452 bp, 8 predicted proteins | sample 811421 | NCBI WGS metagenome assembly MDTG01 (sample SAMN05326645, study PRJNA326480) | marine metagenome | isolation source: seawater | place: Pacific Ocean: South East | collected 2011
GGAAGCGAGGCAGCAGACGAGGAGCATGGGGCGGCGGTTCGGCATGGGGGATTTCCAATCGGTGGGAGGTAGGGACTCGGGGAGCGTACCAAGCCCGATCGCCTTCACGACGAGGGAGGAGGCTTCGCGACGATCTCAACCCGTCCCGGTCACCTCGCCGGGAACACGAGGTCTCGAGCGGACCGGAACGGCGGCGATCGCGCCGCTCAGTCCGGCCCCGAGGATCAGTCGCCAGCCGATCGCGAGTGCGGGGACGCGTGAATCGATTCCGAGCGCGACCTGGACGTTGCGGTCCGTGAAGAGGATCACGAGGGCACCGACCACCAGCGCGACGATGATCGAACGCCCCGACCCCCGGCGGGTGAAGATCGCGACGACGAAGACCCCGAGGAGTCCGGCGTACGCGTACGTCATGACGCCCAGTGCGAACTCGAGCAGGGTCTTTCCGCTGCGAACCTGCCAGATCGAGAGCGCGAAGGCGACCGCGGCGAGCAGCACCGCCCATCCGACCATGGAGAGCCGACTCCATCGGGTCACGATCCGGTCGTCCAGCCGTGCCCGTCCGCGACGCGTTCGCCACGGTTCAACCAGGTCGTTCATGGTCGTGGCCGCGAGCGCATTCAGCGCCGAATCGAGACTGCTCATCGCGGCGGCGAGCAGGCCCGCGACCATCAGCCCGCGGATCCCCAGCGGAAGCTCGGTCAGCATGAACTGGACCATCACGGCGCGATCGTCGCCGTCGGCGCCGACCCGGACGGTGCCGTGCACCTGGGTCTCGACCCAGAGCAGGAGTCCGACCGCGAGAAAGACGAAGGCGATGGGCCAGCCGATCAGGTTGCTGAGCACGCCGGCGCGAAGTCCCTCGCCGGGCGTCCTGCACACGAGAAGTCTCTGGACGTGGTCCTGGTCGACGGCGTAGGCCGCGACCAGGAAGACCGGAAGGCCGAACAGGCCGCTCCAGACGCCGAAGGACTTCGACGGATCGGGCGTGGTGTCGAACATCCTCAGCTTGTCACGACCGGTCTCGCCTCCCGCCCGCAGCATCGCGATCACCTCGTCCAGCGGTCGATCGACGAGGTTCCAGAGCACGACCAGCGCGACGACGCCCACCACGGCCGCCACGAACGCCTGCAGGACGTCGGTCCAGATGATCGCCCGGATCCCCCCCGCGATCGCGTAGAGCGCGGTGCCGACCGCGACGATCGCGATGGTCGCGGCCAGCGGAAGCGTTTCAGCCGAGCCGAAGAGGACCCAGGAGACCGCGATCGCGGCCATGAACAGTCGGGCACCGCTTGCGAGGAGGCGCCCGACGAGAAAGGCGATGCCCGCCGCGGCGCCGGCTCCGGGGCCGTACCGCTCGCGGATGATCCCGTAGATGCTGGCGTGCATCGACCGGTAGAAGGCGGGCAGGAAGAGGATCCCGACCACGATCAAGGCGGGGAGGCCCGCGAACTTGAAGACCATGTAGGTCAGGTCGCCGCGGTACGCCTGCTGCGGCATGCCGACGAACGTCGCGGCGCTGAGCACCGTCGCGACCACGCTGAAGGATGCCGCCCAGGACGGAATCGACCGTCCCGCGAGGAAGAAGGCATCCGCCCGATCGCGACGACGACTCGCGATGAAGCCGATCGCCGCCACGATGCCGAGGTATCCGATGACCACGAGCCAGTCGAGCAGGGGCATGGCCGAAGAGCCTACGCCCTCTCCGGAGGCACTGCCGACGTGACGCCACGCGGTCGCCGGGGAGAAAGCCGACCGCGTGCGATTCGATTCCGGCATCGCCTCGACCACCCTCGGTGGGTCGTCCCGGGCCCGGGACGCACCGTAGGATGGAGCGATGACCGCAAGCAACCGGAATCGCCCCACCGCCGTCGACCGACGCCGTCACGAACGGATCGCGCTCGAGCTCACCTCGATCCCCACCGCGGCCGGCCGCGAATTCCGCGTGCAGGCGTATCTCGACCGCTGGCTCGCCGAACGCCGACGGAGTCTCGCCTGGAAGCGTGATTCCGACGGGAACCTTCTGATCACCCGGAAGACTCGCGGCCGCGGACGCCGGGGACCCGCACCGCTCCTGATCACCGCCCACCTCGACCATCCGGCGTTCGTGGTGTCCCGGCTCGTCGACGATCGAACGATCGAGGCCGAGTTTCGAGGCGGGGTGCACGATCCCTACTTCGAGGACGCCCGCGTCGAGTTCCACGACGACGAGGACGGCGTGGTCCGCGGCCGGGTCACCCGACTCCGGAAGCCCGACGACGGCCGCACGTTCAAGACCGTGACCGTGCGACTGTCCCGGAAGCACCCCGCGCTCGCCGTCGGCGACGTCGGGCGATGGGCGTTCCCGGAGGCGAGGATCACGGGACGGGGCTCGAAGCGACTCCTGAAGACGCACGCGTGCGACGACCTCGCCGCGGCGGCGGCCGCCCTCTGCGCCTTCGATCGGATCCGGACCCGCAAGGGGCAGGATCACGTGGGCCTGCTGTTCACGGTGGCCGAGGAAGTCGGCTTCGTCGGCGCGATCGGCGCCGCGACCGACGGCCTGGTGCCGAAGAACGCCCGACTGGTGTGCCTCGAGAACAGCCGGTCCTTCCCCGAGAGTCCGATCCACGGCGGGCCGATCGTCCGGGTGGGCGACCGGATGACGGTGTTCAGTCCCGAGCTCACCAACGACATCTCGACGTTGATGACCGCCCACGCCGCGACGACGCCGAAGTTCAAGTGGCAGCGGAAGCTGATGGCGGGTGGTGCGTGCGAGGCCACCGCCTTCTCGGCCTTCGGCTTCCAGTCGACCTGCCTCTGCCTGCCGCTCGGCAACTATCACAACATGCAGGCGATCGACGAGGTGGTCGGCGGGCGGCGGCCCGCGAAGGTCGGACCCGAGTTCATCGGCATCGACGACTACCACGGGTTGATCGAGATGCTGGAGGTCGTCGCGGGCGGACTCGATCGGCGAGGCGAATCGGATCTGCGGGGTCGGCTCGCGAAGCTCCGCCGCCGAAACGCCCACGTGCTCGAAGGCTGAACCGGTCCGATACCGGACCAGGGACGGCACAGCCGTCGCGAAGGGCGCCCACGATCCCCCGATTCTTGGACTTTCGGTTTTCACGACCTAGAGTCCTAGGGTCCCAGGGTTCGAGGGCCCCCACCATGTCCATGCTCGTCGCGATCCTCACGTCATCCCTTCTCGTCGCCGGCGCGAGCGATGTCGGCGACGTGGTTCGCGCCGGCTCCCACCGCCACGGCATCACGCGACCGGAGAACCCACCCGCGACCGCCCGGACGGCCGTGCAGGAACCTCGCGTGAACCTCGGCGAATTCGCCGAAGGCATCGTCCGCTCGAAGGCGAACCTGACCATCGTCGGCGACAGCATCAACGAGTTCGGACAGTGGAACTGGATGTTCACGGGGTATCTGCTCGAGTGGCGACCCCACCGGTGGCGGCAGATCCACACCACCGTCGCCTCCGGAGGGGTTCCGGTCGGTTCCTGGGTCGAGTACTCGGGCGCCGGGGAGTATCCCCTGCTCATGCCGGGGCGCGAGATTCAGGACCTCGAGGCGTTCGCGGGAACGAACACCTGGACGATTCGAGTCCTGCAGACGTCGAACCAGGATTCCGGATGGTCGGGCAAGGCGATCGCCGCGGGCTTCCGGGGCGGATCCTTCGAGTACGAGACCGGCATGCTGAGGGATGCCGATGGCGGTGGTCGCATGCTTCGATCCGAGGAGACCTATCGCCATCGGGCGATGATCGTCGCGGCCGACGCGCCCCTCTACCGGAGTCGGTTCGACGTGCGGACCCGCAACGCCGCGGACGGGACCGGCTGGCAGCAGTCCGAGGTCGGCGTCCAGTTCGACGTCGGGATCGACCTCGAACTCGTCTGGCACGATTCGCTGCTGTCGGGAAGCGACGAAGGGGCCGGCAACGCGGGTTCGGGACTCTACACGCGAACGAACGATCCCCTCCCGCCCGGGGAAAGGGTCGGACTCGCCGGCACCGTGCTCACCAATCTCGATCTCGAGGTCGGACTCGGGCTGGCGTACATCGGCCAGGGCGGTTGGCGCACCGGCAACCACCGACATCCTCACGGCGATCCCGACGTCCCGCTCATCGGACCGGTCGGCGCGGCCTATGCCGGTTCCTACAGCGACCGCGCACTCCTGCGGCACTTCCTGGCGCACGAGACGTCGCACGTGATGCTGTGGATCGGAACCAACAACGGCGGCATCGACGGATCCACGCCGTGGCGGCCCGTCGAGGACGTCGCGGCGATCCTGGAGCGTTACCGCTCGGTCCACGCGGAGGCGAGATCGCAGGATCCCTCGCTTCCGGAGATCCGGTTCCTGATCGTCTCGCCCTACTCCACCTACGAAGGCGACTTCTTTCCCGCCTACGCCGCCGGCCTTCGCGATCTCGCGGGCGGGGACGTGGCGTTCATCGACCTCCACCAGATCGTCCTCGAGGAACGCGGACCGTGGTCGGCATGGGAGCAGGAGCTCCTGGTGGACGGCGTCCATCCGAACCTCGATGGCGCCAAGTACTTCGCGTCGAGCATCTGGCGTCAACTGATCGATGCCGCCGGTTCGCCCGCCGATCTCAACCGGGACGGCCTCGTGAACGGCGCGGACTTCGGGCTCCTCCTCGGGAAGTGGGGATGCGAGGATCCCGGCTACGCCGACCTCGACGGCGACGGTTGCGTCCTCGGAAGCGATCTCGGCATCATGCTCGGGGACTGGACCCCCTAGCGGACGCCGCCTTCGAAGCCGCGTCGAGGATCCGGATCATGCCGGGGTCGGTATCCTTCGTCGGATGAACGCCGTCCAGGATCCCGTCGCCCGAGTGGAAGCCGCCGTCACCGTCGCCGTGGGAACGGTCGGTGGTGAAGCCGCCTCCGGCATCGGCGCCACCCTCAAGCCCAGCGCGAAACCGGAATTCGGCGACTTCCAGCTGAACGCCGCGATGGCGCTCGGCAAGAAGCTCGGACGCCCGCCACGCGACGTCGCCGCCGAACTCGCCGACGCCCTGATGAGCCCGGATCACGGACTCGAAGCGGTCATCGACGCGCCCGAGATCGCCGGACCGGGGTTCCTGAACATCCGGCTCCGACCCGACGCGCTCGCCAGCGCCCTCGCCGGCATGGACGACGACCGACTGGGGATCGAACCCGAGATCGAGACCCACGGCGTCACCATCGACGTCTGCGGCGTCAACGTCGCGAAGCAGATGCACGTCGGCCACCTGCGATCGACCGTGATCGGCGACACCGTCGCCCGACTGTTCGAACGGGTCGGCCGCACCGTCCACCGACAGAACCACCTCGGCGACTGGGGTCTCCCGATCGCGATGACGCTGCACTCCCTGCTCGCGAGCGACGTGGATTTCGACACGCTCGATCTCGACACCCTGAACGTCGCGTACCGCGACGCGCAGCTCGAGGCGCGCGGCGACGTCCGCGGACTCGAAGCCGCGATCGCGAATCGGTGCGGACCACACCGAATCGCGGAACTCGAGGCACAGAACGAAAGCGCCGCCGCCGCCCAGTCGGCGGCCCGCGACGCGCTGGTCAGGCTCCAGTCCGGCGACGAGGAGATGGTGGCGGCGTGGCGGCGGTTGATCGAGGTGACGATGACGGAGGTCTACCTCGCGTGCGATCTCCTCGGAACCCGGATCGGACCCGCCAGCGAGCGGGGTGAATCGAGTTTCCGGGACGAACTCGCCGAGGTGGTGGACGCGTTCGTCCGCTCGGGACTCGCGGTGGAGGACGACGGTGCGCTGGTGGTCCGGTTCGAGGACCGGGAACGTCCCATGCTCATCCGCAAGCGCGACGGCGGATTCCTCTACGCGACCACCGACCTCGCGGCCCTCCGGTACCGCGTGCAGGAACTGGACAGCGACGAGGTGGTCTACGTCGTCGATGCTCGACAGCGAGATCACTTCCGGGACGTCTTCGACGCCTGTCGGAAGATCGGCTGGGCCACGCTGCCGGACGGGGTCGAGTCGAAGCTGGTCCATCTCGGATTCGGCACCGTGCTGGGCGCGGACAAGAAGCCGCTCAAGACGAGATCGGGCGCGAACTTCAAGCTGATGGATCTCCTCCAGGCCGCGGTCGACCGCGGCGTCGCCGCGGTCGCCGGCCGAGCCGCCGATCCGAAGGCGCCGACGCACGGGCTTCCCGAGGCGGAGATCGAGGCGATCGGGCGCGCCGTGGGAATCGCCGCGATCAAGTACGCGGATCTCTCCGGCGACTCGGGACGCGACTACGTCTTCGATCTCGATCGCATGATCGCGTTCGAAGGCGACACCGGTCCCTATCTCCAGTACGCACACGCCCGGCTCTGCTCGATGCTGGAGAAGGCGGGCGACGAGGCGGGCACGACCGGGACGTTCCGGATCGAGACCCCCGAGGAGCGTCGGCTCGCCCTGATGCTGCTGCGGTATCCCGAGACCGTGAAGACGGCCGCCGACGCCCTCGAGGCGAGCCGCCTCTGCCGGTATCTCTACGCCGTGGCGACCGAATTCAGTTCCTTCTACGCCGCCTGCCCGGTGCTCCGCACGGAGGACGCCTCGATCCGCACCGCGAGGATCAGGCTGGTGCGGCTCACCCGCGACGTGCTCCGCGACGGTCTCGAGACGCTCGGCATCGGCGCTCCCGAGCGAATGTGACTTTCCCGACGGCCAAGGGAGACGGCCATGCGACGAACCCCGGACCATCCGAACCTGCTCGCCCACGCCCATCCGCTCATCGAGCACAAGCTGGGAATCCTCCGTGACGTCGCCACGCCACCGCCCACGTTCCGGCGCGTGCTCGGCGAGGTGGCCGGACTGATGACCTACGAAGCGCTCCGCGACCTGCCGACCCGGACCCGCGAGGTCATGACCCCGATCGAGTCCTGCTCGACGGTCGAACTCGCCGCGCCGGTGACCATCGTCCCGATCCTCCGCGCCGGCCTCGGCATGACCGACGGCATCCTCCGACTCGTGCCGGAGGCGCGGGTCGGACACATCGGCGTGCAGCGGAACGAGGAGACCCACCAGCCGATCGAGTACTACGAGAAGCTCCCGTCGGACGTCGCCGAGGGGCCGGTCCTCGTGGTCGATCCGATGCTGGCGACCGGTGGCAGCGCCGCGTACGCGGTGGAATACCTCAAGCGGCGCGGATGCGGTTCGATCGGATTCCTCTGCCTGGTCGCGGCGCCGGAAGGCGTTCGTCGCATGGCCGAGGCCCATCCCGACGTCGAGGTCCATGCGGCGGCGCTGGACGAACGGCTCGACGAGAACGCGTACATCGTTCCGGGGCTGGGCGACGCCGGGGACCGCGTCTTCGGCACGCTCTGAACCGCGCGATTCGAGGGCGATCCGGCGGAATCCCTTGTGGTCAACGCGTCGACGGTGGCGCAATCACGCCGAATCGGTGATCATCGGGCCATGGCCGAACGCAAGAACACCGAATTCGACCGCCCCGGAGGCTACGCGACCCCCCGGGGGGCGACCCAGATCCAGCGTGAATCCGCGGCGGACCTGCCCGGCGCGGACATCCGCCTGCTCGGCGACGACGTGGCACCGCACGTTCCCGCGACCGATCAGGTCGCGCCCACCCACCGATCGGACGATCCCGACACCAGGCTCTACGTCGGCGACTGCCGCGACGTGATTCCGAACCTGCCCGATCACGGCGAGGTCGATCTCGTCTTCGCCGATCCGCCGTTCAACTGGGACGTGCCCTACGACGAATGGTCCGACGGCATGCCCCGCGCGGAGTACGAACGCTTCACCTACGACTGGCTCGACACCTGCGTCGACGCCCTCGCGCCGCACGGATCGATCTGGGTGAACATCCCCGACGACACCGCGGCGGAGACCGTGATGCATCTGAAGCGACGAGGCCTCACCATGATCAACTGGTGCGCCTGGCACTTCCGGTTCGGACAGCATCGCGACAGCTCGTTCATCATGAGCAAGGTCCATGCGCTCTACTTCGCGAAGGATCCCGACCACCGCATCTGGAATCCCGACGCGATCCTCGAACAGTCGGACCGCGCGTCGGTCTACAACGACCCGCGCACCCAGGCGAAGGGGCGGAACGCGGGCATGCGGGTGCCGATGGACGTCTGGTACGGCCCCTACTGGGGCCGCGTCCAGGGAAACAACAAGGAACGGCGCGATCGACATCACAACCAGATCCCCGAGGTCTATCTCGAGCGGATCATCCTCGCATGCTCCGACGAGGGCGGACTGGTGCTGGATCCGTTCTGCGGCAGCGGGACCACTTCCACGGTGGCCCGCGCCTGGAATCGTCGGTCGATCACCACCGAGTACGGCGCGGGGAACGCGGAGAGCGCGTGGGAGCGGATCGACGGGATCGGCATGCTTCGCAAGGGACAGTCGACCGGCGGCACCAGCGCGATCGGCAAGCCCCGGGGGCGGAGCAGGAGCTGAATCGGAAGGGCCCGGTGGATCCGACGGGACGGAGGGTGCGACCGTCGGGTTCGGTCGGGCCGGGTCAGTCGTCCGACTTCGGCTTCCAGGGCACGTCCGCGACGCCCGCGGCGTGATTCACCGCACGACTCATCGCGAACAGCAGGTCGCTCAGTCGATTGACCCATCGGATCGCCTCCGGCGTCACCGGTTCGGCGTGTCCGAGGTGGACCATCAGGCGTTCCGCGCGGCGGCAGACGGTGCGGCCCAGATGCAGCCGCGACGCCAGTTCGCACCCGCCCGGAAGCACGAAGCAGGAGATCGCGGGGGCGGCGGCCTGGTAGCGATCGATCGCCTCCTCCAGCACCTTCACGTCCGCGTCGTCGATCCGGCTCACCTTCTCACTGTTGCGGGCGCCTTCCGGCGTCGCGAGATCGGCGCCGAGATCGAAGCACCGGGACTGGATGCCGACGAGGAGTTCGCGGAGTTCGTCACCGGCCTCCGACCCTTCCTCGATGCCGGAGACGGCGAGGCCGATGCACGCGTTGAGTTCGTCGACGGTGCCATAGGCCTCGATGCGGGGATGGTCCTTGCCCACCCGGTCGCCGGAGAAGAGTCCGGTCTTTCCATCGTCACCTGTTCTCGTGTAGAGCTTCATGGATCTTCCTGTGGGGGCGGTGGGACGCTCTTCGCGAATCCTTCGCGAGCGGATTCCGGCAATCCGGCGTCATCGGGTCGCTGGACGAAGTCCGGGTCGCACAATCTACCGCCATCGGCGTCGCGGACCGCGAGAACGAAGCCCGGACGCAGCGCCGCCGACGCCAGACGCCCGTCCGCGTCCATGACGATCACCGCCACCTGGTGATGCTCGCGCAGATCGCCCATCGCCTCGGTTCGCGCCACCACCTCACGGGCGGCATCGAGCACGGATCCCCCGCGTCGGAGCGTCTCGACGGCGAGAAAACTGGCCGAGATGCCGGAAATCAATTCGCCGGTGCCGGTCGCGGTGGCGAGGCCCACGCCGGGCTCGACGAAGAGCCCGTGACCGGCGATCGGGGAATCGCCGACACGACCGGGCACCTTGAAGGGAAGTCCGCTCGTCGAGCAGCCGGCCGCGAGCATCCCGTCGGCGGATCGGCCGAGCACGCCGATGGTGTCGTGGCCGAACGGCGCGGCACCCGCCGGCGGATCGCCGGGACGGAAGAGCCGGCCGCGATCCGGCCCATCGAGCCCCGGATCCACCGGACGCAGCCCCGGATCGTCGGTCGCGCCATCCGCGGTGCGATGCCGCCAGGCGAGGAACGCCGATCCCGCCTCCGGGGACCGGAGTTCGACCGACTCGAGCCCGTGGGCGTCGGCGAAGTCATCGGCATCCTCGCCACACAGCAGTCGATGGTCCGTCCGATCCATCACCAGTCGCGCGACCGCCACGGGATGCAGGTGTCGTCGAAGACCACACACACCGCCGAATCGAAGCGGGGATTGCATGATCGCGCCGTCGAGGCTCATCCGTCCGCTGGCATCAGGCAGGCCTCCGTATCCGACGCTGTCGACCTCCGGGTCGAGATCGGCATGCCTGCACGCCGCTTCGATCGCATCGAGAAGCGGCACGTCCTCGGTGGTCCCCGCCACCGGTTCGCGGGGACCGACCAGGCTCCTCCAGCCGCGCTCGATCGCGGCCAGCGAGAAGGACCAAGTACCCACCAGCAGGGCGGAATCCGGACGGTCAGCATCGGCTCGGTCTGGCATCGGCCGGACGATACCTGAGGTACGGCCCCTGCCTGCGGCCCCGGGACCGCGGTTCCACGCGTTCATCCCGACCGAATATTCGAGCATTCAGGGAACCTCGTCGCCGCGCCGAACGAATCCATGGGGTCGGAGCCCACCCTTCATCTCTCCCGGGCTCCTTTCGCGGCCTCCATGGCGGCGAAAACGACGTTTCGGTCGTGTCCGCTCAGTTCATGGCGGCCCCGTCCTATTTATCGGACACCGGTCCGGTCCAACTCGTCCCATTCGTGGGTCGAAATCTCATCCCC
>MDTG01024004.1_pt1 | contig 10451 bp, 9 predicted proteins | sample 811421 | NCBI WGS metagenome assembly MDTG01 (sample SAMN05326645, study PRJNA326480) | marine metagenome | isolation source: seawater | place: Pacific Ocean: South East | collected 2011
GTATTCTGGGCGTGGCCATTGTCGGCAAGATCATTCACGACAAGAACAAGCGCGACGAGGAACGTGCCCGGCAGGAAGTATCAAAGCACCGCCATGCGCCAAACACTGTGTACCGCGCCCCACGCCCTCAACGGGCCGAGCGCGTGCCCGTCTACCGCGCGCCGCAATCGCGCCACCGGGTAGAGCCGCGTCCGCTGCCCAAGGGCTACAAGCGCAAGCAGCATCACACCCATGCCAATGCCAAGCTGCTGCCCAAACAGTGTTTCCAGAGCTTCGACACGCGTCGCGGTCAGGTGCTGATGTTCGGCCGCCGCTGTCTTGAGAATAATTTCCGTCATGCCAACCGTCTGCCGCAGCAATGCGCGCAGCAGATCCGGACCCATCGGGGCACTCGCTATGGATATGACGCCCGCTGCCTGCGCGGCGCGGGATACAGTTTGGCGCGCGGTTAATCTCAGCGTGCCAATACCGGGGGTATTTCGATGCTCTCGGGTGGGGAAGGGAGGGATGTTCGGGCATCCCTCCCTTTCTTATGTGCTGTGGATATCTTTAGCGATTGTGACATCGCAGTCTTCGCAAGGTCACAATTCGCTTGGGCGGGGCTTGAGCTTTGGCGCGGGTTGGGGTTTTCACGGGTCATGAAACCAGATTTTGAATTTGAACGGGCCGCCCATGCGCGCGGCTTTGAGCGGGTCGCCGGCGTGGACGAGGTGGGGCGCGGGCCCTTGGCGGGGCCGGTCACTGCCGCTGCCGTGGTGCTGGACCCGGATCGCATTCCCGAGGGGCTGAACGATTCAAAAAAGCTGACCAAACCTGCGCGAGAACGCCTGTATGAAGAGCTTTTGCAGGTTGCAGATGTCAGCGTTGCCCATGCCTCGGTCGAAGAGATTGAAGAGCTCAACATCCTGAGGGCGAGCCACCTTGCCATGCTGCGCGCGCTGGAGGGGCTGAAGACCCCCGCCGATTATGCGTTGATCGACGGCAATATGATCCCGCGCGATCTGACCTTGCCTGCCGAAACCGTGATCAAGGGAGACGCCCGGTCGCAGTCGATTTCCGCGGCCTCAATTGCGGCCAAAATATGTCGAGATTGTGTCATGTTGTCCTTGGCGCAACAGCACCCCGGATATGGCTGGGAAACCAACATGGGATACGGGTCGAAAAAGCACATGGAGGCGTTGCAGAAAATTGGTGTGACCCCACACCATAGACGTTTGTTCAAACCCGTACACAACATGTTGTATCAAGATAAATAACTAACCACTTGATTCAAAAAAGAAATTGACCAGGAATCGTCTGTCGGGGCATCTTGTGGATAACCAAGAGCACACAATGTGCCGGGCAAGAGGCAGCTATTATGAAGACGATGACCAAGGGTGCGGCAGCACTCCCTTTAAACACGATCATTTCTGGCGACTGTATCGAAGCGATGAATGCGCTTCCGGCAGAGTCGGTGGACCTTATCTTTGCAGATCCCCCCTATAACCTGCAGTTGCGTGGCGACTTGCATCGTCCCGACAATTCAAAGGTGGATGCAGTCGATGATGCGTGGGACCAGTTTTCCAGCTTTGCCGTCTATGACAAGTTTACCCGCGAATGGCTGAAAGCCGCGCGGCGTCTGCTGAAACCCAATGGCGCGATCTGGGTTATTGGCAGCTATCACAATATTTTCCGCGTTGGTGCCGCATTGCAGGATGCGGGTTTCTGGATCTTGAACGACGTGGTGTGGCGCAAGTCGAACCCGATGCCGAACTTTCGCGGCAAGCGCTTTACCAATGCGCACGAAACCATGATCTGGGCCGGCAAGGACGAGAATTCCAAATACACCTTCAACTACGAAGCGTTGAAAGCGCTGAACGAAGGCATCCAGATGCGCAGTGATTGGGTGCTGCCGATCTGCACCGGTCACGAACGTCTGAAGGACGAGATGGGCGATAAAGCGCATCCGACGCAAAAGCCCGAAAGCCTGTTGCACCGTATCCTTGTGGGGTCCACCAACCCCGGTGATGTCGTGCTTGATCCGTTCTTTGGCACAGGCACCACAGGTGCCGTTGCCAAGATGCTGGGCCGCGACTTTATCGGGATCGAACGGGAAGAGGCGTATCGCAAGGTTGCCGAAAAGCGGATCAAATCCGTACGTAAGTTCGATAAGGAAGCGTTGCAGACCACCACCTCGAAACGCGCCGAGCCGCGCGTGCCGTTTGGCCAGCTGGTTGAACGTGGCATGCTGCGCCCGGGCGAAGAGCTTTATTCCCTGAACGGCCGGTATTCCGCCAAGGTCCGTGCCGATGGCACGCTTGTCGGGAACGAGGTCAAAGGATCGATCCACCAAGTCGGTGCGGCGTACGAGAAAGCGCCAAGCTGCAATGGTTGGACATATTGGTGCTACAAGAAAGACGGCAAACGCGTGCCGATCGATATCTTGCGCCAGCAGATCCGGGCAGAGATGGCCAACTAGGCCTCTCCCCACTTTCACACCCTATTTACGAACACCGCCGGTGTCCTTGCCGCCTCATGAGAAGGCGTGCCCATAAGGACACTCACCTTGGCCCCGCCTTTCATTGGCGGGGTCTTTTTCGTTTCAGGCGGTCACGAAGGTTCAGCGATGTTCAGCGGGGGTAGGGGGTCTTGCCTGCGTTATACTCGGCCCAGTCCGTGATCTCGGGGTAGTAGGTCCGGCGCCATTCCCGCACCCGCGGGTTCATCACACGCCGCCAGACCCAGGGCAGCATCGCGGCCATTGTCATGACGGGGTAGCCATAGGGCAGCTGCGGCGCTTCTGCGTCGCCATAGGTTTGCAGCACGGGAAACCGCCGGTCGGGTTTGTAGTGGTGGTCGGAATGGCGTTGCAGATTGATCAGCAGCCAGTTGGACGCCATATGCGCCGCGTTCCACGAATGACGCGGCTGGACGTGTTCGTATTTGCCGTCACCCAGATGTTTGCGCGTCAGACCGTAGTGTTCGATGTAATTCACCAGCTCAAGCTGCCAGATCGCCACGCCCGCTTGCAGCAGGAACAGGCCCAGCCCGACCCAGCCGCCAAGGACCACGGCGAGGATCAGGCAGCCTGCTTGCAGCGCCCCATATTTGAAAAACGGGTTGCTCAGGTCGGTCCAGGGTTTGCCCTTGCGTGCCAGCATCGCTTTTTCGGCCTGAAAGCTGGACACCAGCGATTGCCGCAGGACGCGCGGGTAAAAGCGGTGGAACCCTTCGTTATAGCGTGCGGTCACCGGATCGCGCGGGGTGGCGACATAGCGGTGGTGCACCAGCAGATGTTCAGACCGGAAGTGCGAATACAGCACCATCGCCAGCAGCGCATCGGCCCAGAAGCGTTCGCGTCTATTGCGTTGGTGCATCAGCTCGTGGGCGTAGTTGATCCCGATGGTGCCCGTCATGACGCCGACGCCGAAGAAGACGGCGGCTTTCTCCCAGCCGGACAGATGCGCGGCCTGTGGCACGTACCATAGCAACCCGAAGAGCGTGAGAAACTGCACCGGCATCCACGCGGTCGTGATCATGCGATACCAGAACAGGTCGCCGTCTGATGCGTCCGGATCGGCATTATCAAGGTTCAGCCCCACGATCGCGTCGATGATCGAAAACAGATACCATGTGACCAGCGGCATCAGGATCACGGTCCAGCCGCCGACGGTGGCTGAGACCCAGACCAGCGGGATCAGCGCAAAGGATAGGGCAAAAGGCAGCGCACGCCGGAACTGCGACAGCTGGTCGGTGCTTATGTTTGTGGTGGGCGAGGTCATGCTGCACGGCCTTTTCGGGTTATCTGGCCCAAGGGGTCGGGCACAGCTTTGGCTGCGATAAACTATGCCGCGCCGCCGCTAACGTAGCAAGTCATAGGCTTTGCGCATCACCGTGGGCAGGTCCGACGGGCGGAAATCATCCCGCACGACAAAGTGCCCGCGTGCTGGCTCCGTGTCATTCGGTAGGGGCGCGTGCATGACGGTCAGCATCAGGTGAAAATGCGTGAACGTGTGCCGCACCTCCCCCGCAAGGGGCTGCCAGTCGGCAGGCGCAGGCGGCGTGCCTGCGGGGCGCGGGCCTTCTGCCTCGATCCAGTCGGTGCCGGGCCAACCGAGCATACCGCCCAGCAACCCTTTGTCGGGGCGCGTCTCAAGCAGCCAGGCACCATCCGCGCGCTGCCCCAGATAGACCGTGCCATGGCGGATCGGTTTCGGCTTCTTCGGTGTCTTCTTGGGCAGTTCGGCCGCCGTGCCATTGCGGCGGGCAAGGCAGGGATCGCGCCACGGACAAATGCCGCAGGCGGGGGATTTGGGGGTGCAGATCGTGGCCCCCAGATCCATCACCGCTTGGGCGTAATCTCCGGGACGGGTGGTTGGGGTCAGCGCCTGAGCACGTGCCATGAGGTCGGGCTTGGCGGCAGGCAGGGGGGTGTGGATGTCATAAAGCCGCGCCATCACCCGTTCGACATTGCCATCCAGCACCGTGAACGGCAGATCAAACGCGATCGAGGATACGGCCGCAGCGGTATAAGGGCCAATCCCCGGCAGCTTCAGCAAGGCCGCGTGGTCGGCGGGGAACCGGCCGTCATGATCGGCCACCACAGCGCGGGCGCATTTCAGCAGATTGCGGGCACGGGCGTAATAGCCCAATCCGGCCCATTCTCCCATCACATCCGCATCCGCAGCCGCTGCCAGATCAGCGACCGTCGGCCAGCGCGCGGTGAACCGCTGGAAATAGTCGCGCACGGTTGCGACGGTGGTTTGTTGCAGCATCACCTCGCTCAGCCAGATGCGGTAGGGATCGGGGCGCACGCCCGCCATCCGCGCCGCTGGCGGCACGCGCCAAGGCATCGCGCGGGCATGGACATCGTACCATTCCAGAAGGATCAGCGGGAGGTCGCCGGAGGGGTCGGTGTCACGCAATGTTTATAACCTTTTCGGTTGGGTATGGCTGGTGATACGAGGCGGGATCGCTATGTTGTGGCTAGTCATTCGGGAAAGATAGTCATGGCGCCACGGCGTACCAGTACAAAAGGGTTCAAAAGGACGGATAGCCTGCTTTCGGCCAAGATCCGTCAGGCGAGCGAGACTCGCGGCTTTGCCCAATCCCGTCTGTTGACCCAATGGGCCGAAATCGTCGGCCAGGACGTCGCGGCCATCTCGCGCCCTGTTGAGGTCAGCTATGGCCGGGGCGGTATGGGGGCAACGCTGACCTTGCTGACGACAGGGGCAAATGCGCCGATGCTGGAGATGCAGAAGGAACAGCTGCGCGCCAAGGTGAACGCCATCTACGGGTTCAACGCGATTGCGCGGGTACGGGTGACCCAGACGGCTGCCACCGGCTTTGCCGAAGGCCAGGTCGCTTTTGCGCCGCAACCCAAGACCCATCCCGAACCGCCGAACGACCCCGTCTTGCAACAGCGTGCTGCCGAAACCGTCAGCCCTGTCGCGAACGAGGCCCTGCGCGATGCACTTGCACGTCTGGGCGAGAACATATTGAACAAGACCAAACGCTGAAAAAGGAAATCACATGAAACCGACATTCCCCATCCTTGCGGCTGTTGCCGTAGCTGCCGCAGGTGGCTGGTACGCTTTCAGCGGTACAAATGCCGTGAACAGCACACCGATCAACCCGCTGGTCAGCGCGGCCAACGCGCAGTCCGCCGACACGGCAGAGGCGGATGCACCTGCTGCAACCACCGAAATTCAGGACATGACATTGGGCAACCCCGATTCAGCGGTCCAGATCATCGAATACGCATCCTACACCTGCCCGCACTGCGCCGCCTTTGACCAAGGCCCGTTCCAGCAGCTCAAGGCGGATTACATCGACAACGACAAAATCGGCTTCACCTACCGCGAGGTTTATTTTGACCGCTACGGCCTTTGGGCGTCGATGGTGTCGCGCTGCGGTGGCGAGGACAAGTTCTTTGGCATCACCGACATGATCTATGCCGGCCAGTCCGAATGGGTCCGCGCCGGAGAGCCTGCCGCGATCGTCGAAGAGCTGCGCAAAATCGGCCGTTTGGCCGGGCTCGACAATGCTGAACTGGACGCCTGCCTGCAAGACGGTGAAAAAGCACAGTCGCTGGTCGCATGGTGGGAAGAAAACCAGAAGGCGGATGACATCAACAGCACGCCAAGCTTCATCATCAACGGCAAGAAATACTCCAACATGCCCTATGCCGAGATGAAAGAGATCATCGACGCAGCGCTGGAAGAATAATGGCGGCCCCGCTGGCAGGGCTCAAGGTTATTGAGCTGGCACGTATTCTGGCAGGCCCTTGGGCCGGTCAGACGCTTTCGGATCTCGGCTGCGAGGTGATCAAGGTCGAAAGCCCGGCGGGCGACGATCCCCGCCAGTGGGGGCCTCCGTTCATCGAGCGCGGGGAAGATAAATCCGCGTCGTATTTCCATTCGGCCAACCGGGGCAAAGCCTCGGTTGTTGTCGATCTGACCACCGATGAAGGTCAGGCCAAGATGAAAGAGCTTTTGGCCGATGCCGACATCCTGATCGAGAATTTCAAGACCGGCGGGCTTGCCAAATACGGGATGGATTACGCCAGCCTGTCCAAGCAGTTCCCCAAGCTGATCTATTGTTCGATCACCGGTTTCGGGCAGGACGGCCCCTATGCGCATCGCGCGGGCTATGATTTCATCATCCAAGGCATGTCCGGCCTGATGTCGATCACCGGTGAACCCGACCGTCAGCCGCAGAAACACGGCATGGCGATCACCGATATCTTTACCGGCGTCTATGCCACCACGGCCATTCTGGCAGCGGTACACCAGCGCAGCCAGACCGGCGTGGGCCAGCATATTGACATGGCACTGCTGGATTGCGCTGTTGCGGTCACGGGCAATCAGGCGATGAACTATCTGACCACGGGCAATGCGCCGACGCGGATGGGCAATGCACACCCGAACCTGACCCCCTACGAGGTGTTCACATCCTCTGACGGGCATCTGATCATCGCGACGGGCAATGACGGGCAGTTCCAGCGGCTGTGCCGGATGCTGGGGTTGGATGATATGGCAACCTCGGCGGACTATGCCAAGAACGCCGACCGCGTCGCCAACCGGCCCGAGATGATCCGCCGTCTGAACGGGGCTACCAGCCAACGCACCCGCGACGATCTGCTCGCCGCCTGCGAGGCAGAGGGCGTGCCAGCCGGGCCGATCAACGACATGGCCGATATGTTCGAAGACCCCCAAGTCATCGCGCGTGGCATGAAGGTCGAGCTGGACGGGGTGCCGGGCATCCGGTCGCCGTTCAAATTCTCGGGCGCTGAATTGGCTTTGCATCGCGCCGCGCCAAAGCTGGGGCAGGACGACTAGGTTCGCCCCGACACGCTGCCCGGGCTTCGCTGGAAGCTCTGGCGGTTATGCCGGTTTCGGCAGTTGATCCAGCGCGGCAAATAGCGCGTTTTCAGGATCGAACTTCAGTCGCACAGGCAGGGTTATCACCTTCATTCTGAAAGACGCGGGCAGACGCACCGCGTCTTTTTCCGTTGTGACCAACTGTGCGCCGCGCAGGGCGGCATCCGCCTCTAGCCGTCCCATCAGCGCAGGGTTCAGCGGCTGGTGATCCTCCAGCGCTTCGGCGTGGACAATCTCTGCCCCCAGATCGCGCAGGGTGGCAAAAAACTTCTCGGGGTGGCCGATGCCTGCAAATGCCAGCGCGCGGGTGTCGGACCAATCCATCCCCGTTTGCAGGGGGGCGAGTTCGGCACGCACATGCGGCAGCCCGTCGGGCAGGGCGGTCGCGTCAAACTGCGCCTGATCTGCTGCGCCACCAATGGACAGCACGATATCCGCCCGCGCCAGACCCGTAGCAACGGGTTCGCGCAAGGGGCCCGCAGGCAGGCACAGCCCGTTGCCAAATCCCTTGGCCGCATCCACCACCACAATCGATAGGTCCTGATGCAGCGCGGGGTTCTGGAAGCCGTCGTCCATCACAATCACCGATGCCCCCGCTTCCGCCGCGGCCTGCGCCCCCGCTGCGCGATCCTGCGCAACCCAGACATCGGCAAAGGCGGCCAGCAGCAGCGGTTCATCCCCCACCTGCGCGGCACTGTGGCGCGACGGATCAACCTGCACCGGTCCCTTCAGCGTGCCGCCGTAACCGCGCGACACCACATGGGGCGTGTGATACCTGTCGCGCAGGTGTTCGACGACAGCCATGACCGTTGGCGTCTTGCCCGTGCCCCCGGCGTTGATGTTGCCGACGCAGACCACCGGAATATCCAGACGCAGCGGCGTGCCCGCCGCCAGCCTGCGGGCAGTGGCACGCGCATAAAGCGCGCCCAGAGGTTGCAACAGGCGCGCGCGCCAATCGGGCGTGGGGCGGTGCCAAAAGGCGGGGGCGCGTTTCATGATGTGGCCTCTCGCTGGTCAAGCGTTTCTTGCACAAGGTCGATCACCTTGTCGGTGACGGCCGCACCGCGGCTGATCACATCCCACCCCGCCTGCGCCATCGTCGCTGCCTGATCTGGCGCGATCAGCCGGTTCACGGCGGTGCCAAGCGCTGTGGCATCATTCACGATCCGCGCGGCTCCTTCGGCAGCCAGCCGGGTATAAAGCGGCAGATACCGCCGGACTTTCGGCCCGTACAGCACAGCCGATCCCAGGGCCGCGGCCTCGAACGGGTCACAGCCACCGCTGCCGTTGATCAGGGAGTTGCCCAGAAAGGACACAGGGGCCAGCCGGTAGAACAAGCCGATCTCTGCCGGATCATCGGCGATCATCACCTGGGTCGAGGCGTCGGGATAGCCCGCGTCGCCCCATCGCAGCACGCGAAAGTTCTGATCCTCCATCCGCTGCGCGAAAACATCGGCCTGCTTGGGGTCGGCGGGCGCGAGGATCAGCAACAGCCGGTGTGACAGGCGGAGCCCTTGGCGGTGCGCGGTGAGCACGGTGTTCAGCTCACCCTCGAGCACCTGATTGGCGAACCAGATCGGGCGCCCCACAACCGCAGCCGACAGATCGGCCAGATCGGAATCCATACAAGGCAACACGCGGCCACCGGCCTGAAGGGCGGGGGTCAGCTCTATGTCCTTGCGGGCGAGCCCAAGCCGGACAAGCCGCTGCATCCCCGCCTCCGACCGCGTCATGATCGCCGAGAAATGCATCAGCAGATCGCGGGTCAGATCGCGCAGCCACCGGTCGCGTCGCCCGTCAAAGCCGTCGCTGTCGGCATCGATCAGGAACATCGGACAGGCCTGTGTGGTCATCTCTGCAATCATATTCGGGTGCAAACGCCCCCATGCCCAGACACAGGCGTCGGGCTGCCAGTAATCGATAAAGTTTTTGGCAAGCGTCGGGTGGTCTTCGGGCAGGGTATCGATCAGCACGTCGGCTTCGCTACACGGCGGCAGGTCCACCGGCACCAAGGCTTGGGGAACGGTGATCAGAACACTCAGCCCCGGACGGCTCCGGCACAGACGAATGGCCAGATCCTGTATCGCGAACAAGCTGCCGGGTTCGGGGGCGTGGCACCAGACCAGCTCTCCGGTGGGGCGCTTGGCCACGGGGGTGAATGGCGGCACGCCCCCGCGACCGGTAAAGGCGCGATAGGCCGACAGCCCAAGCGACCGCGCCATAAGAGTTTACCCCAGCTCTTCGGTAGAGGAGGCCGCAGCCTCTTCGTCGCGCAGACGGTGCAGATGCGCGATAAAATACCGCATATGCGCATTATCGACCGTGCGCTGTGCCTCGTTTTTCCAGGCGTCATAGGCGCTGGCGTAGTTCGGAAAAATCCCGACGACATGGATGTCATCGACGTTTTTGAACGCGGTACCGGTGGGCGAAATCAGTTCGCCCCCAAAGACGAGGTGCAAGCGTTGGGTCATATCGCGGTCCTTTGTTTTCAAACAGATGGCCTTGGGGGCAATCTAAGGGGTGGCTTGGGTCTGGGCAAGGCCGCTTAGCAGCGCCCCATGGACGGCATCGCCCCCCGCGACGACACCGTTCAGGCGTGGATCGGGGTTGTTGAACCGCAGGGGTTGCCCTGTGCGGTCGGTGCATTGCCCGCCTGCTTCGGTGACAATCAGCGCCCCTGCGGCGATGTCCCATTCCCAGCTTTTGCGCAATGTGACCATGCCGTCAAAACGACCCTGACCCACCAGCCCCAGCCGATAGGCCAGCGACGGACGGTGCGCGCGTTTGAAGCCGGGGTCGCCCTTGGCCCAATGCTGCATCTCCATCACCGGTTTCGTGGCCAGCACAGTCGCCTCGGGCAATGTGGCGATGTCGGAGACAGAGATGCTTTGCCCGTTCAGGGTCGCACCGGCCCCCGCCGCCGCGGCATAGAGGCGGTCGAGCATGGGCAGGAACACCACCGCCGCCGTAATCCTCCCGTCGCGCGCAATGGCAAGGGAATGGGACCAGGTGTCGGACCCTTCGATAAAGCTGCGTGTGCCGTCAATCGGGTCGACGATGAACAGATCACGCTGCCCCAGCCGCCGTGTA